>Ga0256836_1001142_pt1 | contig 12277 bp, 16 predicted proteins | sample 4561380metaG_FD_185974 | JGI IMG/M metagenome (GOLD analysis project Ga0256836, IMG submission 185974) | Hydrothermal vent microbial communities from Guaymas Basin, Mexico - 4561-380 | ecosystem: Environmental > Aquatic > Marine > Hydrothermal vents | place: Mexico: Guaymas Basin | collected...
AAGTCGGAAGACATTTTAATATAGATGGTTTTAAAATAATTATCTCAAGAAACAAAGACGAAAATCCTCCTTTAAAAAAATATAAAGGTGAAATGTTTGAAAAAATGTTTATTTTAGAAAAACCGGGACCTGTCGGTCTTATTCAAAAAGACGCTCCTGAAAAGATTAAAAAACTGGCTGCCGATATGATGATAAGTTATACAAAATTTGACGAAGGTGAAGTAAAAATAGGCGAAAAAGTTTACAAAGGAGAAAAAAAAGATAAAAAAATATTTGCTCAATATCTTATTTAATTTTTATATATCCATTATCATATAACCAGTTATAAATTTTACTCACTATCTCTCCGGCCGCACTTCCCCCATGTCCTCCGTGTTCTATAAGCACCGTTACCACATATTGAGGATTTTTATAAGGGCCAAATGTAGTAAGCCATGCATGAGAGCGGTGAAAATAAGCAAGTTCCTCTTCTTTTTTCCTTTTTTTGACTTCCTGAGGTATGGAATAAACCTGGGCAGTCCCTGTTTTACCGGCTATGGTTATTTTCGTATTTATATAAGAAGTAGCGGTACCTCCAGGGGCATTACACACCTGCCACATTCCTTTTTTTATCATCCACAGTTTTTTTTTCTCTTTTTGTGACAATACGTCTTTTAATAACGGTTTTGTTAAATTATCATTGATTTTTTTAACAATAAAAGGTTTAGGAAGTTTCGAAGTCGCTATAAGCGCAGTATTTACGGCAACCTGCAAAGGAGTCGCAAGAAAATACCCCTGCCCTATAACGGCATTGAGGGTTTCTCCTATAAACCAAGGCTGATGAAACCTGTTGGCTTTCCACTTCTTATTGGGCACTATTCCGCTTTTTTCATTAGGCATATCTATTCCGGTTTTTTTTCCAAATCCCATCTTTTTTAAGTTTTCAGCTATATAATCTATTCCAAGTTTAAGCCCCATTTTGTAATAATAAACATCAACGCTTCTTTTTATTGCTTTAAAAACATCAACTTCGCCATGTCCTCCGCTTTTCCAGTCCCTAAATTTCCTGTTTCCTATCTGTAAATACCCGGGACAGTAAATTTTTTGCCAAGGATTCCATTTACCGCTGGATACGGCTATAAGTGCTTCGGCAGGTTTGATAGTGGACCCGGGAGGATACAAACCGCTTACAGGCTTATTTAAAAGAGGATTGTAAATATTATGAGAGAGGCTTTTCCACTTTTTATAAGAAATACCTTTTACAAAAAGATTATTATCGTAACTCGGATTGCTTACAAGGGCCAATATCTCACCATTTACTTTCATAACGACAACAGCGCCTTTTTTATGTTCTTTTTCAAGTAAATCATATATAAATTTTTGAAGTTTCAAATCAACGCTTAACACAAGATATGAGGTTTGCGGAGGAAATATTTTTACTTCTTTTAAGATTTCATTTTTGGCGTTTACTATAACCTCTTTTTTCCCCAGCTTCCCCTGCAAAATATCGTCATAATACTTTTCAACTCCCCTTTTCCCGGAAAGATGAGTAAATTCTATAATTTTATTTCTTTTTAAGTCTTTTTTGTTGGCTTTTGAAACATATCCCAAAACATTCGCCAAATATTCTTTATATGGATATTTTCGAAGATAAGTGGTTTCAAAATGGATATTTTCATCCTGAGCCAAAACCGGTTCTATTTTGTATACCAGCTCTTCTGGAAGATATTCCATAACCGTTATTGGTTTGTGGTTATAAGGGGAGTTTTTCTTTTTATAAATTGATACAAGCTTTGTTTTATTAATCTCCATAACCTGGGAGATAAAATTTACGCTTTTATTTAATTCTTCTTTTTTTAAATGAGGCATTAGCGTTAAATTAAACCGAAGCTCGTTTAAAGCCACCGGTTTAGCATTTCTGTCATAAATAACACCTCTAACCGGCACTAATGGAATATCTTTTGTAATATTGTTTGTTGAAAGCTTTGAATATTTTTCGTTGGAAACAATACTTAAATCATAAACCCTCCACATTAAAAGAGAAAAAAACGAAAAAATAAAAAAAATAACTATTCCTGTACGCAATCCACAACCTTAATTACAATTAAATCGAATAAAAAATTATAAAATAAAAGCAAGAAAAGAAAATCTATTCCTAAAAACAACGGGAAAAGAAACAAATAAACACTTAAAATAGAAACTATAAACCGATACTCTTTATTTATATATTCTTCTATTTTTTCTTTTAAAAAAAATCTGTAACCAAAAAGTATTAAAAAAAGATAAAGACTTTTTAAAATTCCAAAACCATGAAAAAGAGAAAAAAAAAGAGCATATAAAACTCCTACAGCCAACTCTTCGCATACAAATACAAATCCCACTAAAAACGGCGCCAGTAAAAAAGAACCGTTAAATACGGCCAGAATAAAAAACAGTATACTTTTTACAAATATGTAATTAACGCTATTTCGTTGCAATTTGGAAAAAATTTGCATTTTATACAATCCGCCCATATTTTTTTATCAGGCACAGCCTCTTTTTCAATTTCAATAAAACCCAGTTTTTCAAAAAACTCTTTTTGATAAGTTAAAACCAAAACTTCTTTTAAATCAAGTTCTCTTGCTTCTTTTAAAAGATTTTGAACCAGCATTTTACCAAGTCCTTTTCCCTGATAATGTTTATCAACGGCAAGAGAACGTATTTCTCCCAAAAAAGGGGAATATATATGAAGTGCCCCCACTCCCACAGGTTTTTTCCCATCATAAATCAACTGATAAGAACGTATATTGGTAGCTATCTCGTCATCGTCTCTGTTTAATATAATCCCCTCTTCCACATAAGGTTTTAAAACCGACTTTATATCTATAATATTCTTAAGAGTCGGTTTTTTTATCTTCAGATTCATATTCACCCCACAAAATTTCATTTATTTTTTTTCTTACCTGTTCTATTCCTCTTTTTTTAAGATTTGAAACAAAAAGGGCATCTGGATATTTCTGTTTTAATTTAGAAAGTTCGCTTTGTTTTAGTTTGTCTATTTTAGTAAAAACAGTTAAAAGCTGCTGGTCTTTTCTCATAAACGATTTTAAATATTCATCAACATTATTGTCAATATCCAAATCCGGATGCCTTGCATCGCGAAGATGTATAAAAAGTTTTATGTTATATCTGTTTTTTAAAAATTCATCAAGGTTTTTACCCCAGTCTTTTAACATACTTTTTGAAACTTTAGCGTATCCAAACCCGGGCAAATCGACTAAAACATACTTTTTCCCCTCATCCTCAACCTCAAAAAAATTAATAAGTTTAGTTTTTCCGGGAGTTTGAGAAACCTTTGCTATTTTTTGATTAGTAAAAGAATTTAAAAAACTGCTTTTACCAACATTACTTCTACCAAGAAGAGCCACTTCCGTAAAATTAGGCTCTATCGCCTCGTTTATGGTAGGAGCCGATTTTATAAACTTTACTTTCATTCTTCAACCTTTATTATGATATTTATAGGCTTCTTACCACCTTCAACTTTAATATTTTTAGTAAATTTATTCAGTAATATTCTATCCCCTCTTATACTTTCATTTGTATCCAATTTTTGCACAAAAGCATTCCCTTTAAGAAGAATATCCCCTTTTTTTATCCAATAAACAAGTTTATCGCATTTTCCTTTATAAGTAGAATTTTTGTCAAGTATAAACCTAAACTTAACATCTCCAATCGCTTCAAATTTTATTGGTTTTTTCTTTTTATCAAAATATACTATCATTTCTTTACTTAAAATTTCATCCTTTTCCTTAACGGCTTTTACATGACCTTTAAAGATACTTATCAACTTTTGAGAATCAAATTTGAAACTATCGCTTGATATTTCAAGCTCTGTGGCATTAACAAACACAGCTATTAACAATATTAAAAATTTTTTCATGATTCTACCCTTAAATAATAAATAATATTTTTAGCTTTTATGTTCTTGTTTTCGTCAACACAAAAAGATTGACCTTTTCCTCTAAAAGATGATGATTTAATATAAAATCTATCACCTTTCAAATATTTTTTATCTCTGAAATAAACTGCTTTTTCGGTAGTCAAATTATACTCTTTTGCAAAATAATTTACACTAAATCCTTCAACTTCAGAACCCAAAAATCTCACTTTTTTGGCTTCTATTTGCGAATCATTTAACAAATTAAGCAAATAAAAATCATAAGCCACGTAAACACCATCCTTCCTATACAGATTTGAAAATTTACCTTTTTTTGTCAAATTTCCCTCATATACGAAATATTTTGCTTTTTTTATTTCCAAAGAAGGAATATTTACAGGTTTTACACTGTTAGCAGTTTCATAAAAACCACCGTTTTTATATTCCCATACAGGAAATAAAATAATAAAAAGCAAAAATATCAGAAAAAAGACGGCTCTTACCATAAAGATAAAAACTTATTATATAAATTTTCTTCTTTTAATAAAATTTCTATCATTTCCGCAACAGCCCCCTCGCCTCCTTTTTTTGTAAGAGGATTTTCGACAAAATCATATATATAAGGATTTGCATCCACAGGAGCAAACGTTTTTTTTACAAGTCTCATCATAGACAAATCATTCATATCGTCGCCTATTACCGCAACCTCATTTAAAGAAATTCCAGTTTCATTAACTATTTTTTTTAATTCCTCAGCTTTATTTCTTATCCCCTGTCTTACAAATTCAATTTTTAATTCTTTTGCTCTTCTATCAACAATATTTGAAATTCTACCGGTAATTACGGCACTTTTTTTTCCAAGTTCATTCCAAGACTTTATCATAAGACCATCTTTTATATTAAAAGCTTTCAGCTCCTCTCCGTTGTTTCCGTAATAAATCTTACCGTCAGTCATAGTCCCGTCAACGTCTATTACAATAAGCTCTATCACAATATCCCTTTCGTAGAAGGAATTCCGCTTTCTCTAAAACTCAAGGCCCTTCTAAGAGCCACGGCAAACGATTTAAAAGCGCTTTCTGCTATATGGTGTTTATTTGTTCCTCTTTTGTAAATTATATGGGCTGCTATTTTAAAATTAAATACCAAAGATTTAAAGAACTCTTCAATAAGTTCCAAATCAAAATCCCTTATAGCCCCAATACGCGGCATTTCATAAACTAAATATGGTCTTCCCCCTATATCCAAATCAACCTCAACAGCCGCCTCATCCAAAACGGCAACCGCATTTGCAAATCTTTCTATATTTTTAACTGGAAAAACTTCTTTATATAAAGCCTCTCCAAGTACTATTCCAACATCTTCCACGGTATGATGATAATCAACGTCTATATCACCATCGCAAAAAATATCCATATCTATTCCGCTGTGTTTTGCAAGTGTTTCAAGCATATGGTCAAAAAAACCAACTCCTGTGGAAATATTTGCATTTCCGCTTCCGTTTATATTAATACTTATTTCTATTCTTGTTTCTTTTGTCTCTCTTTTTATCTTGGTCATTTCACTCTCCCACTACAAATCCTCTTATACCTCTTGAAAGCATAAAATTTTTAGCTTCATCATACGTTTTAAACCCGGTAATAAACACTTTATAAAAACCGTTTATATATACTATTTTCGTATTATATCCTAATTTTTGGTAATTATCAGCTGTAATTTGAGCTCCTCTTTTTTTGCTGAAAGCCCCAACCTGCACCATATAACCGTTTACATGCTTTTTGCCTTTAAATCCTATTACTTCCAGCCTCACAGGAGCCGTACCCGTTACGTCAAGTCCTATTTGCTTCCCTGCTGCATAACTTAAATCTATAATTCTTCCCTTAACAAAGGGTCCCCTGTCATTTATTCTAACCGTTACGCTTTTACCGTTATTTAAATTCGTAACCTTTACAATACTATTCATAGGAAGAGTCTTATGAGCAGCCGTAAAATCATACATATTGTAAAGTTCTCCGTTACTTGTGTACTTTCCATGAAAATTAGGACCGTACCAACTAGCAACCCCCTGCTGGGTCCAGCCAACTTCTACAGAATCCATAGGATGATATACATTTCCGTTAACCATATAAGGCTTTTTGGTAGGAGTGGAAATATTAGGCGCACTTAAAACTTCCGTTGTGTATTCCCTCTGGGTACAACCGGTAAAAACTAAAAAAGCAATAAAAAAAATCCATTTTTTCATATTCATCCTTTATAACTTTTGAGGTATTTTTAAAACTTGCCCAACTCTTATTACAGTCGATTTCAATTCATTAGCTTTTAAAATATCTTTATAGGAAATCCCAAACTCTTTGGCAATTTTTGAAAGAGAATCTCCTTTTTTTACTTTATATGATATAAACCGCTTATTTAAAGGAATAATAATTTTTTGAGAAATCCTTAAATATCTGCCGAGATTATTAAAATCTTTTATAATTTTGACTTTTACCCCAAACTTTTTAGCTATTTTTAAAAGGGTATCCCCTTTTTTAACGGTATAAACATAAAAAAAGCTTTTAGGATGAAAATTACTTTTAAAAAAAGCTACTTTTTCATAAGGAATATAAACATAATACTCATACGGCGGAGTAAAACTGTTTTTTATATGCATATTATGAGCCCTGAAATTTTTATAATCAAGATTTAAAAATTTAGAAACATAATAAAGATAGGTACCTCCTGGAACTTTAACAGGCATATAAAAAGGCGTCGTCCCGCTGTTTAAAAGATATGCATTTGCATATTCTATAAAATCACTGTTTAAAAGCATACTCAAAGCAATTACTTTTATAATATATTTTCGTGTTTCTTTAGGAAAATACTGTCTGCTTAAACCTTTTTGAAAAATCAGCAAATCCTCTAAAGAAACTTTTACATCCGAAAGTTCTTTATAAAGCCTATAAAGAGGCAGAAATTTACGGCTTCCGTAATGTTGATAATTTTTTATTATTTTCCTGTATTTTTTTATCACAGGGTCTTTTTTACATTTTTTTCCAAGCCTTTCGCAAAGTTTATCAACTTTAGCCCTGACAACACCCTCAACCACCCTTGCTTCCCCGGCATTATAAGCCATAACAGCCAAATACCATTTACCAAAAAAATTATGCAGATATTTCAGATATTTTATAGCGGCTTTTGTGGATTTTATAGGGTCTTTTCTTTCGTCTACATATTCATCTATTTTAAGACCGTATCTTTTTGCGGTTAAAGGCATAAATTGCCAAAGTCCTATAGCCTTTTTATTGGACTTTGCGTTTAAAGTAAAATAACTCTCCGCCATAGCAACCGATATAAGTTCTTTTGGAATGGAGCTTTTTAAAATTTCCTGCTTTATAACAGGCAAAATCTCCACAGAATTTTCGAGAATATTAAGATAAAAATATTTTTTTCTTTTAGAAAATTCCGTATATTTTTTCTGCAGATAAGGATTTAATAAAAAATTATCTTCAATATTAAGACTTCTTATAACATCAAGACTCTTATTACTAACAACATCGGCATACAGAAAAACGGTAAAAAAGAGTAAAACAATTCTTTTCATATACAAAACAGCCTTTTTGCGTTTTGCGTAGTAACATCTTCCACCTCTTTTGGAGCAACGCCCCAAAGTTCGGCTATTTTATCTCTTACATATACTGTATATGCAGGTTCGTTCCTTTTACCCCTGTAAGGATGAGGGGTTAGATATGGAGCGTCCGTTTCTATTACTACCCTGTCTCTTGGTATTTTAGGAAAAACGTTAATAAGTTTTTTAGCGTTTTTAAATGTAATTACTCCCCCTATTCCGTAATAAAACCTGTCGGTAAATTTTAACAGCTGCTCGGCAGCATTATAACAGTGAAACACTCCTTTTATATCAGGATACTTTTCAATTACCTTTACACTATCTTCAGTAGCTTCTCTTATGTGCACTATAATAGGTTTCTTGTACTCTTTAGCAAGTTCTATTTGTCTATGAAAAAGTTCTATTTGTTGTCGTCTTTTTTCAGGTTCTTTTACCCAGTGATAATCAAGTCCTATTTCTCCAACTGCCACACATTTTGGATGGGTTATAAAAGATGTTATTAGTTTCTCATCATATTTATCTATATCAACAGGGTGAAATCCGACTGCAAAATATATATCCTCATATTTTTGAGCAAGGTCTATAGCCCTTGGCAAATCTTTCGGGTCGGCAGCCGGAATGATAAATTTTTTAACACCTGTATCTTTTGCTCTTTTTATAACTTCATCTACATCATTTAAAAACTTTTTATTATCAAGATGAGTATGCGTATCTATTATCATCTTTATCCTTTACTTTTGGTAACACTTTTTTTATTTAGAATAATTTAATTTGTAAACTATAGTAACTTTTAATTATAATTGTACAAAAAAAGGAGCTGTAATGGCAAATAAACCAACATTTACAAAAGAAGAAGCACTTGAATATCATGCAAAACCGGTCCCTGGTAAAATCGCAATTGAAGTTACCAAACCTGTAAGAGACAGCAGAGACCTTTCAATTGCATACAGTCCAGGAGTTGCAGTTCCATGTCTTGAAATAGAAAAAGACGAACAGTTAGCTTACACTTATACAAACAAAGCCAACTTAGTAGGAGTTGTAACAGATTCAACTGCGGTACTTGGACTTGGAACGCTAAAACCTGTGGCGGGTAAACCGGTTATGGAAGGTAAAGCGGTACTGTTTAAAAAATTCGCTTTTATAGATGCGTATGATATTGAATTAAAAGAAAGAGACCCTGAAAAAATTATTGAAATCGTAGAGGCAATTTCTCCTACATTTGGAGGAATTAACCTTGAAGATATTAAAGCCCCTAAATGTTTTGATATCGAAAAAGAATCACAGGCAAGATGTGATATTCCAATTTTCCATGATGACCAACACGGAACTGCCATCATCTCATCTGCGGCAATTATGAACTGGGCAAAACTTGAAGGTAAAAAACTGGAAGATTTAAGAGTTGTAATTATCGGTGCCGGTGCAGCCGGACTTGCAGCAGCTGAAATGTTTAAAGCCCTTGGAATTAAAAATATTGTTTTAACTGATTCTAAAGGAGCTATTACTAAAAAAAGAGATGATTTAAACAAATACAAAGAGCCATGGGCTGTTGATGAAGATATCGAAACTTTAGCAGACGCTCTAAAAGGTGCTGATGTTGTAGTTGGTAACTCAGTAGCAAACTGTATCACTCAGGATATGGTTAAAACTCTAAATCCAAACGCACTGCTTCTAACATTAGCAAACCCAGACCCAGAAATCAAACCTGAACTTGCTCTTGAAGCAAGACCTGACCTTTACATCGGTACTGGAAGAAGCGACTATCCAAACCAGGTAAACAATGTATTGGGATTCCCTTTTATCTTTAGAGGTGCTCTTGATACTCACGCAAAAGCCGTAAATATGGAAATGAAAATAGCGGCTGCAAAAGCATTAGCGGATTTAGCTGAAAAACCTGTTCCTCAATACGTAAAAGACGCGTACGGTGGAATTGATATAAAATTCGGAAAAGATTACATCCTTCCAAAACCGTTTGACAGAAGAGTATTCGTTGATGAATCAGCGGCAGTAGCAAGAGCTGCGCTTGAGAGCGGTGTTGCAAGAATTCAAGTTGATGATATTGATAAATGGGTTGAGGATTACAGACAACATTTGATAAACATGCTTAAAGAAAAAGAAGGAATCGATTATTACGCTGAATAATCTTTCCCTTCTTTTGTTTTTTATTTTATTTTTTTATAAGGTTTAATTTTTTAATGTTTGTTATTTTTTAACACTTAACATAATAATTTTACTCTTAGTTGAATAACTACAATTCATTTGATATAATCCTACCAAAAAGGAAAAAAATGCTAAAAATAGGAATTGTAACTATTAGCGACAGAGCAAGTGCCGGAATTTATGAAGATAAAAGCGGAAAAGAAATTGAAAAGTTTTTACAAGAAAACATCACAAACGAATTTGAAATAGTTTATAGATTAATTCCTGATGAATTTGAGGATATTGTAAAAACTTTAAAAGAACTTGTAAATGAAAAATGCTCTCTTATCCTAACAACCGGCGGCACCGGTCCGGCAAAAAGAGATATAACTCCTGAAGCCACAAAAAAAGTAATTCAAAAAGAACTCCCCGGGTTTGGCGAACTTATGAGAATGCATAGTTTAAAATATGTGCCAACTTCCATTTTAGCCAGAGGCATTGCAGGAGTAACCGGAAATTCATTTATTTTAAATCTTCCGGGAAGTCCAAAAGCTATAAAAGAAAATCTCGAAGCCGTATGGCCGGCAATTCCTTACGCAATTGATTTAATAGGCGGAGAATATATTGAAAGTCCTACTGCTTTTAGACCTAAGAAAAAGTAATCACAATAGAGCTTCGATTTTATTTTCAAGCTCTCTGATTTTTCTTTTCAACTGTTCGTTTTCAACCCTTAATTGTGCATTTCTGTTTTTTATCGCTTTTAAATCGTTTTTAAGTTTATTAACTTCCTCGTCTAAAATTTCAAGATTTCCAAGAGCTCTTTGGAGCTGTATCTGATATTTTTTAATTAAAAGTTCAGCATCTTCAACGGCATATTTTAACTGTTTTCTTTTTTCTTCAGCCTTTTCATAAAGATGTTTGTAATAAAACATCTTAAAAACCAAAATTAAAATAACAATAATTAAAAGGGTAAGAAAAAGCCAATTAAAAATTATCAATTTTTTCTACCCTTCTTTTATGTCTTCCTCCTTCAAATTCGCTATTTAACCATCCTTCAAGAATTGATTCAATCTCACCAAGGCCTACGATTCTTGCTCCAAAACATAAAACATTGGCATCGTTATGACGTCTTGCCATTGAAGCGGTATAATGGTCATGACATAAAGCGGCTCTTATTCCTTTATGTTTATTGGCAGCCAGACTCATCCCTATTCCGCTTCCGCATATAAGAATTCCCATAGTCCCGGGATTGTTTTTTACCGCTTCCGCAACTTTATGAGCAAAATCCGGATAATCTACGCTATCTGTAGAATAAGTCCCTAAATCTTCAACTTCAATTCCCTTTTTTTGCAAATAATCAATTACAAAAGGTTTTACTTCAAATCCTGCATGGTCAGTCCCTATAAAATATTTCATTTTAATCCTTTTTTTACTAAAATTATACAAAAAAAGGCTGAATTATGAAACTTGGAATAAATATCGACCATATCGCAACTCTTAGAAACGCCAGAAGAATAAACGAACCCGACCCGTTAATGGCTCTTCACGTTCTAAAAGAAGCAGGAGCCGACCAGGTCACAATACATTTAAGAGAAGACAGACGCCATATCAATGATTATGACGCTGAGAGAATTTGTAAAAACAGTTTTTTACCAGTAAATATGGAATGTTCTATAAATCCTGAAATCATTGATATTATCTGTAAACTAAAACCTTATAGAGCCACTTTAGTTCCGGAAAAAAGAGAAGAAGTAACCACTGAGGGCGGACTTGATGTTATAAAATTTGAAACCGAAATAAAAAATGTCATAGAAAAACTACATAAAAATGAAATAGAAGTATCACTGTTTATCGACCCTGACTTCGACCAAATTAAAAAATCAGCAGAATTAAAAGCGGAGATGATTGAACTTCATACGGGAAAATACGCAAACCTTTTTCTGGCTCTTAATACAAATATAAATCATACCCCTTTTAAAATTTTTGAAAGCTATAACAGACATACATTAAAAACAATGCTTGATGATGAAATCAAACTGATAAAAGACGCAGCGGTATTAGGACAAAATTTAGGACTTCAGGTAGCCGCAGGACATGGACTTAATTATCAAAATGTAAAAAATATAGCTAAAATTGAAGAAATCAAGGAATTAAATATAGGTCACAGCATAATAGCAAACTCGGTATTTTTAGGTTTAAAAAAAGCAATATTAGAAATGAAAAATCTTATAAAAGAAGTTTCTAATGAAATTTGATATTCAAAATTTCGGCAAATTTGAAATAAAAAACATTGTTTTGGATTTTAACGGAACTATTGCAAAAGACGGAAAAATAAAAGAAAAAATTCCATATTATTTTCAAAAACTTTCCAAAGATTTTGAAATATATATTATTACATCCGATACCCATGGCTCGGCAGCCTCTCAACTTCAAAATCTTCCTGTAAAATTACAAATATTGACTTCTTCCAACCATACACAAGAAAAGGCGGAATTTGTAAAAAAACTCAAAAATACTTTTGCAGTTGGAAACGGAAACAACGATTCTTTAATGTTAAAAGAATCAACACTTGGAGTTTGTGTAATAGAAGATGAAGGAGCAGCCGCAAAAAGCATAATAAATGCAGATATAATCACAAAATCAGT
>Ga0256836_1001150_pt1 | contig 12249 bp, 12 predicted proteins | sample 4561380metaG_FD_185974 | JGI IMG/M metagenome (GOLD analysis project Ga0256836, IMG submission 185974) | Hydrothermal vent microbial communities from Guaymas Basin, Mexico - 4561-380 | ecosystem: Environmental > Aquatic > Marine > Hydrothermal vents | place: Mexico: Guaymas Basin | collected...
AGTATGAAGATCTTTTAGAACTTCCAAAAAAGCTCTTTCTTGAGCTTGTTCTTGATGATTTTGAGTAGTTTTTTGAGCGTGAATAGGCACTTCTGTTAGCAGCTTGTGAGTTGCGTGAGAATGCTTTATTGTTCATCAAGGCATTTCCTATCATATTACCAAGCAAGCTCCCTGCTGCTACAGCTAAAATAGTACCAGCTAACCCCATACCAGCATCACCTGAGCCCTCACGCAGTGTTTCACTTGTTCCCTCTTGTACTTTTTGGTACTCTTGAGCAGCAAGTGCTTTCATCTCATCTTCATTCATAAAACGCTCACGCACATTGCCATACTCATCTTTTTCGCGTATAATAGCACGTGTCGGGCCTTCTGTTGGCATCTCTTCAACAACTACATACTTTCCATTTGGTTGCTGTTCTATAACTAGAAATTTATTTTGTGGCTCTTGTTGTTTTTGCTCACATCCACTCATTAGTGACATCATTGCCACACCGGCTGTTCCTAACATTACACCACTTGCAATAGATTTTATATATTTCATCAGTACTCGCTTACAATTTTATTTTTATCAAGAATTATAACTTTTTTTAGTTCATAATCATATATGCTCAGCTCTTTTCGACCATCATAGATAATATCTCCATGGTAACTGAACTTCTTTGTCTTTACTATAACATCTTTTTTCATTAATAGAAGTTCACCTGCAAATTTTCCAACAGGTGCTATAAGTGTTGCAGCACTTAAAATAAAGAGAAGCCCTATGGTTGTGATAGAGATTTTTGGTGATGTATACATTACCAAATAACCAAGAAGCAAAGTAAAAAAGGTAAAAACAAAAAAGTTTTGATGATCTGCAAAGAGAACATTATAGTAGACCTTGATATTATAGGCATCGATGTAATTCTCTTTGATGCCCAAGAAGAGAAAAAAGTCTATAATAAAGGTAAAAAACATTCCACTTAAAATCATCTGTACTATTTTGCTCATCGTAGCCTCTTTTGTTTTGTTTGTGTGATCTTGTACAACTTTGAAGCTCTTCCTTCAAAGAGTCCTTTATCATCTTCTACTATTATATCAGCTTTTTCTTCACAAAATGCTCTCTTGAATGAAGCACCACTTTTGTTTGCTGATGTAGAGTAAGACCACTCTAATTTACGCAATACTTTGGAGTGGAGTGGATTTTTAGCAACTCGAAAGGCTTGATTTTTTACTATAAATGTTGTTTTTTTTGCACGACGAACTGTCTTTTTTTTGCTTTGTGGTATGCGAATACCTGTAGATTGCAATATTTTAAGATTTTGAAATACACGAATAAAGGGTTTTGTGTTTGAGCGGGATTTTATCTCACGCAAGGCATCTGCATCTTGCGAGAGAAAGCCGACAGTTGTATCTGTCTGGGTAAGAATAACTTCTTTTTTTACAGAAGGAAGTCTTGAAGTGCTGTTGCTTGTGACCATGTATCACCTTCCATCTCATCAAGAGCGAGGATAAGTGCACGTGCAGCACTGAGTGTTGTAAAGTATGGAATACTTCTTTTAAGTACCTCTTGGCGAATAACTACAGCATCTTTTTTGCTTGTGTTATTGTCAGAAGTATTAATAGCCATATGAATTTCGTCGTTTTTCATCTTATCTTCGATGTTTGGACGACCTTCTGAGATTTTAAGAACTACTTCACACTCAAGACCTGCTTCTGCGATTACCTGCTGAGTACCTTTTGTAGCTACGAGTTTGAAGCCGTGTTCAATAAGTCCGCGTGCAATTTCAGGAGCATGTTTTTTGTCAGTATCTACAAATGATAGAAAACATGTTCCACCTGTTGGAATCTTATTTCCAGCAGAGATCTGTGATTTTGCAAAAGAGACACCGAAGTTTGAGCTAATACCCATAACCTCTCCAGTTGACTTCATCTCAGGGCTAAGAACTAAATCTGCACCATAGAGTTTGTGGAAAGGAAATACTGCCTCTTTAACAGATACATGACCTTTGAGTTTTGGACGAAGAAGACCATTTGCCTCTTCTACAATGTTGTATTTGTCATAATACGCAAGTGAGTCACGAAGGTTCTCACCCATCATAACACGAGTCGCTACTTTTGCAAGAGGCATACCTGTTGCTTTTGATACAAAAGGAACAGTACGGCTGGCACGAGGATTTACCTCAATTAAGTAAATCTCATCTTTATAAATAGCATACTGAACATTCATAAGACCTCTTACTCCAAGACCAAGAGCAATAGTTTTTGTCTGTTCTTCTACTTTTTCTATCATCTCCTGGCTAAGATTAACTGGTGGAAGTGAACAGGCACTATCACCTGAGTGAATACCTGCTTCTTCGATGTGTTGCATTACAGAACCAATATAGACATCTTTTCCGTCACTGATACAGTCAACATCAAGTTCAATTGCCTGATCTAAGAACTTGTCAATTAAAACCGGTGCTTCATTGCTTACTGAGATAGCCAAGTCCATATACTCTTTGAGTTCAGATTCTGAGTAAACAATACGCATACCACGACCACCAAGTACAAATGATGGGCGTACAAGTACTGGGTATCCCAGTCTCTCAGCGATAACATAAGACTCCTCTTTTGTGCGAGCGAGACCATTTGCAGGTTGTTTAAGTCCATGGCGATTTACAAAGTCTGAAAACTGCTCTCTGTCTTCTGCAAGTGCGATAACTTCAGCAGGTGTTCCTGCAATTTTTGCACCTATTTTTGTAAGTCCGTCTGCAAGTTTAAGTGGAGTTTGTCCTCCAAAGTGAACAATAATACCGTCTGGATTTTCATTCTCAACTACCTCACGTACTCTCTCAAAGTCAATTGGTTCAAAGTAAAGTACATCAGATGTATCGTAGTCCGTTGAAACTGTCTCAGGGTTACAGTTATACATGATAGTCTCGATACCCATCTCTTTAAGAGCAAATGCTGCGTGAACACAACAGTAGTCAAACTCAATCCCCTGACCTATACGATTTGGTCCGCCACCAAGGATAAGTACTTTTTTCTTATCACTTTTGCGTGAGCTTGGATTTGGCAGTTTTGTAATGTTCGTAGTAGAATAGAGGTACGGTGTAAGTGCTTCAAATTCTGCTGCACATGTATCTACTTCATTATACTCTAAATTTATGCCAAGTCTCTTTCTTGCTTCATAGACAAGATCTTCACTTACTGTCTGACCTGAGTTCTTTTTAATAAGTTGAGAGATACGCTTGTCAGAAAAACCATTGACTTTTACCTCACGCATAAATGCTTCATCAAAAAGAATTTTATCTGTAATGCGTGACTCCATCTCGATAAGCTCTTCTATCTGGTATAAGAACCATGGATCAATCTGACATGTGTCAAACATCTCTTCAATACTCATACCACGTCTAAAACCTTCTGCAACATAGAGGATTCTGTCTGCATTTGGACGACGGATTTCATGGCGAACAAACTCATCATCTGCGTCTATTTCATCAAAACCGCAAAGACCGGTCTCTAACGAACAGAGTGCTTTTTGAACAGACTCTTTAAATGTACGTCCAATTGCCATCGCTTCACCGACTGACTTCATAGAAGTAGAGAGTGTGCTTACTGCTTCAGGGAACTTCTCAAATGTAAAACGAGGTACTTTTGTAACGATGTAGTCAATTACCGGCTCAAATGATGCAGGTGTTCCTGTAATGTCATTTGTAATCTCATCAAGTGTAAAACCAACTGCTAAAAGTGTCGCTACTTTTGCAATAGGATAGCCTGTTGCTTTACTTGCAAGTGCAGAGGAACGAGATACACGAGGATTCATCTCAATTACAATCATACGACCTGTTTTTGGATCGATTGAGAACTGAACATTACTTCCACCTGTGTCAACACCGATCTCACGCAAGATAGCAAATGATGCATCACGCATTCTTTGGTACTCTTTGTCTGTCAATGTAAGTGCAGGTGCTACTGTGATACTATCACCAGTGTGAACACCCATAGGGTCGAAGTTCTCAATTGAACATACGATGATACAGTTGTCTGCTTTGTCACGGATAACTTCCATCTCATACTCTTTCCAACCAAGCATAGACTCCATAATCTCGATCTCGTTGATTGGAGATGCACTGATACCCTCAGCTGCAAGTTTTTCAAACTCTTCCATGTTGTAAGCAACACCACTGCCACCACCGGCAAGTGTAAATGACGCACGGCTAATTACCGGAAAACCAATCTCTTTAGCTACTTCAATAGCCTCTTCAACACTATAGGCATTTTTACTCTTTGGTAAGTCCATACCGATCTTAATCATCGCTTCATTAAAGAGGTGTCTGTCTTCACCTTTTTTGATAGCTGCAGGGTCAGCTCCTAAGAACTCGATGCCCTCAAGCATACCTTGTTCATACATGCTCATAGCAACATTAAGTGCAGTCTGTCCACCCATTGTTGGAAGGATTGCATCAACATTTTCTTCTTTGATTATTTTTGCAATGATATCTTCTTTGATAGGTTCGATGTATGTTCTGTCTGCAAACTCAGGGTCTGTCATAATTGTAGCAGGGTTTGAGTTGATAAGAACAACGCGGTATCCGAGCTCTTTAAGTGTTTTAACGGCTTGTGTTCCCGAGTAGTCGAATTCACATGCTTGACCGATAATAATCGGACCAGAACCTATAAGTAAAATTGTTTTGATGTCAGTGCGTTTTGGCATGAAGTACCTCTTAAAATAATCTCTTTAAAATTTAGAGATTATAACTAAAAGGCACTTAATATTTGATGAGTTTAATATTCAAAAGTATAAATTAGTGAGAAAAGAGCTGAGTAAATATAGGATTTGTCTGTTAATGGTGAATCTGAAGCACTTGATGGTATCCTGTCATAACGGAGATTAATGAGTGTGGAGAGTTTCTGTGTGAGCGGATATTTTATGTAAGTCTGCAGACCATATTGAAGACCTCCATTTGGAGTGTAGTAGGGACGAGATAGTGCAGCTTCATGCTTTTTTACACCATAGTAGTAGTTAATAAATTTACTTGGTTCATAGAGTAACACTATACTTGGATAGAAAGTGAACTCTCCAAGTTCATACTTGTCTCCTATCTCAGCACGAGCTAGCCAAGAGTTGTAAGTCCCCATCATGTCCGCTAAGAGCATAAGCTCTATATACTTTTCTTTTTGGAAGCTTGCTGAAAATGCTACACCACCCTCAAGTGTTGATTTTCTCTCATCCATTCCACTGAGATATGAAGAGTCTGATGCTTTGTAGCCGAGTGTTCTTGGTTGGACAGTGAGTGAAAATCCCCAGGCATAATTTTTTGCTTTTTCTCCTAAAAAATAGAGACCAAAGCGGCTCCAACGTGCATAGACAATACCATTATCAAAAAAGATGACAGGTGATGGCAAGATGAGATCACTTGCTCCTTTATATGGTTGTGACTGTACATATGCTCCTGCTCCAAGTGTGACTTTATTCTCCTCACTCAATAAAAGAGAGTGACAAAGTAAAAGGGTGAGAAATATAAGTTTTTTCATTAATATGTTCTCCAAATTATATGAAAGTATGATGGCTGATTTGCTTTATAATATTGTTCTACTACAGCACGCTGATATCCTTGAGATTTACTCAATGAGATGACCTTACCGACCTTTAATCCTGGAAAAAAGATATTGTCCAGTCCAGAGGTAGTTACTTCATCACCAATATGAATATTGTACCAAGTTGGGATAAAACTTACAATGATGTTCTTTCCATTGTTCCCATGGGCTATTCCAGGAGCTGCTTCTGTTCCAATAGAGACGGCATAGGTACTTTTTATGTCACTATTTAGCAATGCCAAAGGTCTGTTGTCTTTTGGGACGACTATACCGGCAACATAATTTTTATAGATAAGCCCATATATTTTTGATCCGTTATAATCTGGAATTTCCAACCAGATACGATTAAAATCTCCAAATTTTTGATAAGAGATGGTATGAACTAAAGATGTTTGGGGGTGTATACTCAAGCTTGTGTTGTTTTCATTTTCTATATTTTGAATTGCTTTTTGGATGGCTTGCATTTGCAGTTTTTGGTTTTGATATTGTGCTAATGCTTTGTGGAGCTTTTGAATCTCTTGAGCCTGATAAAAGTGTTCATTGATGCTGTTGTCTATATACTCAATAGTATTATGGTATTTGACCTTTATGTTGTTTAAAAAGCTGATAAGTGGAGATTGTATAGAAGTATTTACATACAAAGCACCCATAAAGAGTGCAATGAGTAGAAGAAAAAAGAGATAGGGAACTATCTTTTTATTCATTATCAGAGAGTTCTTGTAGGAGGTCTATCTCCTCTAAAGCTCTACCAGTTCCGCGTGCAACTGCAAGAAGTGGTTCATCTGCAACAAATACAGGAATTTTTACAAGATCAGAGAGATACTTGTCAAGTTGGCGAATAAGTGCTCCACCACCCGTTAAAATAATACCTTGGTTCACAATATCTCCAGCAAGATCTGGTGGCATCTGCTCTAAAACATCACGAAGGGCTTCTGCTATCTCACGCAGTGGCTCTTTCATGGCATCACGAGCATCTTCACTTGTAAGCTCAACTGAGCTTAGAAGCCCCTCAACCTGGTCACGACCATTGATAACCATAGTAAGCTCTTCATCAAGACTCACTGCAGTTCCGATGTTGATCTTTATCTCTTCTGCAACACGCTCACCAATAAGAAGGTTGTATTTTTTTCTTACATAGTTGATGATACCCTGATCGATTTTGTCTCCGGCAGTTCTGATTGACTTAGAGATAACCAAACCACCAAGTGAAACGACACCGATCTCAGTAGTACCACCACCAATGTCAACGACAAGGTTACCCTGTGGCTCACGGATGTCAACACCTGCACCAATTGCTGCTGCCATTGGTTCTTCTATGAGAAGTACCTCACGTGCACCGGCACTTAAAGCTGACTCACGTACTGCTTTACGCTCAACTTGCGTGAGCCCGTAAGGCACACAGATAATGATACGTGGAGAGATTAGAGAGCTTCTGCCATGTGCTTTTTCGATGAATTTTCTAATCATTTTTTCTGTCATATCAAAGTCGGCAATAACACCATCTCTCATCGGACGAATTGCTTTGATATTTCCAGGAGTTTTTCCAACCATCTCTTTTGCTTCATGGCCAACAGCTAAAACACGTGTCTGTCCATATTTTTCTGTTTTTACTGCAACAACTGATGGTTCATTGATGATGATACCACGTCCTTTTGCAATAACAATTGTGTTGGCTGTTCCTAAGTCTATTGAGAGATCATTAGAAAAAAGACCAACTAGTTTATTAAATATCATTGTTCTACCTTATGCTGTTTTTTGTGTAGATTTTTTTATATAAACTGGTTTTTCACCATTTTCTATAACTTCTTTTGTGATAAGAACTTCATATCCTGAATACTCCGGAAGCTCATACATGATGTCTATCATAGCCTCTTCCATAATAGCACGAAGTCCACGCGCTCCTGTTTTTCGTTTGATGGCTTTTTGTGCAATAGCACGAAGAGCATCCTCTTCAAAGTTCAACTCAACATCATCAATGGCAAAGAGTTTTTTATATTGACGAACTAAAGAGTTTTTCGGTTCTGTTAAAATGCGAACCATGTCATCTTCAGTAATTTCATTAAGCGATGCAATGATAGGAAGACGGCCAACAAGCTCAGGAATAAGACCATACTGAACCAGATCATCAGGTTCTACCATGTCATATGTAGGTTTTGCTTCATCTTTTGTCTTCTTCTCATGTCCAAAACCAAGAACATTCTCACCCTGTTTTCGCTTTAGAATCTCATCAAGACCATCAAATGCACCACCACATATAAAGAGGATGTTTGTTGTGTCAATCGCTGTAAACTCTTGATTTGGGTGCTTACGTCCACCTTTTGGTGGAATATTTACCTGTGAGCCTTCAATGATCTTAAGCAGTGCCTGTTGTACACCCTCACCACTTACATCACGAGTAATAGAGCGGTTTTCACTCATACGTGAGATCTTGTCAATCTCATCTAAGAAAATAATACCTTTTTGTGCACGCTCTACATCACCATCAGCTGCCTGAATAAGTTTTGTAAGGATGTTCTCAACATCTTCTCCAACATATCCTGCTTCTGTTAAGCTTGTTGCATCTGCGATGGCAATGGGTACATTCAATACTCTTGCAATTGTCTGAGCCATCAGCGTCTTACCTGAACCGGTCGGTCCGATAAGCAGTACATTTGATTTTGCCAGTTCTGTGTCATCGTCTGGCATCTTTTTATTTTTAAAGATTCTTTTGTAGTGGTTATATACTGCTACACTGATGAGTTTTCTAGCTCTCTCTTGACCGATAACATACTCACCAAGAAATTTGTCAAGCTCTTTTGGTGTCATCAGCTTTTCAACAGCATCCGTAAGGGCTTTGTTCCCCTCTGATGCCATCTCTTTTTCATCACCAAACATGATTTTATAAGCTGATATTACACAGTTTTTACAGATATATACGCCATTGCCTGCGATAAGTGGGTTTTGTTCACTTTCAGCAGCATCACAAAAGCTACAGTGTCTATGAATCATTATATATTTTTCCTCTCAAACGGTATTCCGCGTTTTGTTTTTATAATAAAGTTACACAGATCAATCACATAGTGATTTTTTGTATTCTCTAAGAGTTCAGAAGCTGTCTCTTTTAAAGGTTTTCCAGACTCAAAGAGTTCTCTATATGCAGATTTGAGCGCATTAATATCCTCTCTTGGAATATGACGACGCAGACCTGTCAGGTTAAGACCTCTGAGTGTCGCACGATTGCCCTCTGCCATACAAAATGGTGGAACATCTTGAGCCAGTGCACTTGCTCCTCCAACCATTGCATAGTCACCAATATGGACAAACTGATGAACTGGAGTCATACCACCGATAACTACATAGTCTCCCAGCTCAACATGTCCTGCAAGTGTTGCAGCATTTGCCAAGATACAGTGATTACCTATGATAACATCATGTCCAAGGTGTACATAACCCATAAAAAGGTTGTGGTTTCCAACAATAGTCTTCCCACCACCACCTTTTGTACCTGGGTTAAAAAGTGTAAATTCACGAATTGTATTGTCATCACCAATGATCAGCTCTACATCTTCACCATTATACTTCAAGTCTTGGGGAATAGAGCCAATAACTGCATTTGAAAAGATACGATTGTTTTTACCAATAGTAGTTTTACCATAGATGCATGTGTTGTGTGCGATAGTAGTTCCATCACCAATGACTGCATCTTTAGAAATAAAACAAAATGGAGCAATCTCTACATCTTGACCAATTTGTGCGCCATCTTCAATGATGGCAAGTTCTGAGATCTTACTCAAGTTCTCTCCTTATTTGTCCACGATCATAGCTTTTAATTCAGCTTCGCTTGTTAACTTTCCATCAACATATGCTTCACCTTTTAAAAGCCAGATAGCACCCTTGTTCTTAATAACTGAGAGTCTGTATTCCAGTTTGTCACCTGGCTTTACAGGAGCACGGAACTTCGCTTTGTCAATACTCATAAAGTAAACAACTTTGTTTTGAATCTCTTCTTCAGTAACGCCGTCCATACTTTTAAATGCAAGAATTCCACCGGCTTGAGCCATTCCTTCAAGTATCATAACACCTGGGTAGATCGGGTGACCAGGGAAGTGACCTTCAAAAACAGGCTCAGAGATAGAAACGTTTTTATAAGCAATAATTGACTCTTTAGGAGTAAGATCTGTTACTCTGTCAACGAGTAAAAAAGGGAAACGGTGTGGTAGTATTTTTTGAATATCCATAACATCCATAAGCATATAGAAAAACCTTATAATAATATTTTGGATATTTTAGCGAAATTTTTATTATAAAACGATTAGCTTTTCTCTGGTGTCTTCATAAATTTTACTATCTAAATGAAGAGTTAGTTTGGATGTTATAGGCTCTTCGACTACGATAATAGGGCTGAGGTTGTAGTGTGATGAACAAATATGAAAGCGAAGTTTTTGCTCCTCTTCAAAAGAAAGGGGATTATATATAAGCTCTGTTATATTGGCATATTTTGTATTAAAAAAGTCATTATAATAGCTGCGTGAGATAAAAATGATCTCATCTCGGTTAAAATAGTGTACATTTTCATGAGTAAACTCTATCTTTCCCTGTGCTCTTTTTCTAGGAAGGGTAGAGTAGCTGAGTGCATACGCAGGAATGATCTCTTTTTTGCCTTTAATGAGCTTGCAGCTAAACTCTCTGTAGTTTAAAAACTTCTCTTTGAGAATTTTGTAAGGGATGCCCTGATCTTCTAACTCATTTCGTTTTGTATAAAGCTCAAGTCGCTCTTCGATAGAAGCGGGGAGAGTCTTTCTTGAGAGAGGAGAGAACATTTCATCCATCAATTTGTTCTGTTGCTCACGCTGCATAGTAAGTCCGTAAATACAACCACAGTAGTCTTGTCTGTAGAGCTGCTGCTCTTTAGTGACTCTACTTTGGTCTTGTGTACCGCCACCGCTTCTGTAGTCAACGGCTATGAACTCTACACCATGCTCTTTGTAAAATTTATCACCTACTCGTTTGAGCTGTTCTTGAGACTTTAGAGGAGAGACCAAAAGGGTAGTTGTTATCTTTTTTTCACCAAGTTCAAGGGCTTTTTGTGCACTCGTTAAAAAGCGCTTGTCAAAACATACCTCACAGCGAGCACCTTTTTCAGGCTCATTTTCCAGTCCTCGAACAGCTTTGAGCCATGATTCATAATCATACTCACCTTCAATAAGCTCAATACCAAGCTTTTTACAGCTGCGCTCGACATCTAAAAGACGAAGTTTGTACTCAGAGTAGGGGTGGATATTTGGGTCATAGAAGAAGCCCGTGAGTTTTTCCTGTGGAAAATCCTCTTTGAGCTTTTCTAAAAAGAAGTGCGAATCAACACTACAGCAGATATGGACTAAAATAGTTCTGCCTTAGTTTGAAAATAGACCAGATAAAACGCCCATAGCGCCTGTTGAACCTGACTGTTTAAAATAGTCCATCATAATAGGAATAAATTTAGAAATCATACCACTGTCAAGTCCAAGTGATGAAAATTGTGAAGCAAGTCCTGCCATACTTGTTGCTGATGATGCAGCTCCACCTAAACTACCTAATGAACTAAGTGCATTTGTAGATTTTGGTGCCATTGAGAGCATAGAAGATGCATCTGGTACTGCACTTGCAAGCTTTGTGTAGTCATTTGACGGAAGTGAACCTTGTGCATAGCTTAAGATACTGCCAACACCACCGGCTGCTTGTTTGTCAGAAACACCTAGTTGGCTTGAAAGCATACCAACAAGTGCATTTGAACTTGTTGCCTGTGTTGCAGGTGCAGTTTTTGGTGCAGATGTTGTACTTGTCATACTTGAGAGTGCACCGGCTGCATCTCCTAAGCTAAATGCTGCTGCAGAAGAGATTGTAAGTGCCGTAGTGAGTGTTACACTCAGTAGCAGAGATTTTTTCATAATATTAGTCCTTTTTTTCTTTGATTTCAATTGTTTTGATGTCATCATCACCTGCGATAGAATCAAGAACTGCAAAGCTCTCTGCGTCATCTTCTTCAATGCCACCAAAAACAGTGTGAACACCATCCAAGTGTGGACATGGTACAAAACAGATAAAGAACTGACTTCCACCAGTGTTTTTACCTGCGTGAGCCATAGAAAGTGTACCTTTTACATGACGGTGTGTATTTTTCTCTGTTTCACATGCAATGGCCCAGTCCGGTCCGCCGGTTCCAGGCATGCCTGTAGCACCCTCTTTAGTGTTTGGGCATCCGCCTTGTGCCATAAAGCCTGGGATAACACGGTGAAACTTCATACCGTCATAAAAACCACTCTGTGCCAAGTGTGCAAAGTTCGCTACTGTATTTGGTACTTCTTCAGGATATAATTTTATCCAGATGTCACCTTTGTTTGTTATGATCTTTGCATATTGTAATTTTGCTAATTCGTCACTGTTTAAATTGTATTCTTTTAGTTTTTTTCCAAACATTTGTAAAACCTCTTATTTTTAAATTTGTGCAATTATAGTTAAATTTTTTAAATCTTAGTATAATCACTCTATGAAAAGATACTCATTTTTTAAAAATATGACAATAAAAAGAGCCAATATACTAACAATTATTGTCATATTTTTCTTTAGTTTGGTTTTTGTCTCTTTGCTTGTGAATGAGATGTACAAAGATTATGAGTTGGCATTGCATAAAAGTGTTGTGGCTCAATCTGACAAGCAAGTCAACAGTGAACT
>Ga0256836_1001151_pt1 | contig 12248 bp, 11 predicted proteins | sample 4561380metaG_FD_185974 | JGI IMG/M metagenome (GOLD analysis project Ga0256836, IMG submission 185974) | Hydrothermal vent microbial communities from Guaymas Basin, Mexico - 4561-380 | ecosystem: Environmental > Aquatic > Marine > Hydrothermal vents | place: Mexico: Guaymas Basin | collected...
ATCTATATTTTGCTCAAGATTTACTATATCATTTAGAAGATGGATTTCTGGTTTTTGAGGTTTTTCATAAGTGGAATCAATACCAGTAAAATTTTTAATCTTACCCTCTCTTGCCTTTTTATATAAACCTTTTGAATCTCTAGTTTCACATATTTTTATAGGTACATCTACAAATATTTCTATAAATTCATCTTGTTGTACTAACTTTCTTACAAGTTTTCTATCTTGTTCAAATGGAGATATAAATGCAGTTAAAACTATAAGTCCACTATCTACAAATAATTTTGATACTTCTCCTATTCTTCTTATATTTTCAATTCTACTTTTTTCATCAAACCCTAAATCTTTGTTTAATCCAAGTCTTACATTATCCCCATCTAACAAGTAAGTATGACATCCTAACTTAAACAATTCTAACTCTAAAGCATTTGCTAATGTTGATTTTCCACTACCACTAAGACCTGTAAACCATAAAATACATGGTTTTTGAGGTTTTATACTTGAGCGTTGTTGTTTTGTTATATTTGTATCGTGCCATATTATGTTATTTGACATAGTTCTTCCTTATATATTGTACAATTCTCTCAACAGCTAAATCTACCGATATTTTTTCCGTATCTATGATTATCTCGGCATATTTAGGTTCTTCATAAACATCATTTATCCCTGTAAAATTTTGGAATTCCCCTTTTATAGCTTTTTCGTAAACACCTTTATAATCTCTTTTTTTACAACTTTCAACACTTGCTTTTATGTAAACTACAACATTGTTTTTTACCATCTCCCTTATGGTCTTTCTACTCTCTTTATATGGAGACACAAAACTACAAACAGTTGATATGGAATTATGTTGAAGAGTTTGAACTAGATGACCTATCCGTTTCATATGTTTGTTTCTATCATCTCTAGTAAAACCTATATTTGGTATAAGCTCTCTCACATCTTTAGAATCAATCCTCTCAAGTGGAATATCAAGTTTTTGTAACTCTTTATAAACTTTATCTGCTATGGTTGTTTTCCCACTAAGAGGTAAACCTGTAAACCAAAGATTAAAAGGTTCGATTTTTTTTCTTCCCCATCTAATTTTAAACCAAACTCTTTCATGAGCCCAGTAAAGCCCAATTTTTAAAACAGTTTCTATGAAACCAGCGATGATGGCTAAATCCAATCTACCAAAGAAAAAATAAACTATAAGTACAGTGGTAGTAGTAGCAATAATTCGCCAACTTATACCTTTTAGTACACTTCTTTTATTTGTTTCTTTATACATTTGACAACTTTTTTAATTTTTGATATACTATCTTCATATTTCGCAATTGCGCGCTCCCTTTGATGATGATTTTATAATCTATCAAAGGGTAACTTTCAGTAATTTTATTAATTTCTCACTTAATGATATAAAGTCTTTATCTTTTATCGTACCACTTTTGTATTTTGCTCTTTTTATATCAAATGTTTTTATCTGTGAAAAATTTGCTGTACTTAAAATATCATTTTTATAATTAAATGAAAAATAATAACTACCATCTTTATTTTTACTAGATAGTGGAATCCCTAAAAAAGTTCTTTTATTAAATTTTTTATAGACTAAGACTGGTCTTAAAAAGTGTTCACCTTTTCCGTATTGTTCATAACCTATATTTTGACCCATAGATAAAAAAACTATATCCTTTTCTCTAAATTTCAATATTTCTGATTCAGTATTTATCTCTTTTTTCTTTTCATTCCAAATATCAAATATATTTTCATCATTATCTATTTTAGTTTTATTGGCTTTTACAATCATTCCAGCACCAACTGTACTGTTTGTAACTCTATCTATAACTATAAAACTTCCCATCTCTTTATTTTTTATATAATTATCTACTAATATTTGTTGTGTTAAAAGTAGATTTACGGATGCTATATCATTTAATTCTAATGTTTTTACTTTTGTTTTTTTATAACTATTTACATCTATTTTATAGTTTATCTCTTCAAATTGAATGGGAATTATAGATGTTGATATTTTTATATCGTAAGTTTTATCTATATTCATAGACTTTTCATCCATCCAAACTATCATAGCTTCTAATGAGTTTGTAATTTCCACTTTATCATCATTATGAACTATGATATCTCCACGACTTATGTCTATCTCATCTGTTGTGCTAAGTGTTACAGCCATACCTTTAGAAGCTTGTTTAGTTGTTAAGTCTCTACATCTTTCTGTAATATCTCCAGCATTTATAATACTTTTTACTTTTGTAGTTTTTTTAGATGGTAAAACAGTTATATCATCCCCAACTTTTATACTACCACTAGATATTGTCCCACAAAAACCTCTAAAGTTAAGGTTTGGTCTATTTACATACTGTACAGGAAATCTAAAATCATCCTCTTTTATCTCTTTAGTTATATTTATGGTATCAAGTAGTTCTAAGAGTGGCTTTTGTTTATACCAAGGTGTATTTTTACTTTTATCTACAACATTATCACCATCTAATGCACTTAGTGGTATATAGTCTATATTTTTTATACCAAGTTCTTTAGCTAATTTTTCATAATCTTTTTTTATACTTTCAAATACTTCTTGATTGTATCTTACTAAGTCCATTTTATTTATAGCTACTATAACATTTTCAATCCCTAAAAGATTTACTATAAAACTATGTCTTCTAGTTTGTGTTAAGATACCTTTTCTTGCATCTATAAGTATGATGGCTACATCAGCTGTGGATGCTCCTGTTACCATATTTCTAGTGTATTGTTCGTGTCCGGGGGTATCTGCTATGATATACTTTCTTTTTTCAGTTGTAAAAAATCTATAAGCTACATCTATCGTTATACCTTGTTCTCTTTCACTTTGAAGACCATCTACTAAAAGTGCTAAATCCAGTTTATCACCAGTTGTACCATACTTTTTGCTTTCAGCTTCTATGGCACTTAATTGGTCTTCAAATACCATCTTAGTATCGTACAATAACCGTCCAATAAGTGTAGATTTTCCATCATCAACAGAACCACAAGTTAAAAATCTTAGCATATCTTTATTTTCATGAGTTTTTAGATAGTCCTCAATTTTTTGTAAATTATCTATCAAAAATATCCCTCAATTTTTTTCTTTTCCATAGAACCTATACTATCTTTGTCTATAAGTCTGCCTTCTCTTTCACTACTTTTACTAAGTAACATCTCTTTTATAATTTCTGATAAAGTTGAAGCTTTTGAGTTTATAGCTCCTGTTAGTGGGTAGCATCCAAGAGTTCTAAATCTTACCCACTCTTTTTTTGCTTTTTTCTTTAAGTCATTTGGAACTCTATCATCATCTACAAGTATTTTTGTTCCCTCATATTCTACTACTTCTCTCTCTTTTGCCAAGTAAAGTGATGGAATTTTTATATCTTCTTGGTATATGTATTGCCATATATCTAACTCTGTCCAGTTTGAGATGGGAAAAACTCTTACACTTTCACCTTTATTTATCTTAGTATTGTAGATACTCCATAACTCTGGTCTTTGTGATTTTGGATTCCATCTATGATGTTTATCACGAAAAGAAAAAATTCTTTCTTTTGCACGAGATTTTTCCTCATCTCTTCTTGCCCCACCGATGATAGCATCATATCCACCATCATTTAATGCTTGTTTTAGTGCTTGTGTTTTCATAATATCTGTATGAGTTTTACTACCATGAGTAAACGGAGATATATCCATATCTATACCATCTTGATTGGAGTGAACAACAAGGTCAAAGCCTAATTCTTTTGCACGATTATCACGAAATTCTATCATCTCTTTAAATTTCCATAGAGTATCTACATGTAAAAACTTAAATGGTGGTTTTGCTGGAGCAAATGCCTTGATGGCTAGATGAAGCATAACAGAACTATCTTTTCCTACACTATACATCATAACAGGATTATCAAACTCTGATGCTACCTCTCTTAGAATTTGAATTGATTGGGCTTCTAATTGTTTTAGATGGGTTAAGTTTTGCATTATAAATTTTGTTCTATGTACTTTATAATATCATCTACACCAAGATTATTTTTTTCATGTATAAATTCACGACTTCCTATCTCAAAAGTGTATTTTTTATCAAACCCTAAATTAATAATACTTTTATCTTTAAAATTAAAATTTATCTGTGCATCTAGTCCACCACTACTTTTAAAGGCTTCTTCTATTGTTATGATAGTATCAATTTTACTTAAAATACTTTTAAGTTTAGACTGATTGAAATTACTTAACAAGTATAAATCTATAAGTGTTATATTAAACTCTTTAGCTATGTTAAAAGCTTTTTGGCTCATATATCCAGTTGAGATTATGGCTAGTTTTTTACCTGTTTGTAAAACCCTAAAACCATCTTTAAAATCTACGATTTTATCTTGTATAGCTACCATAGGTTTAGCATCAAATCTTATATATTTTGGTTTTTTTATCTCTAATGTTCTCTCTACATAAGTTTCAGCTAACTTATAATCACTAGGTGAAAAAACTTCTATATTTGGTAAGGTAGCCATTATGGATAAGTCTTCTAAACAATGGTGAGTTGGACCACTCATAGCATAACTTACACCAGCACCAACACCTATAAAATTTATATTCATATCTCTAACTTGAGATAAAACAGATACATTTACTCTTATCTGCTCATAACATCTCATTGTTATAAAAGGTGCTATTGCATAAGAATAAACACTAAAACCCTCTAGTGCTAGACCAGTAGCTACATTAACAAGATTTTGTTCAGCTATACCTACATTTATAAATCTATCTGGATAATCTTGTCTTATTTTATCTAGCATTGGAGCACCAAAGTCAGCAGTTACAAAAAATATAGTTTTATCAGTTTTCATTTTCTCATATAAAGATGCTAAAAATGTATCCCTCATAGCTTTAATCTGCATTTTGTATCTCCTGTATTAAACTATCTATATCTTCTGCTTTAACTGATAGTATATGGCTTAAAGAGTGTGTTTCTAAGAATGGAACACCTTTACCCTTTATAGTGTTTATAATTACTACTTTTGGTTTAGTATCTCTTTTTGAGATAGCCTTACTTAATGTTTGTGAAACCTCTTTTACATCATGTCCATCTTGAACTTCAAAAACATCCCAATTAAATGCTTTAAACTTATCACTTAAAGAGTTTAGATTTATGATATTTCTACTAAAATCAAGCATAGATACTTTGTTATAGTCAACTATAAGAGTTAAATTATCAAGTTGATGTTGAGGAGCAAACATTATAGCCTCCCAATTAGAACCCTCATTTAACTCTCCATCTCCTGTTAAAACAACCACATTGTTTTGTTTTTTCTTTGTTTTTAGTGCAACAGCTATACCACATCCTACACCTAAACCATGTCCTAGTGAGCCATTAACAGTTTCATATCCAGGTATGATAGGGTCAGGAATACCACCTAAAAAAGAGCCATCTTTACATACATTTTTAAGTTCAGATTTATCAAAAAAACCAACATCTGCTAGTAATGGATACATAGAAATAGATCCATGACCTTTTGAGATTATAAATCTATCTCTATTTTCATCTCTTGGATTTTTAGGGTTAAATGTTAGTATATTTCCATAATATAAAGAAACAAAAATTTCGATAGGAGATAAAGATGAAGCAACCCTTGTTTCAGGTGCAAGTTTATGGATCATCAATGTTTCACATCTTATAAATTTTGCTTTTTCTTTTAGTAATTTTATATCATTCATAATTATCCTTATACCATTGATAAGTTTTTTGTAATCCATCTTCAAAACTAACAGTTGGTTTCCAGCCAAGTTCTAAAAATTTACTACTGTCTAATAGTTTTTTCATAGTCCCATCAGGTTTTGTAGTATCCCATTTTATTTTTCCATTATAACCAATAACCTTTGATATAACTTCTGCTAACTCCTTAATGGAATAATCAACCCCAGAGCCTAAATTATAGTGAGTATTTGTCAATTTATTAACATTTTGCATCAAAAAGATAGAAGCATCTGCTACATCTTCACTATAAATAAATTCACGCCTTGGATTTCCACTACCCCAAAGAGTTAATTCTTGCTTATTTTCTTTTTTTGCATTATCTATTTTTCTGATAAGGGCAGAGAATACATGAGAATTTTCTAAATCAAAATTATCATTTTCTCCATATATAGAATTTGGTATAACACAAATAAATCTATTAGTATTATATTGAATATTATAAGATTTACACCCTATAATACCAGTAATCTTTGCAGCAGCATAACCCATACTCGTTTCTTCTATCTCACCTGTCAGCCAATATTCCTCTTTCATTGGTTGTGGAGAAACTTTTGGATATGTACAAGAAGAACCATAAAAAATTAGATTTTTAACTTTATATTTATTTGCCATTTCAAATATATTATCTTGAATCAATATATTTTCATGTAAATATGAAGCAGGATTAGTTTTATTACCTATTATACCACCAACCTTACCAGCACATAAAAAAATATAATCAATTTCATACTTATTAAAAAACTCTTTTACTGCAACTATATTAGTTAAGTCTAATTCCTGATGAGTTTTTAATATAAGATTTTTATATTCATTTTTTTCTAATAGTTTTAATATAGCACTACCCAATAAACCAGTATGCCCCGCTATGTATATTTTAGAATTTTTATTAAACATTTGAAAATTTAGAATTGTTGATTATAGTATAACCTTTTATCAACTCTTTTATACCCATATCAAGACTAAATTGTGGTTTAAATCCTGTTGATTCTATCTTGTCATTTGACACTATATAGTTTCTTTGGTCTGGGTCTTTTCCTATTTCTGCTTCCATAATGGTAAAGTTTGGAACATATTCTTTTATCTTTGCACATAATTCTAGTTTAGAAAGATTTGCATCTGAGAGACCTACATTGTAAGCTTCTCCTTTCATAGTTTCAAAGTTATTTATACCATGTATAAAAGCATTAGCTACATCACGAATATGGATATAGTTTCTTTTAAAATGCCCCTCAAAAATAACTATAAAACCATCATTCACAGCTCTGTATGTAAAGTCATTTACAAGTAAATCAAGTCTCATTCTTGAACTCATACCAAAAACTGTAGCAAGTCTAAAACTCATAGAATTTTCTCTTTGAAGTATTATCTCTTCTGCTTCTACTTTTGTTTTACCATAAGTTGAAATTGGGTTTAATGGTGTTTCTTCTGTACAGTAGATGCCATCTTGTCCAACACCATAACCACTGTTTGTAATAGGCATTAAAACTCTTTGTTCTTTTGATAAAACATCAGATAGTGTTTGAATTGCATCTCTGTTTGTTGTTAGTGTTCCTATCATATCTCTGTTACATAAAGGTGCTCCAACTAATGCAGCAAGTGGTATTACAACATCTTTATCTTTTGTTAAAAATTTTAGTAGAGTTTTATCTCTTGCATCACCTTTTACTACATTGAAATTATCCATATAACATACATCTGCTAATGAATTTTGCCCAAACATAAATGTATCTAAAACTGTAACTTTATGACCTAGTTTTAATAGTTCAGGAACCATTACAGAACCTAGATAACCTGCTCCACCTGTTATTAGTATATTTAAACTCATTTTTCTATCCCTATTATTTGATTTAGTAATTCATAGCATATCTTTAATTCAGATAGACTATATCCTCTTGCTTCTATGACTAAGTTTATATTATATTTTACAATTTCATTTTTAAATTTTTCTATTATCATATACTGAATGCTATCAGATTGTATAATTTTATGTTCATCACTAAATGAATCATTTTCAGATAAATGAATCTCTATAATTCTATCTATATATTTTTCAAAAAGTAGATTAACTGCTTTTAGATAGTTGAAATTATAGTATTTTGCAGATATTTTTAAATGACCTAAATCTAAAAGTAAAAATGTACTTTTATCTAACTCTAAAAAATTTACAATGTCATCAATATGAGATAAAAAACAACTATCTTTTTGAGAATTTGGAAACAAGTTTTCAAGTGCTAGTTTTTGAGAGTAATTGGCTTTGTACCATTTTATATTTTCATAAATATTTTCTAAGGGGAATGAATTTATACCATTTACTAATAACTCATTTTCTATACTAAAATCTTGTTTAAATCCAGCATGAATAGAATAATACGGTATATCTAATGCATCAATATATTTCATACTATCAATTATAAAATTTCTTGTTTTTGATGAAGTATCTGCAAAATTTAAAACAAAGTCTTTTTCTGGTGGTGGGAAATAACTATGAACTAGAAAATTTAATGAATCCTCTTCATTCTTTCTTATAATCTTACTAAATAAAGCATCTTTTTTTTTAGAACCACCTGAGAGTTCTATATTTTTTGTGATGCTTTTTAGTTTATCAACTGAGTCTAAAATATTATCTGTTTTTAAACATGCACTAGATATACAAACCAATTTATAGTCCTTTTAATGCCGTATAAAGAGTGTCTATCTCTTTTATTAAGTCAAAAGGTGCATTTCCTACAAAAAAACCATTATTGTGTGCATAACTTGCATTTGTAGATTTTGTAACTTCATAATCAAAATACTTTATAACATCATGTTCTAAGAAGTTTCCACCTGTTATAATTCTATAACCTATTTTTGCATCTTTTAAGGCTTTAAAAACATCTTTTCTTTGTAAATTACTATCAGGATGAATTATCATAGTAAAACTAAACCAGCTACTCTCTCCAACCTCTTTTTGGATGATAAAACGGTTATCATCTTTAAACTTACTTTGAAAGTAAGTAGCATTTTTTCTTCTCATATCTAACATAGTTGGGAGTTTTTTTAGCTGTTGTAATCCCAATGCACCTTGAAGTTCACCTGGTCGTACATTGTACCCAGGAAGTATAAATCTATATGCTTCAAAAAAGTCATCATCTTTTTTTTCAAAAATTGTACTTTCTTCATCTTGGTCTCTTGTCCAACCATGATTTCTAAGTGATTTACATAAACTGTATATCTCAAAATCATCTGTTAAGATTAAACCACCCTCCATAGTTGAAATATGGTGTGAAAAAAATGTAGAAAATGTGTTTATAAGTCCTGATGTACCTGTGTATTTTCCATTATATTTTGCACCCATAGATTCGCAGTTATCATCAAAAAGTATAATGTTATTTTCTTCACATATCTTTTCTATTACATCATAATAGTTTGGATTACCTAAAACAGAAACTGTTACTATCATCTTTGTATTTTGTGTTATAGCTTTTTCTAATTCAGCTATATCATAATTAAGTGTTTCAAGTTCAATATCTACAAATTTTAATTTTAAACCATATTGTTGTAGTGGATAATAAGTTGTTGCCCAAGAGATACATGGAACTATAACTTCATCACCTTTTTTCAAAGGGGAATTTTCTTTAAAAAACAAAGATGCCACACCCACTAAGTTGGCACTACTTCCTGAATTTACCATTACACCATATTTTTTACCAAAAAAAGATGCAAATCCTTGTTCAAACTCTTTAACATTTTTACCCATTGTAAAAAAATCACTCTCTATCACTTCATACATAGCATCTTTTTCTGCTTGAGTAAATGTAGAATAAGCTAATTCATAATTCATATTTTTCCTTATAATTTGGTTCATATACCACTATTTTTGATCCATCAAAATCAAAATTAAATGGGATGTGAAGATAATCTTTTAAAGCATCTTTTACAGCTTCTTGATTTTCTTTTTCGACATAAAATGCCATAAATCCACCACCACCAGCACCTAGTAGTTTACCACCTATTGCACCAGCTTGTAAAGCTTTTTCATACATTTTATCTATCTGTGGATTTGTAACTTTACTTGAGAGTGTTTTTTTCAATTTCCAAGTATAATTTAGTAATTCTCCAAACTCTTTTAAATCTCTATCTGATACTAAAATATCATAAGCCTTATCAACTAAATCTTTCATTTTATCTAAGTTTTCTATATTGATAGATGTTTTTTCAATCTGTTCAGCAACCACTTCAGAAGCAGTTCTTGATAAACCACTAAAAAATAGCATAATGTTATCTTGAAACTGAATCATTCTATCTTGATTCATTATAATTGGACTTACACTTATTTTACCATTTTGTAAAAAATTTATAATGTTTAGTCCACCATAAGATGCAAATGTTTGGTCTTGAGAACCAACATTTTCTTTTATAAGTTTTTGTTCAATATAAATCGCTTGTTTAGTTAAATCAGATTTTGAGATAATTTTACCTTGAAGTGCATTTATACTATTTATAAGACCAACAGTGAAAGCAGAACTACTACCCATCCCACTTCTTGCTGGTATATCTCCATCGTGATGTATAGATATACCATTTTTAACATTCATAAATTTTAAAGTTTCTCTAACAGAGGGATGAACAATCTCATCTAATGTATTTACATTTTCTTGATTTGAGTAAACAATTCTATGTTTATAATCAAAGTAAGGTGGTAAATACCTTACATTCAGATATGAATACTTGTTTATGGTAACACCTAGTGTTTTACCTGTATGGTTTAAGTAGTATTCAGGGTAGTCTGTTCCACCACCAAAAAATGATATTCTATATGGTGTTCTGGATATTATCAAAACAATCTCCTAAAGTCTATTTTTGCTTTTTCATAATCTTCTGGTATCCCTATATCTATAAAGTAACCATCATCTATATAACAATATATATCTTTTTGTTTTTCTAAAAAAGTTTCAAATGAAAATATTTTCTCTTTAATATTTTTAAATATATTTTTATTGATACAGTAAATCCCTGTGTTTATGTAACCCTCTTTTATTGGTTTTTTTTCTAAAAAAGAGATAATTTTATTTTCTTTTATTTTAACAGAACCATATCTATCAAAATTTTTCATAGGTTTGATGCATAAAGATAAGTTGTAATTTTTATTTGAATTAAAAAAAGTTTCAAAATTTATATCAAAAAATGTATCTCCATTTATAACCAATACATTTTTATCTATCTCTACAAGTTCTAAAGCCTTTTTTATAGCTCCACCTGTTCCTAATGGAGTATCTTCACAAGAGTACAATATAGATATATTTTTATATTTATCATTAAAATAATTTTTTATAATTTCTTGCTTATAACCTACACTTAAAATAACAGTTGTTATGTTGTATTTATGTAAAGTTTCAAATAAATATAGTAAAAAAGGTTTTCCATTTATATCTGCCATAGGTTTTGGAACATTATTTAGTACACTTTTCAACCTTGTACCAAAACCACCTGCTAAAACTATTGCTGTCATAGTTTATTTATATTCCATCTCTTTTTTAGAGTATTTAATATAAAAATCTCTAAAATTTTCATCCTTAAGTAATTTATCTAATACATTAAAATAAACATAATTATAAAGACTTTCATCAAAATCAACAAAGCCAGTAAAAGGTTCAAATAATGTTTTATGTACACTAAAATCATTCTTTTTTAAATTATCATTTGAAAATCCAAAATATTCTGGAGATTTTAGTAATGGATGACCATTTGTTTGATGTACTTCGATAATAGATTTAATTGTGAAAAATTTACTATCAACATTATGATGTATAGTTATTATATTAAAATATTTTCTTATTAAGTTGAAAATTACATTATCTGAACTTTTTGTATTTTTTATATAAACTTCGACTTCATTTTCTATATCGTAAATTTCATTTAAAAGTATTAATTTAATTCTATCTTTATAATGTTTAAATACTTCTAATGTAGTATTTTTTTGTTCATCATTAAAATAAAAAGCTTTAAAAATAACCTGAGGAAATCTTTTATATAGTTCTTTTATATACTCCATGAAATCATTATCATTTAGATTTTCTTCGACAGCTAAAAAACCTATAGCATCTTTACAGTATATATTTTTAATTTTATCTAAATCAATATTAATTAAACTATCTAAAAATTTAAATTCATTTTTCTTCAGTTCATTTAACCTAAGCCCTCTTTCAACTGCAAAAAGTTGAGCATCTATCCCACCTGCTAAAGAAAATAACCAATATTTATGAATCTTAAGCCATTTTATAAGTTTATCTTTCTTTTGTTCATCTGTTTTAGAGTTTTCAACCATAAGCTTTGCAAGATTTAACTCTTGATGATATATGTATGATTGAACTGTATCTATATACATTTTTGAAAATTCTAGTGTTTCTACTTTTTCTTTTACTTCATCTATCTCTTCTATAAGTTGCAACAACTTATCATAATCAACATCTTTTTTATCTATAGTGTCTATATGTTCACACTCTTTTGCCACTTTTAA
>Ga0256836_1001155_pt1 | contig 12224 bp, 19 predicted proteins | sample 4561380metaG_FD_185974 | JGI IMG/M metagenome (GOLD analysis project Ga0256836, IMG submission 185974) | Hydrothermal vent microbial communities from Guaymas Basin, Mexico - 4561-380 | ecosystem: Environmental > Aquatic > Marine > Hydrothermal vents | place: Mexico: Guaymas Basin | collected...
CTTCACATCGCCGGCAAACCTCCGAGGACGCCCCTGGTTTACCTCTTTCTCGCCTCCCTGTTCCTTCCGCTCGTGGCCTATCAAAGGAGGTGAGAGCTTGAAGGGGCTCTTTAAGTGGGAGCTCTCCGAGCACCTGAGGGTTTCAATGCTCGTCGCTGGGATTCCTACCCTCCTGATGGTTCTGACCTCAGACCTGCTGAGTCATGGCAGGGCGTTTTCTTACTCAACCGGAGGGTCCATCGGCGGGGGAAGCGAGGGGATGCCCCTTTCCAAGAGCCCAACGGGGAGCGTTATTCTCTCCACCTTTGGACTGAATCACTTCTGGATCCTCCTCTCGATCTTTATAATCATCATGAGCGCCATGATCTTCCGGGCCGACAGGGAGGGCGGCTACGCCCAGGCGATATTCACCCTCCCCATTTCAAAGAAAAAGCTCTTTGGAACCAAGTTCCTGGTTCTTCTCGTGTACTCGCTCCTCCTGCTGTACCTCCCAATGTTTCTGTTCCTTGCGACGGCCTTCGCCAGCGTCCCCAACCTCTTCTCCGGGCTCTTTGGCTGGGAGAGCTTCAGGCACCTGCTGGTCTTTGCCCTGTATTTCGCCCTATACTCGGCTTCTCTGTCGGTGCTCGTCTCCCTCGTGCTTCCAAACTCCTCCCAGGCCATAATGATATCCTTCATACTGATCCTCCTTCCCAGCTTCCTCGGCCTCAACCTCCCGCCCTTCAGTTTCGTCACCGCCATCCCCAAGTATCTGGGTCAGGCCTTCAGTTCGGGTTACGTCCTCCAAGGAGTCGTCGTCCCGGCGGTTTTTGTTGTGCTTTCCCTAGTGCTGGTAGAAAGGAGGGATGTGGTTTGAGGCGATTTCTGGCGGGAGTGCTGCTCTCCCTCGTTCTCTCGGCGGTCGCTCTCTTGGTTGTCTATCCCCTCAAGTCCGGTGAATTAATAACGATTCCCCCGGTTCAGGTGAGCAGACTTGAGAGCGGAAACTACACCATGCAGAGCACGCTTTCCCTCCACATCCCGGCCTGGTCAAGGGTGAACCTCACGTGCGGAAACGGGAGGGGTCAAATCTACCTCAAAAACGTCTTCACCGGGAAGATCGTTTTCGAGGCCCCCATCTATGGCAGCCTGAAGGCCAGCTTCCCGGTTCCCCACGAGGGCACCTACGTGCTCGCTTTTAGGGGGAACGGCTCGGCCATCTGCAGTCTCGTGGTGACGGACTTCCACGCACCCGAAAGAACCCAGGAGCGTTACTCCATCATAGGAATAGCCGCCTCGATTCTGCTCGCCGTCATGATAAGGGGGTGGTCCCGTTGATCGAGGCGAGTGATCTGAAAAAGTACTTCGGGAGCATTAGGGCTCTCGACGGCGTGACCGTTGAGATTCCCGGGGGAGTAAACCTTATCGTCGGCCCAAACGGCGGCGGAAAGAGCACGTTCTTCAAGATAGCGGCCGGAGTCTACCGCCCGACCTCCGGCAGAATAAGGGTTCTCGGAAAGGATCCCTGGAGGGACGCGGAATTCAAGAGGAAAGTCGGTGTCTCCTTCGATCCAGCGGGTTTCCCGCCCTTCGTCACGGGCAGGGAGTGGTTGGAACTCTTCGCTGAATACAGGGGCGGCAATCCGGATGAGGTGGCGGAACTGCTCGGCATCGACTTCCTCGACAGGAGGATCCGAGAGTACTCTTCGGGAATGAGGAAGAAGCTGAGCCTCGCTCAGGCTTTAGTTGGTGATCCCGAGCTGGTTATGATCGATGAACCTCTGGCTAACCTCGACTTTGAGGCCATGGGTAGGGTCGTGGAGATAATCAAAACCCTGAGAAAGGAAACCAACTTTCTGCTGATAAGCCACATCTGGGAGCCTCTCCTGCCAGTGGTCGACAGGGTCTACGTTATAGCCGGCGGAAGGCTGGTGGCGCAGGGAGAAGTAACTGAAATGAAGGAAGTGCTGAGAAACCTCTACTCCCTCTCCTTCACATCACGGTAAACTCCTTCTCGACCCTAACCCTTGCGCCGTCCACGTAGGCGAACTTAACGACCTTGTAGCGGCCGGGGCTTAAATCGACGGGGAGCCTCTGCTCGTAGGTTTCACCGGGCAGGAGCACTATCCTCCTCTCGATGAAAACTATCCCCGGGTCGAGCCTGGCCCAGAAGCCGTCGTACTTGTACAGCTCGACTTCGTTGGTTATCTCTACCTTCACGGTGTTTGGGTTCGTTGTTCGGATCAGCAGCTCACCCCTCTTGGGAACCACCTCGATGATCAGCTCAACCTCGGGAACCGATCCATAGGGGATAACACCAACTCGATCGTCGCGCGGAACCTTAACTATCCTCATCGGTTCGAATTGATCACTTCTTCGCATAAGCTTTTCGGCCCGTTACCGCGTTGCTATCGCGTTGACGCCCGCCCCGGCGAGGATCAGCAGTTCAACGATCCTGTAGGCATCTTCAACCGTCTCCGCTTCGAACCTGACGGTCTTTCCGTCAATGCGCTCGATGATGGGCAGCAGTTCAGCCGCGTCGGCGAAGGCGCTGCTCAGGAAGCGAAGCTTAACCTCAACGGGTTCCTTTGCCTTTAGGGGCTTTGCTTCCCCTTCCTCAAGCTTGATGACCGCCTCCGTAACACCAGCCTTGAGTAAAGCCTTCACCTTCCCAAGGCTCGGGCTCTTGGCGGCGTAGCGGGAGAGGCTCTCCTTGAAGGCTATTCCAACCGCCCAGGGGGCAAACTTTTTGACATCCTCTATGAGCCTCGCGTCCCCACCGACAAGTATCACTGGAACCCCCCAGCTACCGAGGAGGTACGCGTTGAGGAGGAACTCGCTGACCTCGATTCCGTTTATCTCGAGCCGATCTATGGTCGAGCTGCTGTAGGTGTGGTCGAAGGTCGCGTAGCCGGTTCCCGCCTTAGCGTGGTAGCCGAGAAAAATTGCCGCATCGCTTCCCTTCGCGAAGGCGACCATGCTCAGGGGTCTGGGAAAGCCCCTCACGAGCTCCACGTAGTCCGGCATCTCCTCCGGGATGACGTTCACCATGGGGCCGTGACTGTCAGCCACCACAACCTCGTCAAAACCGTTCTGGTATAAGGCCTCGGCCGCGGTTTTGACGACTTCAGTCGCTATCCTCCGGGCCTCGCTGTACAGGGCCCCCTTAACGAAGAGGTGCTCCCTGCTGACGATATGGGGAAGGCCCTCCAGGTCAACCGAGATAAACGCCCTCATTTCACTCCTCCTCCGGATACTCAGGACAGGGACAGAGCATAACCATGATCTTCCGGTGTCTCGGCCCATCGAGCTCAACGAAGAGTATTCTCTGCCACGTGCCGAGAACCAGCTCGCCCTCATCAACGGGAACGACTAGTTCGGTGTTCAGGAACAGGCTTGCCCTGAGGTGGGAGTGGGCGTTGCTGTCAATCCTGTCATGTTTGTAACCGGCACCCCTCGGAATTAGTTCCTTCATCTTGGCCTTGATGTCCTCAAGAAGTCCTTTTTCCGGCTCGTTTATCATCAGGCCGGTCGTCGTATGCTTTGTAAAAACAACAGCTATGCCGTGCCTCAGCTTCCCCTTCCACACGAGCCGCTGAACCTCGTCGGTCACGTCAATGATCTGAAACCTTTCAGTCGTGGACACTTCAAAACTCAGCAACATCGGGACCACCGGGGAAAGTTGGAAAAAGAGCTTAAAACTCATTCGAGGATCTGAACGAGTTCCTCAAGTATCTCCCTTGAGGTCTTAACGCCATCCTGTACAAGGTAGCGGAGTACGACGGCGAGCTCATAGGCCTGGATCAGGTTCTCGTTTCCCTCCTTTCCCTTGAAGAGGGCCTCCTTCAGGGTGGTGTATATCTCGTTCACCGCGTCCCTGAAGAGAACGTCCTCACCAATAACCCTGCCCTCAAGCAGGGCCTCCGCGAGGTCCCTTGCATAATCAACGGGATCGCTCTTCTTTCGTCTAAGAGTGATTCTTAGCCTTTCCATTGACTATCACCTTGGCCTCTATCTCCCTGTCAAGGGCTCCGATCAGGATTTCAGCTATCAGAATGGAAGAGAACTTCGGATCCCTAACTTCAAGGGCAACGTCAATAGCCCTTGAAACGTCCCCCATCTTGAGTAACCTGTGGGCTATATCTGCCAAGACTATCGAGCGGAGCCTTTCGTTCTCTATGTGCTCAACGACCTTCATGGCGCCGTCTATGTCGCCCTTGACGAGGGAATAGCGCGCTATCTTAACCCTAATCTCCTCGCTCCGGGAGCGCTCCCATATCGCCCTGATCGTTTCCCAGTCTCCCTCGTCGGGGTTCTCAAGGAAGCGGTTCATGAGGGCCCTTCCAACTTCTGTCGCCTCGCGCTCGTTCAGAACGCGGATGAACGAGGGGAGGTACCTCGGGGCAACCTCAAGGAGCCTGATGGCAACTTCAACGAGGGCTTTGTCACCGTCGAGCTTCCTCAACAGGTCCGCCGCCTCAACGGGTTCCTCTGCGAGTGCAAAGGCAACGCCCAGCTCTATCTTGAAATCATCCCCAAACTTCCCAACGAGATACTTGGCGAGTTCCTTGAGGTTTGGAACGTACTTCTCAATAACCCCCCTCTCCTTGAGGAAGAACAGGGCCTCCTTAAAGGCGTACTTGGCCCATTCCCTCTGCTCAATCTCCCTGATCGTGGCTATCCCGTTCTCGTAGCTACTCAGGAGGAAGTACGACTTCATTATCTCAATGAGAGCCTTCGAGCGGTGGGGTTCCGTAGAGATGTTCTCGAGGGCCATTTTGCTCTTCCGTATCCTGTAGGCAACCCTGACCTTCTCGGTGCCTATGAGGGAGGTATTCCTTCGTATTATTTGGAGGAGAACGGTATCCCTGAGGGAGGGGTTCTTGACCTCCATCGCGTAGATTATGGCCTCGTTTATCTCGCCAAGACCGAGCATGTAGCGCGCCGCGAGAACCATGAGGTCATCCCTAACCGGATCCGGGAGCTCGCGCGAGTCCTCAAGAACCCTCTGGTAAATCTTTTTTGCAGAGCGGAGGCCTGCCTTCTTCATAGAATACCCTATTGAGAGGAGCGCCCTGAAGGTCTTGACTGGATCATCAATCTCCCTCGTGGTCTCGATTGCCTTGAGAAAAACTAGCTTGAATTTCGCATCCCTGACCCTGGCGAGCCGCTCCCCGATTTTAGCATACGTGGTTGCCCGGAGATAAGGATCGCGGATGACTTCAGCCGTCTCGATTATTTCACGGATGAGCAACCAAAACACCCCCGTAAAATCCTTACGGAATAAAGGTTCTTAACATTATCGGCCCAAAGGCTTTTAAAAGCCCGAGTAAAGGCTTTTTCATGTACGGGGTAATTCTTGGCAAGAATCCAGAGCTGAGCAGGGCGGAATTTTACAGTTTCGGCAGGAGATTCGGTCTAAAGGTTAAACTACTCGAGGAACATTCTAACTGGTTGCTCATCGAGGCAAAACCCTCGATAGAGAGGCATTTCCGGTGGCTCGGCGGTTCCCTGAAGCTGGTCAGAATCGTCGGCGAGGGGGAAGAGGCGATAAAAGACCTCAAATACGCCAAGCTCTTCACGGTAAGCCTCTACGGGAGGGACGACTGGAGGCTCTGGCGGAAGCTCGGAAGCGCTGTAAAGAGGGAGTTCAAGCAGGAGGGCCCGGCAAAGTTCTTTAAACCGGCAAAAGTTTACTCCATGCCCGCCGAGCTGATTCTAAAGGGCTTTCCTGAAGTTAAGGACGTCGTTTTCCTCTTCCGCGACGACGGGAGCTTTCTGGTTGGCGAGACGGTTAAGGTTACCGACCCCTTCGAGCTGAAGAAGCTCGACGTGGAAAGACCAGTTCAGAGGCCAATCCTCTCGATTCCGCCGAGGCTCGCTCGAATAATGGTGAACCTCACCGAGGTGAGGAGGGGCCTCTTCCTTGACCCATTCTGCGGTATCGGAACGGTCCTTCAGGAGTTCGTCCTCCAGGGGTTGTCCGCTTACGGGAGCGACCGCGACCCCGAGAGGGTTAGGGAAGCACGTAAAAACATCGAGTGGCTCAGGCGGGAATTCAGGCTCAAGAACTCGGTGAGGATAGAGGTCTGCGACGCGAGGAAGCTGAAGCGCTGTTTCCGCGAGAGGTTCGATGCCATAGTTACCGAGCCCTACCTCGGGAAGCCGCTTAAAAGGAACCCAAGCAGGGGAGAAGCTATAAAGTTAGCGAACGAGCTGGACAGGCTGTACTTTTCGGTCTTCGAGAGCTTCTCCGAGGTTTTGAAGAGGAACGGAAGGGTCGTCTTCGTCTTCCCCGCCTACAGGCTGAGGGACGGGAGCATCTACCGGAAGGAGCGGAGATGGCTCGGTAAGCTGGGCTTCGAGGTTCTGTCAAGGCACCTCGACTACGAGGAGAGGCACAGGCTCGTTAGGGATATTCACGTGATAAGGAAGAGGGGCTAAAGGTTATATAACACGGGAACCAACCGGTGTTGGTGGTAGCCTTGGGTGGTATTGTTGTTAAAGTCCCGCAGGGCGTGGACGATAGGATAGCCCTGCTGATTGCCAGAACAATTTCGGAGAGGCTCAAAACGCTCGTGGAGATAAACGAGGCCCTTAAGGATTCAAGGCTGTCCGAGGAAGACGCCGTAGAGCTTGGTCGGCTGGCAAAAAAGGGCAGAGGGAAATACCTTGAGAGAAGATATTCTTCTCGTCGTTAACACGAACGTGCTGTTCTCTTTCTTCGGGAAATCCACAACCACCCGCGAGCTGGTATTCCTCCTCTCAGGAAGACTAATCAGCCCTGAGTTTGCGATTTCAGAACTGGAAGAACACAAGGAAGAAGTTCTTCGCAAAGCCAAAATAGATAAGGGGACTTTCCAGAGAATGCTCGAAATTCTGAGGGAACACGTTATTTTCGTCCCAGAAGAGTTCTACTCAGAGTTCATACCCCTTGCGCTGGAGATATGCCCCGACAAAGATGACGCCGACTTCGTTGCCCTCTCCCTCAAGGTGAACGCTCCACAGGAGATTAGAGAGATTAAAGTCCTGAACACCGGAGAGGTACTGAAACTGCTCGGCATCACCCGATAAGCCTCTCATGTTCCTGCTTGATACAGCGGTGGGCGACAGCGGTTAAGCCCGCTTCCCTGGTTCTTCTAAAGGCTTCTTCGTCGAACGTCCCGAACTGGAACCAGACAACCTTCGCGCCCTTCTTTATCGCCTGCTCAACGTAGTCCCTCGCGAACTCCGGGCGAACGAAGAGGTCAACTATCTCGACTTCCTCGGGGATGTCGAGGACGCTCGGGTAACACTTCCGCCCGAGAACCTCTGAGTAGCGGGGGTTGACCGGATAGACCTCGTAGCCCTTCTCAATGAGGTAGCGCATGACCTCGTTCGCGTCGCGCTCGGGCTTCGGAGAGGCTCCAACGAGGGCTATCTTCCGATACCTTGTCAGGATTTCCCTAACTTCATCGTCGGTCAGTCCGTCGACGGCAATCGCGTTAACCATCGTATCACCACCATAGGTTTGGGAAGGGGTTTAAAGCCCTAACGAGAACTCACCGTGATGGCCATGCTCTACGAGGAAACGCTCTACTCGAAGTGGATAATCCTATTACTCATCCCGCCTTTGGTTCTTATGCCCATCGGGCTCTACGAGAGCCTCAAAACGGGGGAGGCAGTTCCCATAATGGCTGTTTCAACGGTCCTTACCGTCACGATACTCCTTGAGGTCATGGCCTTTCGCGTTAGGGTCTACGAGGATGGGATATTTCTCAGCGGTTTCCTCGGTCTCTTCCTCAGGAAGACGGTTAGGGTTGACGAAATCGAGTGGTTCGCGGTCAGGGAAGGCTGGATGAGCTGTCCGGCGAAGATTCACTTCACCCTTCCTGCGAGGGCCTGCGTCTATCTCAAGAGGTGCAAAGGCTGGGACGTATCTTTCTCGACCAATCGCCCGGAAGAAATTACCGAGGTTCTTGCCTCGCTCGGCGTTCCACGAGGAGCTTAGTTCCATCAACTTCAACAACCCTAACCTTCTCGCCCCTCCTCGCGGTTCCGTGAAGGCATCTTGCCCGCCAGAGCTCGCCGTCGAGCTTTACAAGCCCTTCCGGCGAGAGGTCCTCAACAACCACAGCGGTTCTGCCGACGAGAGATTCTGGCCCGGCCTTGGGCCGTTTTTCAAGCCCTCCACCCAGCACGTACGGAGCTATCAGAACGTCCTTGACGAGGAGGATTCCCAGAATCAGCCCCATGACCAAAACCGGTACCCCCATTCCAAGGGCTGGAAGAACAACGAGAAGGAAAACACCAACGATTATCTCGTCTGCAATCAGCGCGATGAGCTTGAGCAGTCCTACTCCCTTCCCTCCAGCCATCTCCACCCCTCGTTGACCTCAATTACTCCCCACCAGCGCCTCAGCTCCCGTCTCGCGGTTCCATAGTCCGGATAAAACCGCCCCACGAGCCTCCAGAAAGCCCTGGAGTGGTTGAGGTAGCGCAGGTGGGCGAGCTCGTGGATCACGACGTATTCGATAAGTTTCTCGGGCAAAGCCGCGAGACGGAGGTTGAAGCTCAGGTTTCCCCTGCTTGAGCAGCTCGCCCACTTCGTTCTCTGGTTCCTGATGTATATTTTGCCCGGGGAGACGCCCATCAGGACGGAGTAGAGGGCGACGAGAGCTGTTACCTTGTCCCGCAGGAGCTCCTTCAGGGCCTTTCGCGCCCGCTCGCGCTCGGCCGGGAGGATTAGCTTGCCGTCCCTGAGCTCAACTTTCCGAACGTTCCCCAGCTCAAGCCTGTAGAACTCGCCGAAGAACGGGAAGCCCCTCGCAGATTCCCTCCTTACCTCCTCAAGCTCTCTCAGCCGGTTTCTCAGCCACCTTTCGTGCTTTTTGATGAACGCCTCCACATCAAAGCCCCTCGGCGCCGTCACGACGATTCTCCCGTCGGGTTTGATTTCGAGCCTCGCATAGCGAACGGGCCTATGGCGAACCTCAACCTCCATGCGACCACCTTTTAAGGTGTAGTCCCTACCCGTGCTTATGAAGGTTGAGGTCATAAAGCGGAGGGCCAAATCCCTCTACACCCGTTCGCGAATTCCCGGCGTTTCGTGGAGCGCCAACCAGTACGTCGGCTGTTCCTTCGCCTGTCCATACTGCTACGCCAAAAACGTAGTCCGGGAGTTTGGGGAGAGAGAATGGGGGAGCTGGGTGATAGCCAAAATCAACGCGCCCGAGCTAGCGAGAAAGCACGTTTCCGGGAAAATCGTGATGTCCACAGTAAGCGACCCCTACCAGCCTGTTGAGGCCAAACTTCGGCTCACCAGAGCGACGCTCCGGTTCATGGACAAGAGGAACGAGCTCTCGATACTCACCAAATCGCCCCTCGTTACGAGGGATATTGACCTTTTCAAGCTCTTCCGCTCGATTGAGGTCGGCTTAACCCTCAACTCCTTCGACGGCCGGGAAAAGTCCCTCCTGGAACCCTTGACACCGGTTATGAAAGCCCGCGTAAACGCCCTTCAGAAGCTCCACGAGGGGGGAATACGGACTTACACCTTCGTTAGCCCAATAATCCCTGGAGTTACAGACGTTTCGAGAATTGTTGAAGAGACGAAAGGTTTTGTCGATTACTACTTCTTCGAAGTTCTAAACCTCAAAAAAGCCGGAAATGAATTTCGGGAGACGCTCCGCTCCGAGTTTCCCGAGAGCCACCGCATTCTAACCAGCGAGGAGCTTTTCAGGGCCTTCATCTCGGAGCTCCGCGACGGGGTTCGCTCGCTGGGGATAAAAACGGAGGGCATAGAGACGCACTTTGGAGGCTGGGGTTTCGTGAGGGTTTAGTAAACGAGACCAAAGAGGAACAATGGCACTCTCCCTCTACCTGTCACAAGGCCATCGACCGCGATGTACTCCGGCCTCTGATATCTGCTTTTGCTCCTTCCTCCAACCTCAATTACCGTGTTACTAACTTTGAAGTCGGCAGTTTTCTCGCCCCTTGCACCTTTAAGGTAGCAAATCGGAGAGACCCAGCGCATATGGTTTACGAAAAACTCCTCCCTGAGGGCGCCGATGTTGACATTGAAGCCCTTTCTCGCGAAGAACATTCTCAGCGGAACCGTGAGGTAGAGTTTTGGCTCCTTTCGCGAACTTCCGCATGGCTGGACGGCATAGATAAGACCCGCCTTCGAGAGGTCATCAACGAGCCGTATCGCCATGTTCTTTGAGACTCCAAGTTCCTTAGCTATTGAAGAGTACTTTGCCTCGAAGGGTGCCGATTTAGCGATGTAGTAGAGAAGACGATAAGCGTCCGTTTCATACTTCACGCTGATTTCTCTGAGCGCTGAAAGGTCCTCCAGAATAACCTTCCTAATCGAATTTTCAAGGGCATCATAGAAGCCACTTTCCGGGTAGAGAACTCCTCCCTTCTCCATATATTCCCTCCAGAGGTTGGCGAGTTCAATGTATATATTTGAGAGGTCAAACGTTCTGGAGAGTACCTCCTCAAGCGGGTGTTTTGGAATGGAGAAGCCCCTCTTTATGTTGAGCCACTCTCGAAACGAAGCCGGTGGTAGTTCCTTGAGGACAACCCTTCTCGATAGGTCGGCGCTCAGAGTGACAATATCGATTGAGGAAGAGCCTGAAAAAAAGACCCTGACCTCATGCTCATCGTACAGGCTCTTCAAATCTTCGCTCCAGTCCGGTTTTCTGTGGATTTCGTCTATGAAGATGTTCCGATAGCCCATCTCTGCGAGGGCTTTGACAACATCGTAGAGGGTAAAAGGTTTTATGAGAACGGAATCAGCGGAGAAGTAAACGCTTTTCTCGATGTTTCGGGCGAGTTGGAGCAGAAGAACAGTTTTTCCAACGCCCCTGACTCCCTTTATGCCCACGTAGTATTCCTCATCAATGAGCCTGAGCTCATCGTATAAAAAGCGCCTCTCCCTAAACTTTCCCGCCCACGCCATGAGCCTTCTGCTCGTTGCTATAAGACTTGATAGTATCCGCTCCTCCATACTACTATATGGAGTGTTACTGCTTATAAAGTTTGTCCTCTAACGAGAACGATATGCTTGCATTCCGTCCTTGCGTGAGGACAAAACTCACCACGTCACCGACAGCAGGGGCCCGCCGTAGGCGAGCCACAGGAGGAGAGCTGTTGCGAAAGGAACCGTGAACTCATCGTAGGCCGAGCGAAAGGGGAGGCTCTCGAGGACAGTCGCGGCTAGGGCTACACCGGCGATAAGGCTCCAGCTTGGGTCAAGCGAGAGAACCCTGTGGGCAGTCCAGAGGACCAGAACTGAAACGGTGAACATCGTTGCACTTCCGAGTAGGGTCTTCCGCGGGTTCCAGGGAATCCTCGGCCCGCCGAGAGCCTGTCCAGTTATGGCGTTGAAGCAGTCGCCGAAGGTCGAGACCCAGAGGGCCGAGAGCGCCACGAGCTTCGGAAAGACCGTGCAGATAATCCCCATCGTCACCCAGAAGAGGAAGCTCCCGAGGAAGTTGTCGCGCTCGTCTTCCCTAGCCATCGCCCGGTAGCTGAGCTCCGCTATCGGAACGGTGAACTTCCAGCCCCGCCTGAGCTTGAGGTGCTGGAGCGTGTAGAGGAAAGCCAGCGACCAGACCACGAGCAGGGTAACCCATCTCGGCGTGAAGAGTATTATCGGCGCCCCGAGGATTCCTGGCGAAACGTGCCAGAGCTTTCTTATTAGCTCCCTCTTGCTCAAACCCATGATTTCACCCTAATATCATCGGGTTTGGAGTATTTATCGGTTTTTCCCGCCTATCGTTAACTATAAAAAGGGATAATCTAACTGACACAGATGCGAGTAACGTTTGAGCGCGTAGTGGTCGTTGAGGGAAGCCCCGAAAAGCTCGAAAAGTTCCTCGGGGAGAACACATTCGTTTACCGGGTTAAGGGACCCAACTGGGAAGTATGGAGCCCTGCGCCGGACTTTATCCGGGAGCGCTACGAGGGACACTTTTATTTGGTGATTTGGTGGACTTCGAGGGGGAGAGCTTCCTTCTTGCTTCCACAGTCACTCTGAAGCTTCCCGTTCTCGGCAACCGCGTCGCCCGGTTTGAAGGAAAGAGAAAGGCCGTAGCGAGGAGGGTTAAGCTTCACCTCATTGACCCCTTTAGGAGAATTTTAATGCTTCAAAAAAGCGGAAACGTGGGCATCGGCAGGGTCTTTTATCTGGCCTTAGCATACGCCCTCTTTGCATGGCTTAACCCTTATCTCCTGCTCGTCATTGTTCCAATAACTCT
>Ga0256836_1001157_pt1 | contig 12219 bp, 10 predicted proteins | sample 4561380metaG_FD_185974 | JGI IMG/M metagenome (GOLD analysis project Ga0256836, IMG submission 185974) | Hydrothermal vent microbial communities from Guaymas Basin, Mexico - 4561-380 | ecosystem: Environmental > Aquatic > Marine > Hydrothermal vents | place: Mexico: Guaymas Basin | collected...
ATACTAATAAAATATGTATATTATGGGTAAAATTAAATGCTGGGCAAGAAGAATTAAACATTGCATATGGTAATGATAGTTGTTATATAAGTAATTATATGAATGGAGAACAAACATTTGAGTTTTTTGATGATTTTGAAAATATAAGCACTACAAAATTTACATATCTTAGAGGAAATGGTAATTATGGTATTGAAAATAGTATGTTATATATAACTGGTTCATCTGATGGATTTACTGCATTTCAAAGTCATGTATTAAATTTACCAAATAAATTTATAATACATTCAAAAGTATATGCATATGATTGGAATGAATGGGTAGGTTTTGGTATTTCAATTGAAAACGAGTTAGGAACTGGAAATCAAGGTAATGACATTATAATTAATGGCTATGAATTTGGATGGTGGGGTTGGGGTGGTAATCAGCACAGTATGAAAACTTATAAAAATACAAATACTATTGTAGATGACCATAATGCATATAATGGTTTTTACTCTGCAACAAATGGATATTATTATTTAATTGGTGGAAAATATGATGGAAATACTTTATATCATTTTAAACCAATTAATTTAACAAATAATTCAAATTATATAATAGAATATGACCATATAAGAGATGATATTACATTTTCAAATCAAATTTGGAAAAGAATTTTTATTGGAGTATGGAATGGTGCAAAGTGGGGTTATGATTATATCTTTATTAGAAATTACATATCAGCAGATATTTCTTTCGAAACACCAACAATTAAAGAATTTTAATATTCATTAAAAATTTTTATATAATTAAATATAAATATTTTAGTATAATGTATTTTTCTGGTGATTGTTAATGACAACTTCTGAAACTGTATTAATTAATTTCGTAGCAAGTGATAATGTATCAGAAGCATTAAGAAGAATTAGAAATAATATAATGCTTACAGAAACTGGTGTATTAAATTTAAAATATAGAACACAACAAACAATGTTTTTATTAGAACGCTCAATGAATAGTTTAGCTATTGCAATGGGTTTAGTTCAAGCTGGATTAACAGCAGTATATAGTAAAGTTATTCAAAATCAAATGGAAATTGAAAGATTAGCAAAATTAACTGCAACAATATCTGGAAGAACTTTTGATGATGTTTATAATTCAGCATTAAAATTAACAAAAGAATTACCAAATACAACTTCTGAAATTGTTCAATTGGAATACGAATTAGCAAAACTTGGTGTTAAAAATAATTTAGATAAAATAACTGAAACTGCAATTAAATTAGGAGATGTTTTTGGAGAAGATGTTGTTACAATGGGTAAAATTGTAACAATGGCTAATAAAATGGGTAGTAATGTTACTACTGTTGGTGATGAAATAGCAAAATCATTTGAAACTTCTTCAATGAATTTACGAAAATTAAGATATGTTATGCAAAATGCACAAGGAGTTTATTCAGCATTAGGATTTTCATTTGAAGATTTATTAACATCTGCAACATTAGTTTCAAAATATGCTGAAATAAATCCTACAAGATTGGGAACTGGTTTAAAAATATTTGCTGAAGGTATATCAAGAGCAATTGATAAATTTAAAAGTATAAATATTAAAGAATTTACAGATTCTATTAATGAAGATATAGATGTAACTATACATAATATTCAAACACAAATTTTAGAATTACAAAAACAAAAATTAGAATTAAAAACGAGTGGTGCACCAAAGGAAAAAATACAAGAAATTTCAGAACAAATACAAAGATTAAAATTACAATTAAAAGAATTAAAAAACTCACAATTTAGTCCAGAAGAATTAGAAAAATTTAAAAACATATTTATTACACCTACAGGACAAATGAAATCATATGCTGAAATTATAGAAGGTTTAGGAGAATACTTTAACCAAATAGATAATAATATGAAAAAAGTTCAATTAATACAAAAAATATTTGGTAGAGATGGTTCAACAACTATTATGACATTATTATCACATTATAAAGAATTTAATAAAACACAAGAAGAAATAATTAATTCACAAGGTAATTTAAATAAAAAATTTAATGATTTTATGAATACTATTGAAAATAAAATTAAAAAAATCAAATCTTTATTAGAAGTTATTGGAGGAAGAATAATTTTTGGTGACGCAGACAGAAAATTAAAAGGAACATATGATACATTAATAAAAATTTTAGATAAAGTTATTAATTTTTTAAATAAATTTGAAAAATCTACTACATTAGAATATATTATTGGATATTTTAATATAATGTTAGAAAATTTATATACGTTTATGAATGTTTTTGATAAAAGTTTTAATTGGTTTGATGATAAATTAAGGGAAAATAAAACATTTATTTATGACTTCGTTCATGCTGTAAAAAATGTATTTGAAATTTTACAAATAACTATTGGTATTATATTAAATAGAATTTGGGGATACTTTAATAATGTTTCAATAATTAAAAGATTTAAAAATATAGTAACTGCTGATATAAAAACAATTGTTCATAAATTAGCAAATATAAAAATAGATAAAAATAAAATTGAAAAAAATATTAATAACATAATCAATAAATTTAATGAATTGTATAATAAAATAAAAGAAAAAGTAAATAAAATTACTGAAAAATTAAATGGTATAAAAGATAAATTTAAAGAAATTGAAAATTCTGCAACAAATATGAAAGATACAATTACTACTGTTATAAATGATATGATAAATGATTTTGATAAATTATTAAATAAGATAAATGATGTAAACGATAATTTAGAAAAAACTACAAATAAACCAATAAATATTGATTATTTAATAAGAAATAATCAAGAAAAAAATCAACAAAATAATTATGCAACAAATAAATATATTGAAGATATTAAAAATTTTGCATCACAAAATGATTATTTACCAATAAAAATGGCTATAGCTGGTTTGTTAACCTATTTAACATATAAATTTGCAGGCAGTTTTATTAATTCATTTATGACTGTAGAGAGAGCTTGGAAAATTTTAACTGCAAGTTTTGTTACTCCATTTATGGTAATACCTAAATATATTAATTCATTATTTAAAACACCAAAAATTGATATAAAGCAATTATATAGTTTAAATCATTTAGAACAAATTAAAAATTTAAATTTAAAAAATTTAGAATTGCGAAAAGAAGGGTTAGAATTAAAGAAAAAAGAAGCTGAAATTAATTTAGATTTAATTAGAGATAACATAAAAATTAAACAATTACAAATTAAATCTGCAGAAAAACAATTAGAAAATTTAAAAGTTGGTTCACCAAAATATTTGCTATTAGAAGCAAAGATATCAAAATATTATAATGAAATTGAAAAATTAACTTTAAAAGAATCAAAAATATTATATCAATTAGATGAAATAGAAAGTAAATTATCAAAAATAAAAAATGTTAATATAGAAGAAGCTTTAAAAATACAAAAATTAAACATACCATATAAACCTATAACTAATCAATATCATATTGTTGAAGAGTTAAAAGTAAGACAATTACCATTAATACAAAGAACTATAGTTCATTTCTTTGATAGTATTGGTGAAATGTTTATTAAAGGATTTGATGTTCTATTTGCAAAGTTATCTGGTTTGATTTTTGGTGAAGAAATATTAGTTGGTATTGAATATAAAATCAAAAGTATTTTTCACAAAATAGGAATAACAATTGCGAAAGTTATTGATAATTTACCTAAAGTATTAAAAATTTCATTTAAAGAGTTAATGCCAAAGTTTGCAAGTAAACCTGCACCATTGCCTAAAGAATTAACAATGACAATTAATGAATTTAAGAAAGCACCAAAACTAATGTTTGCTGAAATTAAAAATTTAATTTCACCAAAATTACCAAAAGTAAATATTTTAAAACCATTTACAAATATTTTTAATACATTACCAAAAATAAAAATACCAACTACTGGAATGCAATTTATAAAAGATTTAAGTGGTATTACATCAGTTTCAAAAGGTGTTGGTAGTATTACTAAAATGTTTACATCTTTAATAAAAGTATTAGGAACATTTACAGTAATATTAGATATAATATTTGTTGCAATTGAAACTGTAAGAACTGCATTTTATGCATTAGAAACAAATTTATATGGATTTAAAACAGCATTAGAAACATCTGCTGATTTATTACAAGGTAAAGGATTAAATATAATAGATGTTATATTAAAAATTGGTGCAGTATTTGATATTATTTATAAAATTGTAGCAAATGCAATCGTAGCAATTATTAGTTTTATTACACCAATTGTTTCAGGTTTCATATCCGCTATTGGTAGTATTGCTTCATCAGTAATTGATAGTTTTAGTTATTTGTTTAATATTATTGGTATAATAAAAACAAATATTACATGGTTTAACAAATTATCACAAGTTATAGGAACTGTTGGTAGTATAATTGGTTATACTATAGGTATAATAGGTAAAGTAATTGGAACTGGAATAAGGTTAATTGCATGGTTTATTGGTGGATTAATTGAATTTTCAAAATGGATAGGAAATTTAATCATAAAATTTTTACAAGGAAATACAATAGGTAGAACAATATTAAATATAATACATAAAACTATTAACAGTATTGTAGATTTAATTAATTATATATATAATGGTTTAAAATGGGTTTATAATAATTGGGATAAAATCATATTAAACATGGCTGAAAGTTTAATAGGTTTAAAATATAAAATTATTGATTTCATAAATTCAATTAGTAAAAAATTAGGATTTGGAGAAATTATAAAATATAATAAAAAAGATGTTGAAGCAGATAAAAGAAGTTTAAAAGATATATTAGGTATTAATGATAAAGAAGAAATTGAAAAACCAACAGAAATTAAACCGATTACAAATGAAAGCAATGAAGAAAATTCTATAATTCCTAAAGAATTAAAATTACCAGATGAAACAAATATAAATTTAAATTATAATGAATCATTAAATGAATTATCAAAATTAAATAATTTACAAAATATCTCTAATAATAATGAAGGGATTAAGAATAATATAAATAAAACAACATCAAATATATCACAGATAGTAAATAAATTAAATAGAAATGAAACAATTATTAAAAATATTTTCAATCATACTAAAACAATTAATACAACATTAAATACTAAAATCAATAAAAATTTAAATAGTATTAATACCAATACATATAAATTGATAAGTGTATTTAAAAATGTTAAAAAACAATTAGATGAACAGCAATCACGAATAAATCATTTAGAAGAAAGATTAGCTGAATTAAATGAAAGAAAAGTTCATCATAGTTCTACAGTTAATGCATCATATACTAAAATTACAAATTCACACCATAACTATGACAATAAAAAAATAAATATCACTATACATACTAATGATACTAAAGATGCAATAGAAACAATAGGAGATTATTTCAACATTTAAAAAAGTGATAAAATGACATTTAAAATAAAAATTAATAATAAAGATGTTTGTTTAGTAGATTCTGTCGAATTTAATTATCAGTTAAACCGCCCTTCTTCAATTATTTTTTATATAGATGGTTATAAAAATATTGAAGTTTACGATGATATAGAAGTATATGAAAATAATATATTACTATTTAAAGGAAAAATAACTAAAATTGAACCAGATGCATATAAACAAATTACTAAAATAACTGCAATTGAAATTGGAGCTTTAAAATTAATGTCTACTATAATAAATGAAACATTTCCCAATGAAGATTATGACCAACAATTTAGATATAAAATAGTTAATGAAAATGATAAAAAATATTTATATATTGAAGTAAATATTCCTAATGGCAAATCTAAAACATTATATGTTTATAAAATGTATGGATACCAACCTGAAATGTTTGATATTGATTTAGACACTCCTACAATTACTGCGAATCAAATAAATGAAGATGTATTACAAATAAATATAAACAATCATTCTGGAACTGATTATACTATGATAAAAGTTGATGTTACAGATTTTGTTAATTCAGATAGTGAAAGTTTATTTATTTTTGATTCTTCAAGTTATCAAAGAATTAATGAAACATTTTATGATTATTTCATAGAAAAAGATAATAATAAGTATAATTTATGGTTTAAAGTAACGATACCTGCAAAATATAAAAAAAGATTAATTATACAAAAAGGTGGAGTTAAAACACCAACAAACCCAGAAAAAATATTTGAATTTTATGATAATTTTAATACATTAGATTTAGATAAATGGGATATTTATACAGGAAACTGGACAGTTTCAGATAGTAATTTAATATCTGATGAAACGGAAAGTTTAATTGTTAGTAAATATTTAATTGATAAACCTATAAAAATAATTTCAAAAATAAAAACTGAATCTGATTTAAATCCAAATATATATTTATTAAATTATATAAATGATAGTAATTTTGACACACTTATTCAAATGAATTATAATTATAAACAAATATCATCTTATCAAATCATTAATTCAAATATAAAGAATTTAAAATATATTGAAACTAATTTAAATGTAAATGAATATTATAATATATCAATTACAAAAAATAATACTAATGTTATTTCAAGTATAAATACAGCAGAATTAAAAAATTTATTTAATGTTAATCAAAATGGATATTTAGCTATACTAAGCAATAATAGTAAAACATACGTTGATTATATATATGTTATTAAACAACCAACAATTGATATTGATATAGAGATAAAAGAAATTGATAATGGTATATATGAAATTACTTTATATAATTATAATGATTATGATTTAATAGATTACCAAATAAAAATTGAAAATTTAAATGTTATATCTTCAGAAAACGATAGATTAATTATACGAAACAATTTAAATAATTTATTCACAGATATTATTGTATATATTTGCAAAAAATGTGGTTTAAAATATGAAATTGATGAATTTATAAAAACTTTTAAAGAATATAATATTACATATGAAAATGCTATGAATGTTTTAAATAATATTGCGACTTTATTAGGTGCTGATTTTTATATTAGTAATGGTAAATTATATTTTTTCAAAAAAGGGGGGAATAAAAATAAACTAATACTCCAAGATAATATCATTGAAAATATAAAAATTATAAGAAGTAATAATAATTTTGCCAATAAAGTAACAGTAATTGGTGAAAGTAGGGATGGTATTCCATTAATTACTGTTGCTACAAATGATGAGAGTATTAAAAAATATGGTATTGTTGAAAAAGTTATCAGTGATGCATCATTAAAAACAAAAGAAGCTGTTATATTACGTGCGATTAAAGAAGTTACAAATTTAAGTGAATTAAAAACCACAGGAACAATTAGATTAATTAATAAATTTAATATAAATGTAGGTGATGTAATAACAGTAAAATCAATTAATGCAAATATAAATAGACAATTTAGAGTAATAAAAGTAAATTATATAATAAAAAAGTATAACGGACAATTATTAATAGATTCATTTAAAATAGACATTGATTCACAAATTACAGATGTTCCATATGTTTTAAAAGATTTAAACGATAGATTAAAAAAACTAGAAAATAAAAACGTTGATTCAAAAGTTAATAAATATTTATATAAACAAATTGCATTAGATATAAACATTGAACAGAATACATATTTAGATGATACTGTAGCCCAATTTGATGTTGATAAATTTGACTTTGCATTATTTAATTAAACTTTTTTGGTGATTAAATGTTGTTAACAAAAGAAGGAAAACATAGATTATTATTAAAAATGGCACAAAAAGATTTAAATGGTTATTTGATTGCTATTGGTAGTGGAACTACTCCACCTACTGAAGAGGACGTTTCATTAGAAAATGAATTATATAATAAAAAACCAGAATATATAGAAATTGTTGATAATGTTTTATACATTTCAGCATTCTTTGATACAACATATATAGGAGAAATAAATGAAATCGGTTTATTAGATGCGAAAGATAATATGTTAATAGCAAGAGAAGTGTTAAATTCTCCATTAATAAAAAATGATGACAACACATTAACAATAGATTTACAAATAATAATTTAAGGTGATTATATGCCATTAGAATATGTTAAACCAAAAGATATTATAAAAAGTAGCGATTGGAATTATTTAGTAGAAGTATCAAAATCAACACCAGAAAATAAAACATCAGAAAGACATTCAGGTAGTGTTTACCATAACGATTCAAATCATTCATTATTTGTATCTGTTATACAAACCAATCAAGTTTCAAATGAAAATAGAATAACAGCAAGAATATCACCAGATGGTAGCAATTGGATAACAATTTCAGAATACCATATAACAGCACATGATGGTAGCTTTTATTGTAATCTTAGTGTTAATTTTATCGTTCCCGCTGGTTGGTATTATAAATGTGAAAGTTCAGCTAATTTTGTTTGGTATGAACAATATATTTGGTGAGTTATATGGAAATTTTAATACTTACAGATGCACATGCTGGACAATATAATTTAAATTTTTGGGATATTTACAATAAAACTGAAGAAAATTTTAATTTTAAAAAAGTAATAACATTAGGAGATATGATTGATTTATGGAGAACAAATTTAGATGATTGTTTAATACAAAATGAAGATAATATAAATTTCTTAAAGAAAAAATGTATAAATATAAGAGGTAATCATGATTATGTTTTACCAGAAATAACGAAAATAAAATATTACGATGAATATAACTTTAAAGATTTTTGGTTTATTCATGGACATCAAATAGAAGCTAATATGTCAGATTTACCATTTATGTCACAGGACGATTACATAAAAATAGCAAAAAGAATGTGTTACTGTTCAAAACCAATAGCAAAGATTTTAGAATATTTATATGGAATATACAAAACTGGAAGCAACAGTAATATTTTCAGAATACAAAAAGTTTTACAATTAGCAGAAGTTTTATATGATAATGTTGTGTTCGGACACTATCATAAATATAGAGATAATAATAACATAAAAACTCTTCCAGCATTATGCGACGGATATTATACAATATGGAATACAAAAGAAAATGAATTTAAAATTTATAAATTACATTAATATATTTCAATTTACTTATACAAGTTTTAATCTAAGATTTTTCAAAAAGAAAAACAAATAAGTCAATAAATCAAAAATAACCTTCTGTCCTGAAAATTGCGACATCTTGTCTTTTTCTAATAGATACCATATATTATTAGTAAAGGACGTAATGTCGCAATTTTCAGGACAGAAGGTTATTTTTGATTTAAAAACCTAAATGTTCTTCTTTTCAAAAAATATTCGATTAAAACTTGTATAAGTAGATTAAAATGTATTAATATAATGAGGTAAATAATATGACAATAAAGTTAATAAACCTACCAGAATTTTTAGAAAAAACAGCATATAAAACATTTACTGATGAGAGTAAAAAAATAATAAACAAATATCAATATAAAATAAAATATACTATACGTAATTATTATGTAATAAGTGGTGTTACACCTACAAATTATGAAGGATGTATACCAAATAGAGCTGGATTAATTAAAACATGGAATTTATATAGAAATACAAATATAAAATGGAAATCATATCCATTACCTAATAAATTTAAGGGTAGAAAAAGAAAAGTTATTGCATATGTTGAATCTGTTGAATATGCACAATATTTAATAAAAATGAAAGGAGGTAAATATAATTTTCTAAAATTTGTTATTCCTGCAAAATAATATATTATCTAAATTTCCAATCTGTAAAATCATAAATTTGACATTTCCATTTATTATTTATTAAACGATAAAACCATAATTGAAACTTAACGTTAAAACCTTTTTCTTCTAACCTATGTTGTAATACTTTATATTTATTAAATTGTTTTTTAGAAAATCTTTGTGTCCATTTAACATCTTGTTTTTCAGTTCCTTTAACCTCTATTAGATAAATAGTAGGTTTACCATTTTCATTATTAAATGCCATTATATCTACACCAGCTGAATCTACATCAGTTTTAAAAACTACCATACCTTGTTTTAATAATTTATCCTTTGTTTTCTTTTCTGTTATTTTACCAATGTTCCAAGCTCTTTTCTGTTTATTAATACTCATTGTTATCACCATCCTTTAAAATAATATTATTTATTTTATATTCACGTTTAAATAATTTTTCTAATTTTTTTAATTGTTCAATTGTTGTATAATTGTCTTCTGTAAATTTATGTTTTTTCATTATTTGAATACATTCATTAAAAAACTTCCTCCTATCATTCATTCTCATATGAGATTTTATACCTTGAATTTCTTCCATATATAAAAAATCTAACATCTCTAAAATCATAAAAAAATCATATAATGAAAATTTCAAATTAATCACCTACTGTAAATTTATATAGCTTATTGTTAAAATAACAATAACCATCTTTTATTTCATATGTTTCAAACCAATATTTTCTTATTTTAGTATCATAAATAAAAACGCCGAAACCATTTCTCCATCTATGTGGTTTATTTCTTAAATATTTCATTGTTTTGCATAAACAACCAATACCATAACATTCTATACCATTTTCAGCTACATAATGTTGGAAAGTGTGAGTATGACAAACTACTAAATTATGATTAAATTCTCGTGTATATTTTTCTGCAAAATATTTATTTGAATTGTAACCATGTATAAATCCTAATTGTCTTTGTCCAAATGGAAAATAAGGTTTATTATATTCTATAACTTTATCAACTGGTAAATCTATTTTTATTAAATTTTTTAATTCTGGGTGTTCTATCATATATCGTTTTAATCGTTCACTAAAATGATTATCTTCTAAATAAATTATTTTACTCTTTGGTGACACTTCTTTTAAATTATTAATAAAATTTTTAAATAGATTAATTTCTTGCCATAATTCCAATTCATATTCTTCATAATTTGGAAATTTACTTAGTTGAGTTCCATCTATAATATCTCCACCAAGAATAATTTCATCAAATTTATGTTCCTTTAAAATTTGATAAATAATATTTAATGCTTTATTATTTTGATATGGTATATGAACATCACCAAGAATTATTGCTTTTTTTATTGACATAATTTAATCACCAAATATTTTTATTTATAAATGTTATAATTACTAATATAAATACTTTTCTATTCAAAAATAAGTATTTATATTATAATTCTTCATACTTTATTTTTATTTTTTTAATCTTTTTATATATTTTAATATCTGGAAATCTTTTTCTTAAGACATTAATAAAATCTGACATAAAGTTTTCATTATGATATTCAATAATCCATTGTTTATCATTATTTAACGAATGTTCAATAAAACAAATTTTATATTTATCTTGAATACAATTTTGTATTTCTTCAATAACTATGCAAAATTCACCACCATATCTATTCATACAATAATCTTTATAAATTTCTACAAGTTTTATAAAACAATCTCTTTTAATCTGTTCAATTTTTGAATATATACTATCTGTTAATAACATATGATTCACCTTTTTTATTTAATATATTTGTTTGTTTTAATATAAATATTTTACTATTTGTTTAAATTAGTGTTTAAACATTTAAATATATAATTTTATTTATACAAGTTTTAATCGAATATTTTTTGAAAAGAAGAACATTTAGGTTTTTAAATTAAAAATAATCTTCTGTCCTGAAAATTGCGACATCTTGTCTTTTTCTAATAGATACCATATATTATTAGTAAAGGACGTAATGTCGCAATTTTCAGGATAGGACGTTTTAGACAAAAAGAAAAACGATAAAGTAATTTTTTCAAAAAATATTCAATTAAAACTTGTATAAGTAAATTGAAATATATTGATATAATATAAAAATGAACAAAAATTATATTTTTTTTCTATATGAACAAAATGTATAAAAGCTGTTATAATATGATAGCTTTTGAAATAAAAGAAAGTATATTTTAATAGCTTAGTGTTAAAATATAATTTTCCTATAGAAATGATTAATAAATATCAGTGTAAAAAATAAAAATTGTTAAGTTTTATTTTTTTATATTATATCAACAAATTTAAATCTACTTATACAAGTTTTAATTTAAGTTTTTTCAAAAAGAAAAACAAATAAGTCAATAAATCAAAAATAAAGTCGTCTCCTGAAAATTGCGACATTACGTCCTTTACTAATAATATATGGTATCTATTAGAAAAAGACAAGATGTCGCAATTTTCAGGACAGAAGATTATTTTTAATTTAAAAACCTAAATGTTCT
>Ga0256836_1001158_pt1 | contig 12213 bp, 10 predicted proteins | sample 4561380metaG_FD_185974 | JGI IMG/M metagenome (GOLD analysis project Ga0256836, IMG submission 185974) | Hydrothermal vent microbial communities from Guaymas Basin, Mexico - 4561-380 | ecosystem: Environmental > Aquatic > Marine > Hydrothermal vents | place: Mexico: Guaymas Basin | collected...
CATTTTCGTAGATTAAATACATTTTGTTCCTTTATATATGAGAATTTAATAAAATTAAAGCGCTATTGTCTAAAATTACTGCTTTTTTTATTAATTCTCTAATATCTCTTGTTTGTATAAAAATTCCTAAGCCTTTTACAATTATAATATCGGATTGTTTTAGTTTTTTAGAAATGATAAATTCTTTGTTTTCTTCCCATTCTTGTATGTTTCCAATTTCTATTATTGGAACTTTGCCAATAACACTTTTGCCAATAAAATCTATTGGATTTAAAAAAGAGTGATGAATTTCTGCATAAGTTAAAACGTTAATGGAAATAATGTTTGCAATTGCTTTTATATTAGAATTTTCCTTATAAATTTGTGAGTGAATTTTTACATCTTCGCTTGCTTCTTCCCATGCCATGTCTTCTTTTAGAATATGAAGTTTTTTTACGAAATCTTCTTCTAAATAATGTTTGTTTTTTTTGTTTATAATCATTTGATCTGCTTTTAATTTTAAAGAGATACTTCCAATACCTATACTTAAAAAACCTTTGTCAAATAATTCTTTTGCTACTAAATTGAATTCGTCGATAATTGATTGTATTATCAATTGAAACCTTTTTTGCTAAAATTATACAAAAAAAGAGATAAAGATGAATATTCCTCATAAACCTGTTTTATTAAAAGAAACCGTTGATTTGTTTAAAGATATTGAAGAAGGATATTTTATAGATTGTACTTTAGGTTTTGGGGGTCATAGTGAGGCAATACTTAAGAGATATCCTCATATTAAATTAATTGGTATAGATCAAGACAAAGAAGCATTGGAGTTTGCTAAAAAAAGATTGGCTAAATTTGGTAATAGAGTAGAGTTTATTAATAAAAGAGCAAGTGAAGCTTTAAAAGAAATAAATGTACCAGTTAGCGGAATTTTAGCTGATATTGGAGTTAGTAGTTATCAGCTTGATAATAAAGAAAGAGGATTTACATTTGATAGCGATGTTTTGGATATGAGGATGAATAAAAATCAAACTTTTAGCGCAAAGGATGTTGTAAATTTTTATGATAGAAATTCGTTGGAAGAGGTTATAAAAAAATATTCAGAAGATAGGAGGTATAAAAAAATAGTAGATGCTATAATTAAAAATAGACCAATTGATTCAAATAGAAAACTTAGCGAAATTTTAGCGAGTATTGGGTTAAAAGACAAAAAACAACTTGCTCCTATTTTTCAAGCAATTAGAATAGAAGTAAATAACGAACTAAATGAACTTGAAAATATTTTGGAAGAATCTGAAAAAATAGCAAGAGATAAAACTATTTTGGGTATAATTACATTTCATTCTTTAGAAGATAGAATTGTAAAAAATAAGTTTAAAGAATGGGCAAGAAAATGTATTTGTCCAGAGGAAGCGATAAAGTGTGAATGTGGAGGCAATAATCAAAAAGGAATTATTCTTACTAAAAAACCAATAACCGCTTCCAAAGAAGAAATAAAAGAAAATCCAAGAAGTAGGAGCGCAAAGCTTAGGGGATTTATGTTTAGGAGATAAGGATGAAAGAGGGATTGGAAAAAGAAGTTTTACTTGAAGAAATAGAAGGTGTAATTGAAAGTAAAATTCCAACTTCCATCGTTGTAAATTTGATTATTTTGCTTATATTTATGCTAGTATTGCTTATTCCAAAGATTTATATAGCTAATAAAATTTATGTTTATTCAGTAAAAGTAAACAAGCTTTTGAACGAATATTATTCCTTAAAAGCGGAGAATTCTATTTTAAAATCTAAAATTGAAAAGTTAAAATTTAAAAACAGGTTGAATTCATACTCTTTTTAATTTCTTGCGATATAATTGCGCAAAAAAAGAGGTAAAATGAAAAAATTTATAGAGTTTTTTATAAAAAATCCCGCTTTTACGCATACTTTATTTTTGATTGTCATAATTTCTTCTATTATTGCTTATAGAAACGTTCCAAAAGAACTTTTTCCGCCTGCTACTTTAGACAAAATTTTAATAACCGGTAGTTATCCAGGAGCTTCTCCAGAGGTTTTAGATAAAATGGCGGTAAAAGATATTGAAGATAATATAAAATCTTATCCTGAAGTCTCATTAATTGAATCAGTTATTTCTACGGGTAATTTTGTTATTACGGTTTCTTTAAAACCTGGAAGCAATAAACTTGTTTTAATGAACGATTTTAAAAACGAAGTAGAGAAGATTAAAACGAATTTACCAAGTGATATGAATACTCCAAGTGTAACCATTTTGAAGAAAAAATTTCCTTTAATGTTTATTTCTGTTGCAAGCGATAGTTTAAATAAAGATGAATTGTTAAAAAGAGCTAAAGAAGTTAAGGCTTTATTGAGTAAGTTAAAAGATTTGACTCAAGTTGAAATTAGAGGAGAGAGTGATAAAAACATTTATATAAAATTAGATTCTCAAAAAATCGAAGCTTTAGGAATTAATAAAAATGACTTAATAAATGTTTTATCATCGCTAAATATTATTTTTCCGATTGGGAAAATAAAAGAAGATTATTTTTTGAGCATGTATTCAAATAAATTAAAAGATTTTCAAAATACTATTATAAAAATTGGAGATAAAACTATAAGACTTACTGATATTGCAGAAATAGTAAAAAAATACGATACTCCAACTCAAATTGGAAAATATAATGGAATTCCTAATTTAACGATTGACGTAAGAAAAGGCGAAAGTGGAGATGCCATTGCTTTGAGTAAAAAAATTAGAGAAATTTTGAAAAAATATCATGAAAAACATCCAGAAGTGATATTTGGATTTTCTACCGATACGAGCAAATGGGTTAGGAATCGTTTTAATACGGTTGTTAGTAACATAATTTTTGGGCTTATAGTTGTGTTTTTTATCATGTGGTTATTTTTAAATTGGAGAATTTCTTTAGTAGTAGTTCTTGGAATTCCAACTTCTTTTGCTATTGCTTTAATTGTTCTTGATTATTTAAATATGTCTTTAAATCTTCTTTCCATGCTTGGAGCTTTGATTGCTCTTGGGATGATAGTAGATGAAGCTATAGTGGTTGGCGAAAATATTTATAGACATTTAGAAATGGGAAAAGATAAGATTAAAGCGGCAATTGATGGAACGGCTGAAGTGTTTTGGCCTGTGGTGGCTGCGGCTGCGACTACTATTTTAGCGTTTTTGCCAATGTTTTTAATTAAAGGAGAAATTGGGGTTTTTATAAAAATATTGCCAATTATGATAAGTGTGTTGGTAGCAAGTTCTTTGTTGGAAGCGTTTGTATTTTTACCGCTTCATTCAAAAGAGATTTTAAAGGTAATTCCTTCAAAGAAAGAAATTTTTTGGGAAAAGTTTCAAAATTTTTATAAGAAATTATTGTGGTATTTTTTTAAATTTAGGTTTTTAACTTTGCTTTTCTTTTTGGTAATAGTTCCTTATTTAATATTTGTTGGGATGAAACATTCTAAATTTCAGCTTTTTCCAACTTTTGATGCAAGTCAAATATATGTAAATGGAAAATTTGATAGCAATTTTTCTATTGAAGAGACGGCGAAGGCTATTATTCCGATTGAAAAAGATTTAAAGAAATATTTAGGAGTTGATGTAGAAGGATTTACTACTGTTGTTGGAATGAAAATGAATAATAAAGGAGAAGCGAATACAGGTGAGAATTATTTTCATATTTTTGTGGATTTAAACGATAAAAAACCAACTGACTTTTATAATAAATATATTGCTCCAATTTTTCAGCCTATAAGAGTGGAAGGTAAAAGGATTCATACTTCTTGGGAAATTGCTAATAAGCTAAAAGAAGATTTTAAACATTTAAAAATTAATGGGCTTAAAGAATTAAATGTAATAGTTCCTCAAGCTGGAGTTGTAAAAAGCGATATTGTTATTTCAATCGGAGGTAAAGATCAGCATTTGGTAATTAAGGCTATAAAGAAGCTTGAAGAAGAGATGAGGAAAATAAAAGGTGTTTATAACATTTATGACGATGCCGAGCTTGGGGCAAGCGAACTTAAAATTAAGATAAATGAATATGGAAAAAAACTTGGAGTTACTCAAAAATATCTTTTTAATCAATTAAGAGCATTTTTTGGAGAAGCTGAATATGATAAAACTTTTGGTAAAGAGGGTATTGTAAAAATAAAACTTCTTGATGTTAATAAAGATAAATTTAGCGAATTTAAAAATTTTAAAGTATCTCTTCCCGATGGAAGATATATTGAATTAGATAAAATTGCTTTTTTATTTGTTAAAAAGCAATTTAAAAAAATTCATAAATATGACGGAATGGCTCTTAAAAGCGTTTATGCAAGTTTAGATAAAAATATCTTAACTACAGCAGATTTTTATAAACGAATTTCTTTTATTTTAAAAGAATTAAAAAAAGAAGGCTTGGTAGTTGTAATAGGAGGGGCTGCTAAGAAAAGCAAAGAATTTATGAAAGACATTAAAGAAGCAATGGTTGTTGCGGTTCTTTTAATATTTTTAGTATTGGTTTTAATGTTTAATTCCGTTACGCTTCCTTTTATCGTAATTTCCGTAATACCTCTTAGTTTTCTTGGGGTAATTATTGGAAATTATATTATGGATCTTAATATGACGATGCTTGGAATGATAGGAGTAGTGGGACTTGCGGGGGTTGTTGTAAACGATGGGATTGTTATGATAGATTTTATTAAAAAGGCCAAAAATTTAGATGAGTTATTGAAATTTGCTTCATATAGATTAAGACCGATTCTTTTGACTTCAATTACGACATTTTTTGGATTATTTACTTTGATTTTTTTCCCGTTTGGTCAAGCTCAAATTCTTCAACCTCTTGCGGTGGCTTTGGGATTTGGACTTTTGTGGGGAACGTTTCTTAATTTGTTTTATTTACCGGTATTTTATTATACGCTAAGGAAAACTAAATTATGAGAGTGTTTTTTAAAACTTTTGGATGTAGGAGTAATATTTACGATACCGAGGTAATGAAAGATATTATAAAAGCTGATATTGTAAATAATGAAAAAGAAGCCGATTTAATAATTGTTAATTCTTGTACTGTTACTAATTTTGCCGATAGAGATTTAAGACGGTATATTAATAAATGGCAAAACAAAAAAATTATTTTAACGGGATGTGCTTCTTATACTCAAGGTAAAAAGCTTTTTGAAGATAAAAAAGTAAAGACCGTAATAGGACATAAATTTAAAGAAAAAATAAATGACTTTTTAGATAAAGAAGGAATTTTTTTAGGTGATTTTGATTTTGTAAATACTCATATTTTAAAGAAGTTTTCAAAAACGAAAGCGTTTATTAAGATTCAAGAAGGATGTGATTTTGAATGTGCTTATTGTATAATTCCTTATGTAAGAGGACATAGTAGAAGCATTGATGAAAAGCTTATTTTGGAAGAAGTAAAGATTTTATCTCAAAATGGAATTAGTGAGTTTGTATTAACTGGTATTAATATGGGAAGTTACGGTAAAGAAAAAGGAACGAATTTAAGTGAGTTGGTGGAAAAAATCTCTAAAATTAGAGGAGTTAAGAGAATTAGGCTTGGAAGTTTAGAACCATCTCAAGTAGATGAGAAGTTAATGGATTTAACTCAAAATGGCGTGCTTGAGAAACATTTACATATAGCTCTTCAGCATACAAGCGATAGGATGCTTAGAATTATGAAAAGAAGAAATAGGGTTTCTACGACTTTGCCTCTTTTTGAAAAACTGGCATCAAAAAATATTGCGCTTGGAACCGATTTTATAGTAGGACATCCGGGAGAGAGCGAAGAGATTTGGCAAGAAGCGCTAGAGAATTTTAAAAAATATCCGTTAACTCATATTCATGTTTTTCGTTATTCTCCTAGAGATGGAACTGAGAGTGCTAAAATGAAGCAAGATGTAAAAGGAGATATTGCAAAAAAAAGAGCAAAAATTTTAGAAGAAATTGTTATAGAAAATAGTTATAATTTTAGATTGAAAAATAAGCATTTGCCTCTTTTGGTTCATGTGGAAGAAAATAAAGATGGATATTCATATGGATATGACGAATTTTACAATAAAATGAAAATTAAAGGAAATTTTCAAAAAGGAGAGTGGGTGAGAGTTAAAGATTATAAAGTAGAAAGGGATATAAATGTCAAAGAATAATAAAAATGTTTTAATTACTTCCGTATTGATAGTTATATTAATAGGTCTTTTAATAGCTGCTGGCGTTAAGTCGGGAGATTTGAATTTTAGTGTTCTTTTTTCTCAAATTTTAGGCGTAATTATTATTTTTGCTTTTTTTATTATGTTTTTGCTTTTAATAAAGAAACTTGCTCCGCAAAATCAACCTCCTCAAGTTCAAGTTGAGATGAATACGGGAATAGAAAAGGATTTTAAAATCGTTCCTACTACTTCAAATATTACTTTTAAAGACGTAGCTGGAATTAACGAAGTAAAAGAAGAATTGATTGAAATAGTAGATTTTTTAAAAAATCCGGAAAAATATAGAAGTTTTGGTATAAATCTTCCAAAAGGAGTATTGTTAGTTGGACCTCCTGGAGTTGGAAAAACTCTAATTGCTAAAGCTTTAGCTGGAGAAGCTGGAGTTCCGTTTTTTTATCAAAGTGGAAGTAGTTTTGTTCAAATGTATGTAGGAGTTGGAGCTAAGAGAGTAAGAGATTTGTTTAGCAAAGCAAAAGCAATGGCTCCAAGCATTATTTTTATTGATGAAATTGACGCTATAGGAAAAGCTAGAGGCAATCTTAGAAACGATGAAAGGGAGGCTACTTTAAATCAACTTTTAACCGAAATGGATGGTTTTGAAGGGAGTGAGGGGGTTATCGTAATTGGAGCTACTAATAAAGTAGAGCTTCTTGATGAAGCTTTGTTAAGACCAGGAAGATTTGATAGAAGAATTTTTGTTGAACTTCCGGGACTTCAAGATAGAATTGAAATTTTAAAAGTTCATTTGAAAAATAAACCATTTAAAGGAAATCTTGAAAATATTGCTAAGATGACAGTTGGTTTTAGCGGAGCCGCTCTTGCTAGTTTGGTAAATGAAGCAAGTATTCATGCTTTAAAACAAGGAAAACCTTATGTAGAAGAGAGCGATTTTTATGCAGTAAAAGATAAAGTTTTAATGGGTAAAAAAAGACTTAATACTTATTCTTCCACGGAAAAAGAAATTTTAAGTTACTATCAAGCTGCAAAAGCAGTAATTGCAAGTTGGCTTGGAGTTGACTTTGAGAGGATTTCTCTTGTAAAAGATGATTTTAAAGAAGAAGATAAAGAAATTATTTCAAAAACTGAACTTATGAGTAAAATTGAAACTCTTTTAGCTGGTAGAGTAGCGGTTGAAGAGAAATTTAATGAAAAATATTCAAATGCTCATAAAGATATTAAAAAAGCAAGGGAACTTGCAATTAAAATGATCCAAGATTATGGAATGGGAGATAGAATAGTAGGAGATGAAGGAGAAATTGCTAAGATTTTAGATGAAGCTTATAAAGAAACGAAGGTTTTATATGAAGCTAATAAAGAAATAATTGAAAGGGCTTATGAGTTGATGCAAAAAAATGAAATTTTGCATTTAGAAGATATTAAAAAAATTAAAGATGAAATTTTTTAGTGGTTTTTGTTTAAAAAACGATAAAAAGTTTTTTAAGGAATATTTGGAAGAAGGATTGGTTGTTGCTGGTTTTAGCAAAGGCGCTCAAGAAGCTCTTGATTATGTTTTAACTTCAAAAGAAAGAGTAGATAAACTTCAATTGTTTTCTCCTGCCTTTTTCAATTATTCTGAAAAAATCATAGAGATGAATTTACAAGCTTTTAAAAAAGATAAAGATAGTTATATTAAAAATTTTTTAATTAAAGCGGGAGCGATTTTAGAAAATGGGAAATGGAAAATAGAAAATGAATATTTGGAAATTGGAGAGTGTAACATTGTTGATTTAGAAAAATTATTTACTTTTGATTGGGAAAAAATCAAACAAATTCAAGATGTTAAAATTGAAGTTTTTTTAGGTGAATTTGATAAAATTATCGCTTTAAAAAAAGCGCGTGATTTTTTTAAAAATTATGCGGATATTTATTTTTTTAATAAATCAAATCATTTTTTAAGGAGAGCTAATTGAAAAATATAGAATTTTTTAAAGATTATTGGGATATAATTGTGGGATTTAGTTCGTTTTTATTGGCTATATTTTTTCATTTGGAACATTTTACTGTGTTATCGGCTATTTTTTCTGCTATAGCTATAGGTTCTATTGCGGTTACAGTATCTGAAATTGCTGAAATTTTAGCTGAGAGATTTGGAGAACCTTTTGGTAGTATGATTTTGACTTTTTCAGCGGTATTAGTAGAGATTTTGATTTTATTTATGGTATTACTTGAAACAAAGGCGCATCCTGAAGCTCTTGATGGAGTTAAAAATGGTATTATAGCAACGGTTTTAGTGGATTTAAATGCGTTGCTTGGACTTGCGGTTTTTGTTGGTGGGCTTAATTTTAAAGAGCAAGTTCATAATGAAGATACTTCGGCAAGTTATACTACGGTTTTATTTGTAGCAGCAGCTATGTTACTTGTGCCAACTACGATTTCTATACATTCAAGTGAAGATGCTTTATTTAAAGCAAGTTTGATAATTTCTGTATTATTGTTTATTTATTACATTTTTATTTTTAAATTTCAGACCACTACACATGTTCATTTTTTTAAATTTACAAAAAGAAGCAGAGTTAAAAAATATTTAAAAGAAGATGAAAACGAAGATTATTTTTTTGATAAGAAAAGCAATTTATTTAATATAATATTTTTGATATTTTTGCTTGTAATTATTGGAATAGTTTCTGAAATTTTTGCAAAAGATGGAGTGGCGGTTTTTAAAGAATTTGGATTTAGTGCGGGATTTGTTGGTATTTTGATTGCATTTATTACGGTAGCACCAGAATTGTTTACAGCAATTAGAGCGGCAAAAAATGATGAAATGCAAAGAGTAGTTAACATTGCAATGGGAGCAAGTACCGTTAGTATTCTTTTAACTGTTCCATCGCTTATATTTTTATCTTTAATTGTTGGGATTAATTTAACGCTTGATTTTTCTCCTCTTCAAGTTGGAGCTTTGCTTCTTACGATTTTGCTTGTTTGGAAAACAACTGAAGATGGAGAGACAAATTATCTTGAAGGGCTTAGTCATTTAATGTTATTTTTAAGTTACGCGGTAATTGCGATTTTTTATTGAAAAGATTGTACTAAGAATAATATTACGGATAGCGTAATTACAGTTTTTATTAGAAATTGATAGATTTTAGCTTCTATTAATTCAAAGTTCATTTTTTTCCTTTTTTTTGCTTTTAAAGCAAAAAGTGTTCCATTTTGGTAAAATTTATTTTTTTTGTTAAAATTAACCAAAAAAGGAGAAAAAATGGATAGAAGAAAATTTTTAAAAACTGCTGGATTTACTACAGCAGTTGTTGGTGGAATGATATTAAGTGGGTGTAGTAACAATAAAAAAGAAGAAGTAAAAAACGTAAATGTTTCTAAGAAAAAAGAAACTACATTAAAAGTTTGTTTATCTTGGCCAAAAACGTTGCCTATTATGGGAGAAGGAATTTATTATTTTGCTGATAGAGTAAAAGAATTGACAGATGGTGCTTTAAAAATTAAAATTTATGGAGCAAATGAATTAGTTCCAGCTCTTGGAGTGTTTGATGCGTGTTCCAAAGGGCAAATTGATGGATTTCATTCTGGACCATATTATTGGAAAGGTAAAAATCCAGCGTTTTCATTGTTTAGCGCAGTGCCGTTTGGGATGGTTGCAGATGAAATGAATGCATGGCTTGATTTTGGTGGTGGAATGGAGAAATGGAGAGAATTATATTCAAAATATAATTTAATTCCTTTTAAAGGTGGAAATACCGGAAATCAAATGGGAGGATGGTTTAGAAAACCAATTAAATCATTAGCTGATCTTAAAGGCCTTAAAATGAGAATTCCGGGTCTTGGCGGAGAAGTTATGGCAAGACTTGGAGTAAAACCTGTAAATATTCCTGGGGGAGAGTTATATACGGCGCTTGAGAGAGGCGTTATTGATGCTACTGAATGGGTAGGACCTGCTCTTGATATTAAGATGGGATTTTATAAGGTTGCAAAATATTATTATTCTGGATGGCATGAGCCAGGAACAGTGCTTGAGCTTACCTTTAATAAAGAAAAATTTGACAAATTGCCTAAAGAATTTAAAGCGGCTATTGAAGTTGCAAGTAACGATATGCACTCTCGCATGCTTGCTCAATTCCAATATGAAAATGGTGTTGCGCTTAAAAAAATTATGGATGGAAAATATGGAGTTAAACTTTGCGAATTTCCAAATGATGTTAACGAAGCAGCTAAAAAGGCTATTAAAGAAATTCTTGAAGAAAATGCAAATAAATCTACAGATTTTAGAGATGTTTATGAAACGATTGAAAGATTCTTCCCGGATACAAGAAAATGGAGTGACGTTGGTATGAAATGGTTTTTGGATGTTAGAGATACGAATTTTAAATACGATAAATGTTAAGCCCTTTGGGCTTATACATATTTTTTTAGAACTTCGCTACAAAGCGTGAATCCAAAAGTTCCAGTAACTCCAATAAAACTTCCCATATCGCAATTTATTGGTTTTTCGATGGAATAAACTACTTTAAAATCTTTATCAAATCCTATTTTTTTTAATCTATCTCTTATTTTTTTAGCAAAAGGGTCAACTTGAGTATTCCAGATGCTATCTACTCTTATTTTTGTAGGGTCTATTCTTTTTGCAGCTCCCATTGATGAAATGATTTTTGGATACGCTTCTTGGATTAATGCAATTTTAGCGTCGATATCGTCAATTGCATCTATTACTATATCAAAATTATGAAATTCTAAAATTTTAATGTTTGAAGGAGTAAGTTTCATGTTAATTGGAGTTATTCCTTTGTAAATGTTTGATAAAACTTTTACTTTGTTTTCTCCAACATGTTCGCTTCCAATTTGTCTATTTTGATTTGTTTTATCAAAAGTATCGAAATCTATTATGGTAATATTTTTAACACCGCTTCTGTATAAACAATCAAGAGCGTATCCTCCAACTCCTCCGACACCGCATATTAATACTTTTAATCGTTCAATTTCATCGAATTTTGAAAATAGTTTTCTACATCTATCAAATCTCAATTTAAATCCTTTACAAGTTTTTTTAGATTTTCATATTTTTGAGAAAATTTAGGCTTTTTGTTTTGTAAAACCAAATTTTTGTATTCATGTGGTAAATAGTGTTTATCAAATATTACTCCAATATATTCTCCAATGTCTGGTGTGAATAAATTTTCAAGTAATTCTATTACTTCGTTTTTATCATATTTTTCGAAATTTAAAATTAGGTCTCTATCAAATTTTGGATAATTTATGTTATTGTATATTAAATCGTCTGTTGGATAAACTTCGCTAAAGTTAGGAACTATGAGATGGATTGCATAAAAGTCGTTTTTTTTGTAAATTCTAAAATATTCTTTTTTTGGAATATATAAATCTTTAAAATTCCATTCGGCTTCTTTAAAGTAAGGTTTTTTTAAAAAGTTTGCGTGAATGTCTCCACTTAAATTGATAAAATGTTTTTGAAGATTATAACTGTGTCTAATGGCGTTAATATCTTCTATTATTCTTCCTCTTTTTTCTAGTTTTGTTTGCATAAGTTCTGTGTATGCTTTGATAGCTGCTTTTTCTTTATCTATATCGCATCCAAAAGAAAGAATAATTTCATCGTTTTCTATAAAACTTACGGCAATTACTGGATATTTTCCTTCTAAAGTTGCATCGTAAAATTGGATATTTTTGGAATTTAAAGGGTGAGAAATTTTAGGAAGAGGAAGAGCATATTTTATTACTTGAAATTTTACAAATCTTTCGATTATTTCAGCTTTTGCGTTGTAATAAGCTTGTTTTAGTTCTTTGTGAAAAGCCATACCGTTACTTGCATAAATATTGTGAATTAAGTTTATTGGAAAATAAGTTAGTTTACCATCTCTATCAGTAAAAGGAATTGAGAGTATCTCAAAAATATCGCTATTAAAATCTATTAGCTCTTCTTTTGTAAGTTTGTCGATTTCGTAAAATGCTTTTAGTTCGTCGTTTAAAAAATTTTCTGTAATTATTTCATCCGAATATAATCCATTAACATAGTATTCTTCAAAAAAATTTCGAGTTAATATTCTCTCACACATTTCTCCA
>Ga0256836_1001159_pt1 | contig 12206 bp, 10 predicted proteins | sample 4561380metaG_FD_185974 | JGI IMG/M metagenome (GOLD analysis project Ga0256836, IMG submission 185974) | Hydrothermal vent microbial communities from Guaymas Basin, Mexico - 4561-380 | ecosystem: Environmental > Aquatic > Marine > Hydrothermal vents | place: Mexico: Guaymas Basin | collected...
TCAACATATTTATCCATTTTGATAAGTTTTGCTACCCCTTCACGGCTATAATCAGGTAAAAGTGAAATAGCTTCTTTTGGAAGATTATTTTTAACTAATACTTCTTGAAGAACTTGGGCTATTATTCTATTTGAATGTTCAGCTTCTTTTCCCCCTTTTAAAATACAAACATTTCCACTTTTAAAACATAATGCAGCTGCATCACTTGTAACATTTGGGCGAGATTCATAAATAATTCCAATTACACCAATAGGAATAGATGTTTTTTCAATTCTTAGCCCATTTGGAAGCTCCCATCCTTCAAGAATTCTTCCTACTGGATTTTTTAGAGATGCTATTTCTCTTAGGGCATTTGCCATAGACTTAATTCTTGTTTCGTTTAGTAGCAATCTATCTACTAATGCACTACTTAAATTCGCATTTTTAGCATATTCTAAGTCTTTTTTATTTTCTTCTATTATTAAATTTGCCTTATTTTCAAGGTTATCAGCCATTTCTAAAAGGATTTTATCTTTTATTCCCCCTTTTAAAGTAGCAATTTTTTTACTCGCTTCTTTTACTTTTAATAGAGTTTTTTCCATTTTTAGTCCTTTAATTCTTTGATTTTAAAATATATAATATTAAGATACTTGTCTATTATTGTAACAAAAATTTTGCATATTGTTACTTCTTTTCACATACATATATAATTTTTAGTTATTATTATTGTTAAAGTTTATTAAATAGTGATATAATCTGAATTGAAATTTTATCTAATAAAAGGAGAATAGAGTGCAAAGTGTGGTCTTATTATTTTTAATTGCAATTCTTTCACTCAAAATATTTGCTTTAATAAATAAAGATGATGTAAAAAAATCATTTATGATTGCAAGTATTGCTGAGGTGTTATATCTTGGAATTGCAATAGGGAATTTTCAGGTTTTAAGTGGAGTTGTATTACATCTGGAGTATCAGATGGCATTTAGGATTTTGGCTTTTTTAATGTTATTAAACTTTTTTGCATTTAAAAAGTCTAATATGCTAAGTGAATTAGCAGGAGTTGGTTTTAGTAAATGGGGAGTTGTATTTGGATTTGCTATTTTTGGAAGTTTAGGTGTTTCTTTAATAACTTCAAAACAGCTAATTTTAAATGCACTAGTAAATAATCATATGTTTGAGCTTGGATATTTAGTTGTTTTAATAAATATTATTCAAGCCATATATTTAATATCTATTTTTGAGACTATAGTTTTCAAAAAAGGGGATAAAGTATTAAAAAAAGTTTCTAATATTTTACCTATTTCTATTTTTATATTAGCAGGAATATCAGTATTTGTATTACCTCAAATATATTTAATTATTCCTAAATTATTTGGTGATATTCATACTTTTCATTTGAGTATAGGATTTGATTATGTGGGGATTAGAGGGTTATTTGGCTTAATGTTTTTATTTATTATGTCAGTAGTATTTTTATATTCTATTGACTATATTAAAAAATACAGAATATTTTATTATTCTTCTTTAGCTATATTAACTATATCTTTAATAGAAGTAGCTTTAAGTGATTCTTTTGAAGGTTTTTATCTGTTTTGGGAACTTATGACAATATCTTCATATCTTTTAATTATGCATTCAAGAGAAGATAGTGCTATTAGTGCAGCTAAATTGTATTTTGTTATGTGTATAGCTGGAGCTTATTTATTACAATTAGCTTTTGCAAACTTTTATACACAAGGAATTACTTCATTTATAGAGATAAATAGTTTATCTTTAAGTATAGCTATTTTACTATTTTTAGGATTTGGAATTAAAGCAGGTATTGTACCTATTCATAAATGGTTACCAGTAGCCCATCCAGAAGCACCAAGTAGTATTTCAGCACCATTATCAGGTATTTTGACAAAAGCTGGAATATTTGGAATTATTTCTATAATTTATTTTTTTAATTTTAAAACAGAAATTTTTTCTTATATTTTAATCTTTGTTGGATTAGCTACATTATTTTATGGAGAAATAAAAACTTTATTTGAAAAAGATATTAAAAAACTTTTAGCTTATTCTACAATAGGACAAATTGGGGAAATTGTTACAGTATTAGGTGTTATGAGTATTGCCGCATTAAGTTCTTCAATTTATCATATTATAAATCATGCTATTGTAAAAGATTTATTATTTTTAAGTGCAGGTATTTTAATACTTAGTGCTGGTGGTAAAAATTTAGAATCGCTAAAAGGGATTGGTAAAAAAATGCCTATTTTAGCATTTCCTTTTGGAGTAGGTATTTTTGCTATTAGTGCATTTCCACCTTTTGGCAATTTTAATTCTAAATTTTTAATGGTATATTCTGCGGTAAATGAAAATAATTATATAGTGGCTTTTGGGCTTATTATTGGCGCTTTAATTGGGTTTATAGGGATGTTAAGAGTATTTAAATATATCTTTTTATTAAATCCAGAAAAAGAGTTTAAGCAAGTTAAAGGTTTAAAAGTTGCTATTGTGTATTTATTAGCATTTGTTTCATTTTTATTAGGAATTTTCCCTAATAGTATAATGGAATTTATTAATTCAGCAATTAAATATTCATTAGATGTAAATGTGACTTTACCAAGTTTTACATTACATTTACCAATATCAGTACTTATTATGTCAATTGGTGCATTAGTAGTTTATCTATTTACTAAAAATTCTAAACAATCAGGTATATTAGCTACTGCCTTTTCATTTTTAGCTTTACTTGAAATACTAACTCATAAATTTTCATTTGGAGTATTTTTTGCAGGGTTAGTTGTGTTTATGGCTATGTTAAATTTTATTTATGCTATTCAATATATGAACCATTCTCATAAATCAAATAGATTTTTTGCAAATTTTATGGTTATGATAGTAGGTATTTTAGGTGTTGTATTATCACATGATATTTATAATATGTTTTTCTTTTGGGAAATTATGGGAGGATGGGCATTATATATTGCCTTAGTTCATGAAGAAGATAATCTTTCTATAAGAGAAGCAAGTAAATATCTAATTTATAATTTTGCAGGTGCTGGGTTATTGATGGTAGGATTATCTGTTCTTTTACATTATGGAAATAGTTTTGAGAATTTAGAAATTATTTCATTTAATAATATTATCACTTTTGGATTTGTATTATTAACTATAGGTTTCTTAGCGAAAGCAGCTCAATTACCTATTAGAATCGATTATCAAATGCATCCAAAACCAGCTCCAACTCCTATTAGTGGATATATCTCATCTGTAATGTTAAAAACAGGTCCTTTTATGATGATAAAACTATTTTATGTCATTTTAGCTGGAGTTTCTATAAGTAAGTTATTAAATCTTGAATTAATAGGGCATATATCAGCTATTATTGGAGTTATAACTATTTTAATGGGAGCTACATTTGGATTACTTACAAATTCAATGAAAAGATTATTGATTTTCTTAACAGTGGCAGAAATTGGATATATTGTAGCTGGTGTATCACTTATGACAAGTGAAGGATTATCTGGAGGTCTTTTACATTTAGTTAATCATATGTTTTTTAAAGATTTATTATTCTTAAGTGCAGGTGCAATTTTTTATAAAACAGGAATTGATAATTTAGATGAGATTGGTGGATTAGCAAGACAAATGCCTATTACTTTTATTACATTTTTAGTAGCTGTTTTTTCTACAGCAGGTGTGCCATTATATAGTGGATTTGTATCAAAATGGATGATTTATCATGCTTTACTTCAAAAAGGGTATGTATTTTTAGCTATTATGACATTATTTGGAGGTGTTATGATTTTACTTGTATTTGTTAAATTTTTACATTCAGCTTATTTTGGTAAAGTTGATAAAAAATTTATGAATATAGATAAGGTAGATTTATATATGGCTATTCCTATGGGGATTTTAGCAGTATTAAATATTTTATTAGGAATATTCCCATCAATAATGTTATATCCTGTTAATTTAATTTTAGAAAGTGTTAATTTACAAACAATTACTTATTCTCTAACAACTGTTTCTATTGGACATGATGTTTTAAATATGGGTGATTTAGCTATATATTTAGTAATAGCAATTATTATTGGATTTAGTTTAATTTATTATTTTAGTAAAGGAAAAGAGAGAAATACACATATTTTCTTATCAGGTGTTAGAGATTTAAGTGAAACAGATATTCATTTAAAATCAGAAAATTATTATGAGTCTTTAATAGTTTTATTATCATCTATTATTAAAACTGTTAAAAAGATATTTGGCTTAAAAGGAGGCTATGTTGAACGCTAATATAATTCATTTTTTTATTTTTCCAGGAGGGTTGTTTGCTATATTTTTAGGATTAATATTAATTAGTATAGAAAGGATATTAGTAGCGAGATTTCAAGGGAGAGTTGGTCCTGTCTTTTATCAAAATATAATTGATATTATTAAATTATTCAATAAAGAAACATTAATTCCAAAAGATGCAAAAGATTTTGTATTTAAATTTGCACCTCTTTTTGGATTTTCAGGAATGCTTGTGTTAGTTTATTTTTTACCTATTCCTGGTGTATATGATGGAGTAAAAGGTAATTATGATTTAATTATCTTAATCTATTTTATGGCACTTCCAGCAATTTCTCATATTTTAGGAGGTGGTGCTTCAAGTTCTCCTTATGCAGCAATTAGTGTAAGTAGAGAATTAAAACTTATGTTAGTTTATGAAATTGTATTTACAATTATTGGATTTACTTTAGCTGTTTATATAGGTGATGGAAAAGGTGAGTTTTCTTTGATGGAGATTATAAAATATCAACAACAAAATGGATATTTTTTATTTGATTGGAAGTTATGGCCAGCATTTATCGCATTTTTAATTTTTGTATTAGCGACACTTGAAGTTCCTCCTTTTGAAGTAGCTCATCACAATTCTGCAGATATTATGGAAGGGTATTTAATGGAATATAGTGGAGCACCTTTAGCTTTATTTGAAATAACAGATGCTTTAAAAATTATTGTTTTAAGTATTGTTTTTCAAATTTTCTTTTTTCCTAGTGTAATAGGAGGAGATATTGTTATAAATTTAATTTGGTTTTTAGTAAAAACTATGTTTTTAGTTTTATTTATATCTTTAGCTCATGTTTGTTTAGCTTCGTTTAGAGCAGATCAAGAGTTTAAATTTTTAATAAAAGTTCCAGTGTTTTTATCTATAGTTAGTTTGATATTGGTAACTTTATCTATTAAAGGATTAATATGAGTATTATCACAAGAAGTCCATTTTTATTTAGGATAAATACAGGTAGTTGTAATGGTTGTGATGTTGAGCTTGCAACTACAGCAATGATTCCAAGATATGATGTTGAAAGATTAGGATGTAGATACACAGGAAGTCCAAAACATGCTGATATTTTATTAGTAACTGGTCCTATTACAGCAAGAAGTAAACCATATTTATTAGAAGTTTTAGATGAACTTCCAAGACCTTTTGTTACTGTAGCAATAGGGACTTGTCCAGCAAGTTGTGGTATTTTTAGGGATTCTTACTCTATAGAAGGTCCACTTGATAAATATATAGAAGTAGATGTAAATGTGCCGGGATGTCCCCCAAGACCTCAAGCTATAATTGATGGAGTAGCAAAAGCACTTGAAATTTGGAAAATGAAAATAAGGGGGCAAAAATGAATAGATTTTTAAAAATAGCTATTAGAAATTTATTAAAAGGTCCTACAACAGACCCATACCCTTTTGGGGCTACATTTATACCAGATAATTTAAGAGGTAAATTAGAAGTTGAAGCAAGTGCTTGTACAGCATGTGGGACTTGTGAAGAGGTGTGTCCCTCAGGTGCTATACATATTACTCAAAATGATGGAATATATGTGCATACTACTTGGTATAATACTTGCTGTTATTGTGGAAATTGTGAGTTTTTTTGTCCAACAGGTGCTATTAAATTAACGAATAATTTCCATACAGCTAATACAAAAGAGGAAAAATTTAAATTTGTAACTACAACATTTATTGCTCAAAAAGAGTGCATAGAGTGTGGAGTAAAGTTTACGCCACCAAGTGCAGAATTAATCACAAGAGCTTATCCAAAAGTAAATGAAGAAATTGAGAATTTAAATAAATTATGTCCAGAATGTAGAAAAAAATTAGCATTTGAAAGGTTATATAAATGTATGAAACACTAAAAAGAAAAGTAAAAACAGAAATAAAAGAAAGATTAGATAAAGATTCTTATCAAATAAAAGAAGAAATTGATGAGAAAGGAAATGTGCAAATATGGGTAAAACTTTTTAATAAAAAAGATATTTTACATATAGCACAAATTATTAAAGATTTTGGTGGTAGATGTGTAATTATTAGTGCTTATAAAAGTAAAGATGATGATTATGTTTTAGTATATCATTTAGATATAGATGGTATGTTAGTCAATGTAGAAGCTACAGCAACAGATAAAAAAATAGATTCAATTACACCTATTTTAAATTCTGCAAATTGGACTGAAAGAGAATTTAAAGAGATGTATGGAATTGAGCCTATTTCTCATCCAAATCCAGCAAGACTATTTTTAGATGATTCTATAGCAGAAGGAATATTAGCTGAATATATGCCATTGTCTCAAGCTATGAATGGAGCAGCTACTTGTTGTATGTGGGAAAGAATAGAAAGTGAAAGGAATGAAAATGAGTACTAAAATACCAGTAGGTCCATTTCATATAGGATTAGAAGAGCCTATATATTTTAAGATTGATTTAGAAGGTGAGACAGTTAAAGAAGTTGATATGATAAATGGTTTTGTTCATAGAGGTATAGAATATTTAGCTATGCAAAAAAACTTTTTTCAAAATTTAATACTTACTGAAAGAGTTTGTTCATTATGCTCAAATAATCACCCTTTTACTTATGTAATGGCGGTAGAGAAAATAGCTGGAATTAAAGTTAGTAAAAGAGCAAATTATTTAAGAGTAGTGGCTGATGAAGTAAAAAGAATAGCATCACATATGTTTAATTTATCGATGTTAGCACATTTAGTAGGATTTCATTCACTTATGACTCAAACAATGGAAGCAAGAGAGATAATGCAAGATATTAAAGAGTCTATTTGGGGTAATAGAATGGATATGAGTGCTAATACATTAAGCGGTGTTAAGTACGATTTGGATGAACAAAGAATAGAATATATTTTAAATAAACTTGAAGAATTAGAGCCTCAAGTAGATGAGATGATGGATATTTACTTTAACGATAAAATTGTAAGAGCAAGAACTATTGGTGTAGGAGTTTTACCTAAAGAAGATGCATTAAGATTAGGTATTACAGGTCCAACTGCAAGAGGTAGTGGGGTAAATAATGATGTTAGAAATAAAGCACCTTATGCTGCTTATGATGAATTAAAACCTATTGTTATGTTAGAAGAAGGTGGAGATGTATATTCAAGAATGAGAGTTAGATGGAGAGAAGTAAAAGATTCTATAAGGCTTGTAAGAGAAGCGATTACAAATCTACCAGAAGGTGAAATAGTGACTCAAAGAAGACCACATATTCCAGCAGGTGAAGCAGTTACAAGAAGTGAAGCACCAAGAGGGGAATTAATTTATTACTTAAAAACAGATGGTTCTCAAAAACCAGAAAGAATGAGATGGAGAGTTCCTACTTATATGAATTGGGAAGCTTTAAGAGTGATGATACCAGGCAATAAATTAACAGATGTATCTGTTATTTTCAATAGTATAGACCCTTGTATCTCATGTACAGAAAGATAAATTTAAAACAAAGGAGAATTAATGGCTAATAAATTTATATTTGCAGATGCGAGTAAATGTATAGGATGTTTAAATTGTGAGTTAGCTTGTGCAGCAAGTCATATGGGAATTAGTGTAGATGAAGCTTATGAATTAGGATTAAATGGTGAAGAATTAATTCATAGAAATAGTGTGGTTAAATCACAATTGACAGCACCAATGCAATGTATGCAATGTGAAGATGCACCTTGTGTGAAAGCTTGCCCTATTGATATTATTAAATATGAGGATAATTATGTAAAAATTTATGAAGATGATTGTATAGGATGTAGAAGTTGTGCAATGGTTTGTCCTTTTGGAGCTATTGTGATGGCACCAAGTACTCAAACAAATGTAACAGGTTTAGTAGCTTTAAAATGTGATTTATGTGGTTGTGAAGATGGAAAACAAGCATGTGTAAACATTTGTCCTACTGATGCATTAGAAGTTATTGATTATAATGAATATAAACAAAGAAAACAATCTAAAGCTTTTGAGAGATTGCACTAATGCATGAATTATCTATCGTTCAATCTATGATGAAGATTGTTGAAGATGTTGCAAAAGATAAAGAAGTTTCTAAGTTAGTAGTTAAAATAGGTAAAATGGGAGGAGTTGAACCTCATTTTTTAAAAGAAAGTTTTGATGTTTTTAAAGAAAATACAATTTGTCATAATGCTGTTATGGAGATTATAGAAGTTGATATAAAAGTGCGGTGTTTTGATTGTAATGAAGAAAGTATAATTAATAATTTTGATTTTCATTGCCCAAAATGTGGAAGTGAGAAGACTAAATTAATTAGTGGAAATGAAATGCATATAGATTATATTGAAGTTAAGGAGTAATGAATGAAAAAAGATTTTAGAAGAATTAATAAAAAAATTCAAAATAAGAGAGATGCAAAAGAGAGAGTAAATGATTTTAAACCAGTTTATCACGAATTTACACCAGAAGAAGCTACTGAACAATCTTTAAGATGTATTACTTGTCCTATCGATATTTTAAAAGGACTGGAAAGTGAGTTTAGTTTTTGTAGAACAGGTTGCCCTTTAAACAATTATATTCCTGAATGGATAAGAGAAACAAAAAAAGGTAATATTAAAAAAGCATTTGAATTAAGTAATAAAACATCTCCTTTTCCAGAAATTTTAGGTAGAGTGTGTCCTCATGATAATTTATGTCAAGGAGCTTGCACAATAGCAAAAACAGAACATGGTAGTGTGTCTATTGGAGCTATTGAAGTGTTTTTAAATGAAGAAGCATTTAAACAAGGATTAAGACCATATTATGGTGAAGATAAAAAAAGAAAGAAAAAAGTAGCAATTATAGGAAGTGGACCAGCTGGATTTAGTTGTGCTACGTTTTTATTAAGAGGTGGAGTGAATGTTGAGATTTTTGAAAAATCTGATAGACCAGGTGGATTATTAACATATGGTATTCCAAACTTTAAAATTGATAAAAATGTTATTTTTAGAAGATTTGAGTGGATGAAAGAAGCTGGATTAAAACTTCATTTAAATCATCCTATTACAAATAAAGAAGATTTTGAAAAATTAGTAGATGAATTTGATGCAGTATTTATAGGTGTTGGTGCGCCAAGTGGAAGAGGTGCTAGAATGGAAAATGAAGATGCTAATGGAGTATATCATGTAATGGATGTATTAACTCATGCACAAAAAAGAGTTTTTCAGGATTTTGATGATTGTATTTTAAAAGATAAAAAAGTAGTTGTTTTAGGTGGTGGTGATAGTGCTATGGATGCTGTTAGAACTTCAGTAAGAAGTGGAGCTAAAGAGGTTACTTGTGTGTATAGAAGAGATGAAGCTAATATGCCAGGAAGTAAAAAAGAGGTAACTAATGCCAAAGAAGAAGGTGTTAATTTTATGTTTTATACAGCACCAAAAGCAGTAAAAGTAGATGAAAATAATAATGTAGTTGGTATTGTGTGTCAAAAAACAGAATTAGGTGAGCCTGATAGTGGTGGAAGAAGAAGAGTTCAGGTGGTAGAAGGTAGTGATTTTGAAATTGATTGTGATATTATTATCTTAGCTCTAGGATTTGATAATGTTAAATTTCCATGGTATGAACATGCTAATATAGAAACAGACAAATGGGGATGCCCAAAAGTAAATAGTGAAAAACAAACAACAAATCCAAAAGTATATGCTGGTGGAGATGCTGTAAGAGGTGCTGATTTAGTAGTAACTGCAGCAAGAGATGGTAGAGATGCAGCTGAAGCTATCTTAAAACATTTTGGATTAAATTAATTCTTTCATTTTTTAAACTAAAAGCTTAATTTAGTTTTTAGTTCTCCTTTTTTCTTTTTTATAACTGATGTTACGCACTATATTACATTCATAGCTATTTTAGAATATTTTAGGATAAGGTACTTTTATGAGTCATAACAAGTTATAGCGAATAAAAGTAATCAGTTATAATTACAAGTAAATAGTTGATTATGTGTTTCTAAATGAATCAGCATTCAGTTTTTTAAATCTATTTTTTACATAAAGTAACATTAAAATAAGTTAAAATTTTTATGAATAAATATTCATTCTTATTTTTTATAAATGTTACTTAAAGTAACTACTTTTAGTCTATAAACAAATCAATCGTTGACAAAAAAGTAACATATTGTTAAAATGCATACAAAAAAAGGATTTAATAATGAATAAAGTATATGATTTAGTTGTAATAGGAGCAGGTCCTGGAGGAGTAAGTGCAGCAGTAGAAGCAAGAATGGCTGGATTGGCAGAAAATAAAGTGTTAATTTTAGAAAAAAGTGAAGCTCATAATGATACTATAAGAAAATTTTATAAACATGGAAAAAGAGTTGATGTTGATTGGAATGGAGTTAAAGCAGAATTTCATGGACATTTAAGTTTTGAACAAGGAAGTAAAGAAAAATATCTTAAACAATTTGATGATATTATTGAAAAATATAATTTAAATGTAGTGTATAATCATCATGTATATGCAATTGACAAAAAAGATAATATATTTGAAATTGCTGTGGATAAAGAACTTGGGGTAATTCAAACAAAAAAAGTTGTAATTGCTATTGGTGTAATGGGTAAACCAAATAAACCAGCATATAGATTTCCTCCAAAAATTAGACCTGTATTAAATTTTAACCTTGATAAAGTTCAACCTGGTGAAAAGGTTATGATAGTTGGTGGAGGAGATACTGCTGGTGAATATGCATATGGTTTAATAGATATGAATTTAGGATGTGAAGTACATTTAAATTATAGAAAATCTGAAATTACAAGAATGAATGATATAAATAAAGAGATTGTTGAAAGATATATTTCTGAAGGTAAAATTAAATCAAAACTTGGTGTTGATGTAGAAAATGTAGAAGCTACAGAAGATAATAAAGTGAAAGTAAATTTTAAAGATGGAACGAGTGAAATTTATGATAGAGTTGTATATGCTTTAGGTGGTACTACTCCTCTTGATTTTCTAAAAAATTGTGGAATTGAGATGGAAGATAAGTGGAAAGCTGTGCATAATCCTAAAACATTTGAGACAAATGTAGAAGGTATGTATGTAGTTGGTGATGTGGTTAAAGGTGCTCAATCAATTGCAGTAGCTATGAATCATGGATATTATGCTGCATTAGACTTAGCTAAAAAACTACAAAATTAATCTTTCCCTTTTGGGAAATGAAAAACAATTAAAGTTTACTTGCTTTTTTCTTTTTTTTTGTTATAATACAACGACAAAAAAATAAAAGGTCGTTAATGGAAGTTTTAAACACAAAAGAAAATATATTTCTTATCTCAAAATTAGCACATCTTGTAAAAGAAAATCCAAATAGTGAGAGTTATTTTTTAGAAAATCTTTATAAAGATGATGTAAATAATTTATTAAACAAAATCGTAACAAGTGATAATCTAAAAACTCATTGGATTTGTTGGGTGAAATTTGGTGATATGATAGAAGTGGGGATAAATAAACATATCAAACAAGTTTTAATTGAAAAATTTAAACCAAATAGTGGTATTGTAAAAATGGCAAGACTTAAAAATAGTTATTCTCCTAAATTTTTTGAACTTTTTAAAATTTTACCTTTAAGAATTACTCCCGAAGCTTTAAAAAGAGAGCTTGGAATAGTTGATAAATATGATAGATATTATGATTTCAAAAAAAAAGTTATTCTTCCAAGTTTAAATGACCTTGAAAAAATAGATGTTAATGTTAGTTTAGTTGAGATTAAAGAAAATAAAAAAGTAGTAGAACTTTTGTTTAAAAAAGGAGATACAATGAATGTAGCTGAGATGAAAATAGGGCAAAGTGGAGTGATTAAAAAAATTACAGCAACTGAGCCTTTCAAAAGTAGATTGTTTTCACTTGGAATTGTAAAAGGGGAAAAATTAAAACTTTTAAAACACACAATAGCAAAAAATACTTATGAAATAGAAGTCAATAGAAGTAAAATCGCACTAAGAGATGAAGAAG
>Ga0256836_1001160_pt1 | contig 12196 bp, 9 predicted proteins | sample 4561380metaG_FD_185974 | JGI IMG/M metagenome (GOLD analysis project Ga0256836, IMG submission 185974) | Hydrothermal vent microbial communities from Guaymas Basin, Mexico - 4561-380 | ecosystem: Environmental > Aquatic > Marine > Hydrothermal vents | place: Mexico: Guaymas Basin | collected...
AATCTTTACAAAAGAACTTCGCCAATAACTCCAACATTTCACCTGACAAAGATAATTCTATCTCGATACCACCTGTTTTCGCTATAGATTTTTCTAGTTTTCTTGAAAATTTATAGTTTGATTTGTACAGCCTTTTATTTTTGTTACACTCTGCGATAACTGAAAAGTAAAATAATCTGTACTTCGATAACTGCTGTTGTATATGTCTTGTAATTGCCTCATAGGTATTGTACTCATTTTTAATATTTCTGATACTTACCTCAAACCTTATGATTTTCTCATCTAAATAATTTTTTACTGACTTATCGTAGAGGTAAGCTTTAAGCGATGGTCTTTTAACATCTTTGTTTTCAAGATACAGAGTGGTTTTTTCATAATAATCAAATGGAGAATTCAGAGCTGACTTTAAGCCCATTTTATTTACTCTAATAGGAAAAAAGTTTTTGATAGATTTGTTTATATGAAAATCAAAAGCGATGTCAAATCTCTTTAATCTATACTCAATCTCTATCTTTATAAGAAAATCTATAAATTTATTGAGCAGTCTTGATTTTCTCTTATCTAGTTTTTGATTATATGATTTCAAACCAACAAACTTAAAGGTTGTATAGGTAGTTCCATCTACCGAACCATTATGATATGAATAGATGACAGGATGTCTCGTATCTGTTGTAAAGGTGATTATGTCTGGTTTGTAAATATCTTCCATAGATTGTATCTCTGCTTCTATGAGTATAAGTGAGTGCATCTCATAAAAATAGATAAACTCCTCTTGATAAAATTGTAGATTGATGACTTGGATAGTGATACTATCAAGGTGATGATGAACTTGCATTGTTAATTCCTTACATTTAGTTTTAATTCATATTTATTTATGTAAGAAAATCAGTTTTTATTGTTTTTTTATTTGAAGATATTTCCCCTTTAAAATAAGGCATTTGAATCTGAAAGAACAAAAAAATTGTTATTAGGTTTGGGGTTATTATATGAAAATGATACGAGACAGCCTGTCTCGTATTGTGAATTAACTAATGTAAGTTACTTTTATTTATACAAAAAAATCAAAAACTATCATATTTTCAAAACACCCTACCTACGAAGTTATTAATCAAAAAAAACCATATGGCAGTATAAATAAAAATGTAACAAATAAAATACAAGGAGAGTTCAGATGAACAAAAATCAAATCACAACAGTTGTAGTAAATAAGCTACAAAATACTTTATCAAGACATGAGGTTCAAGGTGTTATCGATATTTTTATAGAGACGATAAAAGAGGCTTTGCAAAATAATGAGAAGATAACATTTAAAGGATTTTTGACTTTTACTACTCAAATAGTTGGTGCCAAAAGTGGTGTTAGCTTTGGAAAAGAGTGGAGCACAAAGTCCAGATATGCACCAAAAGTACAATTTTCTAAAGCATTTAAAGAAGATATTGCCAAGAAGTTAGGAGAAGTGAAAAATGTATAATTCAGATGTTTTAAATAATATTATACGGAGTATAGAATCATCATCGCACCTATATCTTGACTATATGGATTACATTACCACTATTCAATCATTTAGATTGATTATCGAGAAATTTAACCTAGAGGAGTTTATAGATACCCATAATGTTACAGAAGAGGAGTATGCTAAGTTTTTTGAAGAGATTATGAAAAAACACAATAAGCGACTACATAAAATAGTACAAGATGAATTTAAAAATGGGAGAAAATCATGAATTTAAAACAATTTATTGTAGAGGTGGATTCGTTACCAAAAAGAAATCCCCATGAGGTTTTACACAAAAAATTAAAAGAGTTATTTTCAGCTATTGAGATTTACGAAAAAAGTGATTATTCTAAGAGAAATGAGTTTAATAAACTAGATACTTTTAAGGATTTTATCAAGCATTTTACTCGAGATATGGAGAGAGGAAGTGGAGTTATGTAACTCCACTAAGATGCTTGTGTTAATTCACTAGCTATCATCTCAGCCTGTTTTAGTACCGTTTCAGTAGCCAATTTTTGCATATCTGGTGGATAGCCAAACTGTCTAAGTGTTCGTTTAACGATAACTTTGAGCTTGGAACGGACACTCTCTTTAATAGTCCAATCAATAGAAGCATTTGCTTTAACCCGTTCAGTTAAAACAACTGCAAGCTCACGAAGTACCTCTTTTTCCATCAACTCTTTTGCACTATCATTGTTAGCAATAGCACTATAAAAAGCATATTCAAAATCACTAAGCCCCATCTCTTGAGGCTCCTCATCCATCTTGTGAATATCTTTTGCCAAATCTATAAGCTCATTTATCACTTCAACGGCAGTTATAACTTTGTTATGATATTTTTTTATTGAACCCTCTAGCATCTCCATCAACGATTTACTCTGAACTAGATTTGTTTTCATTCGAGTTTTTATCTCGTCATTAAGCAGTTTTTTTAACACTTCAAGGGCAATATTTTTATGCTTCATCCCCTTAACTTCAAGCAAAAACTCCTCATCAAGTACAGAAATATCAGGCTTTTTAATGCCACTTGCATCAAAAATATCTATCACTTCTTCTGTTACAAGAGCTTTGTCTATCACTTGTCGTATGGTAGTTTCTAACTCTTCATCAGTTTTGCCACTACCTGTGCTATCAAACTTTACAAGTCGTGCTTTTACCGCTTGGAAAAAAGAGATTTCATCTTTTACATCCATCGCTTCTTCGTGAGGAACTGCTATAGCAAAAGCTTGAGAAAGTGCTGTAACTTCATCAATGTATCTTTTCTTGCCATCTTCAAGTGATAGTATATGCTCCTCAGCTTCAAGAATGAGTGAGAGTTTCTCTCGTGTATCTGCTTCAAAGTACTTTTCATAAGCAAATCCATAAAACATTTGAGATACAACTTCAAGTTTCTCAAGCATAAGTGCAACCGCTTGTTCTTGTGCTAAAGCTGGGTCTCCTTTTCCTCCACTATCACTATAAAAAGAGAGTGCCTTTTTCAAATCACTAGCAATACCTAGATAATCCACTACAAGCCCAGCAGGTTTATCTTTATAAACCCGATTTACCCTTGCTATGGCTTGCATAAGATTGTGACCTTTCATAGGTTTATCTATGTAAAGTGTGTGCATAGATGGAGCATCAAAACCTGTAAGCCACATATCTCGAACAATTACAAGCTTTAACTCATCGGCTGGGTCTTTCATGCGATTTGCCAAATCTCGTCTTTGTTGTTTTGTAGTATGGTGTTTTGAGAGTTCTGGACCATCACTACTTGTTGCAGTCATTACAACTTTTATAACACCCTTGTTTAAATCATCACTATGCCATTCAGGCTTGAGTTTGATGATTTCATTATAAAGCTCTACGGCAATTCTACGGCTCATAGCAACAACCATCCCCTTGCCATCAAAGACCTCTTGTCGTTTTTCAAAGTGAGAGACTATATCACGAGCTACCTCTTGAACTCTGTTTTTACTCCCTATGAGAGCTTCGAGTTGTGTCCATTTTGCTTTTGTTTTTTGAGTTTCACTCAAATCATCATTTTTAAGCTCATCATCAAGCTCTTTTACTAACTGTTTTCTTTCATCACTTAGAGTGATTTTAGCAAGTCTGCTCTCATAGTAAATCTTAACAGTAGCTCCATCTTCCACAGCTTGAGAAATGTCGTAAATATCTACATAATCTCCAAAAACAGCAGGAGTATTTACATCGCTACTCTCAATAGGTGTACCAGTAAATCCAAGGTAAGTTGCATTTGGCAAGGCATCTCTTAGATACTTTGCAAATCCATAGACTATTTTTTTACCTATGACATTACCATCTTTGTCTTTCTCATCAACCGTTTTTGGTTTAAATCCATACTGTGTACGGTGTGCCTCATCAGCTAAAACTATGATGTTTCTTCTACTTGATAGTTCATCATAGACATTTCCCTCTTCGGGCTGAAACTTTTGAATGGTGGTAAATATCACTCCACCGCTAGCCACTTTGAGAAGCTTTTTGAGATGCTCTCTGTCATCTGCTTGTATAGGCTCTTGCCTTAAAAGTGAAGCAGAAGAGGCAAAGGTATCAAAAAGTTGGTCATCTAAGTCATTTCTATCTGTGATGACAAGTACGGTAGGATTATCCAAAGCTAAAACTATCTTACCCGTATAAAACACCATAGAGAGTGATTTACCACTCCCTTGTGTATGCCAGATAACACCACCTTTTTTATCGCCATTTGCACTACTTGCTTTTATAGTTCTCTCAACTGCTTTGTTTACTGCATAGTACTGATGATAAGCTGCGAGTTTTTTAACAGTTTCTATGGTAGTTATACCAGTTTTTGCATCTTCTTTTGTACTTTTCTCATATACTATAAAGCTACGAACCAAATCTAAAAGAGTTACCTTGTTTAACATCCCCGTTATCATCGTCTCAACTTGTGAAACAAGCTTACTAGCTTCACTTTTACCATCTGCACTCTTCCAAGCCATAAAACGACTCAAACCCGCACTTATAGTTCCAGCTTTTGCCTCTAACCCATCACTTATGATACAAAAGGCATTGTAAGTAAAAAGAGAGGGGATAACACTTTTGTAAGTTTGAATCTGTTTATATGCAGAGCCGATAGTTGCATTTTCATCTACTGGGTTTTTAAGTTCTATCACTACTAACGGTAAGCCATTGACAAACAATATCAAATCGGGTCGTTTATTTACCCCATTTTCTATGATGGTAAATTGATTTGCTACGACAAAGTCGTTGTTTGAAATGTCATCAAAATCTATAAGCTTGACTATCTCTCCACGAGTTACACCATCCACCTGTTTTTCAACAGTTATACCCTCTGTAACCATTTTATGAAAAGTCTCATTATCAGTTAAAAGCTCTGTAGAATGTAATCTTTCTATCTCTTTTATGGCAAACTCTATCTGCTCATACTCTAAAGATGGATTTATAATAGTAAGGGCGTTTTGAAGTCTCTCTTTTAAGATAACCTCTTCAAAGTTTCTCTCATACTCTGGAGCATAGATGTACTCATAGCCCTGTTTTTCTAGCAGTTCTATAGCGAAGAGTTCTATCTCGTTTTCGGTTATTTTGTCACTCATTTTTTAGATACCAACTTATTATTTGTTTGCGTGTTTAATATCTTCATTTGAGATATAGCAATTTGATTGAGTTTTTTAACTCTTTCATTTTGTGTCAGCCCTTCGCTAATAAAATGAGCATTTAATGATTCTAAATTTGCTAAACATACAAGCTGATTTACATCTGCTTCGTCTCTAATGTTTCCTTTTTTATCTTTGTTCTTATCTCGCCATTCTTTAGCTGTCATACCAAAAAGTGCTACATTTAAAATATCAGCTTCATTAGCATATACAAAATTTATCTGCTTGGGAGTTAACTCTTTAGGTATAAGGTTTTCTTTGATTGCATCTGTGTGTATGCGATAGTTTATTTTAGTAAGGTTTCTTCTTATATCCCAGCCAAGTTGTTTTAACTCTTCATCTTTTAATCTTTGAAACTCTTTGATAAGATAAAGTTTAAACTCAACTGATACCCATGAAGCAAATTCAAAAGCAATATCTTTATGTGCATAAGTACCACCATATCTGCCTGATTTCGAAATTATCCCTATTGCATTAGTGCTTTTTATCCACTTTGTAGGACTCATTGTAAAGCTGTTTAGTCCCGCTTCTTTTCTAAACCCATCGAATTCGATGGGTTTAAAACTTGGGTTGTTTAACTGTTCCCATATACCTAAAAACTCTATAGTGTTACGATTACGAAGCCAATTTCTTATAATATCATTTGCTTCTGCATTGTCTTTAGACTTAGCTATATCCGTAATCGATATATAGTCCTCATCATTAAATGTTGATGTTGTAATTTCATTTTTAAGTACAGTTATTTTTGCCATATTAAGCCTTTTTAAGTTCTTTGGATTTTGAAAGTAACTGAATTATTTGCTAACTTTTCAGCATATAAAAAATCGGGGTTTCCGATTTTCTTCAAATACATATTATCCTCAAGTCGTGTTTGGATTTTGGTTTGTCCATCTTCTGTTTGGTAGATTAGGATGTTTGAATTAGTCATTTTACTTTTCTTTTTCCTATCATTGATTTTAATAATCCAATATCTTTTTTATTGTTTCTTCGCTTTAAACCATTCAATATTTTATTTTCTGTTTCAGGTGACCAATATATTTTTAACTCTTCTTTTGCTCTAGTTATCGCGGTATAAAAAATATTATGTGTAATTTGCTCTTCTACTTCATCAGTTATAACAATTTTTACAGAACTATATTCTAATCCTTGAGCTTTATGAATAGATACTGCATATGCAACTTGAAATGGAACTATAGCATCTGATGAGTCATCATCGTCATCAGTTGTTGGAAATTGATTAACTTTAAAACTAATAGTGGATTTTTTACTACTATCACTATTAATTAGTTCAAAGTCATACCATTGTGCATCCAACTCATTCAGCACTTTATCTACCTCTATATCAAATTCTATTTGTTTGTCTAAAAGCTTTATATCAACTATCTTTCCCTTTAAATTATTGTATATAGCATCACCAAACCTTTTTGTTTCGTTAAACAAAACTGGGTCATTTATTTTATATATTAAACTTCCCCATTCAATTGGTTTATTGGAATTATTAGCTTGTAAAAATCTATTAATATTATTTATTCCATAAAGTCCATCATAATTCAGACAAAGTATTATTTCATCATCTTTATGATTTTCAAAAATTGATTCATCTAAATTAGTAGAGTACCTATTTCTTTGAATGTGTTCTGAAATGTCATCTTTTATATTTCGGACTTTATCCCATAACTCCAACAAATCATCGTTTTTAGTTCTATAAGGTTTTGTAAGTTCAAAAATTGTATTTCTTGGTAAAAATTCTTTTGTTATTTCAAACCAATTTCCAAATCTAATAGATTCAATCTGAAATATATCACCAACTAATACTATAAGAGTAAATGAAGCTTTATTTAGAATAGAAAGCATATCAGCATTATTAACTGTACTACTTTCATCTATAAATAATATTGGATAATTTGCATCAGTATCTTTTTTATATAAAAATTTTGTAATTGTCATAAATTCGCAATTTGGAGCATCTACTTTTCTTTCTAAGTTATCGGTGGCTGGGTTTGTTTGTGCTAAATAAATTTTTTTATAATCTTTAAAAAGATTGGAAATATGATTTATCATTGTAGATTTTCCAGTACCAGCTGCACCATAAATCATAGCTACTTTTGAATTTTTAAACATTTTGATTAAAAACTTCTTTTTATCCTCACAATCTATTTTATGATCTGTTTCTTCAAACCAAGCTTTTACAAAATTAGAATAGTTTTCAATCCCTTCGCTTGATAACTCTTGTAACTTTTTAACGATTTCCATCGTATCGTCCTGATACCCTTTCATATATAAGAAACTATTCTTATAGGTTTCAATCAGACGATTCGATTGTGTTGGTCTGTAAATTAAATTGTTATACTTTCTTATAAGTCTATTTAGATTATCAAAATGTTCTACTTCTATTAGAGGAGTAAATAGTTCTCCTTTTATTTCTGTATTATTTTGAAGAAGTCTTGCCAAAAACTCATGTTCTCTTTGTTGATAACCAATGCATTCAAATAAGTCATATATTCTTGGATTATGATTAATCAATGATGTAGTAAAAGGCATTTGATCAAAAGGGATACATCCCCATTTAAGTAATAAGTGAGATAATTTAAAGTTGGACTCATTATGCATTTGCTTTTTTATAATTTTATTATTCATTATATACAAAAGATATCTAATGATCTTTGAGCCTGCCCTATTATTTAATAATAGCTCTCTACAATTATCTAATACATCAAAAAACTGCACTTTACTCTCTTTTGTTATTTTCTCTTTTATAAAATCATAATATTTTTGTTCCCGAATTACATATTCATTGAGACTTAAACCTGTCTGGGTTAAAAATTGCATCAATTCCTTATATTCTTTATGACCAGATTGAATATTTATACTCATACCAAAAATTCTTGCAAAGTTATTTAACTCACAAGGTCTTATAGAAACTTCCCATTTTTGAATAATATTTATGGGCATTTGCTTACCTAGTATTTCGATATATTCTTTTCCAATAAATAGTTCAACAGCATAATTTTGAGTAATATCTAATTTTGTAAATGCAATTATTCTATCAAACTTACTTACTCTATCATGAGATTTCGTGAAAGTTACTTCATAGTAAACTTCATTCTCTATAAAAAAAGGTTTAATTTTTTGGATATAGTATCTATCTTTCTGGGTTTTTCCTATTAAAGGTATATTTATTCTTTCTACAATTTTTTCATAGTATTCTTGTGTGGTTTTATCAAGTTTAATAGGGAAGTCATCAATATTTAAAAAGATTTCCAAACTATATTCTCTTGATAAAAATGCCTTTATTTTTAAAAGATATTCATAATACTTGAGCATTAACCTCTCAGAAGCATTTTCATCAAGAGTGTAATGGGAAGCAGAAATTTGTAGCAAGTCATGAAATTTACCTAAAAATCTAAGTGTTCCAATAGATTTAACAAATCTTTCTGCAACTCTAAAATTTTCATATTGTGGCTGAAGAGATTTATTATTCTTTTGGTTATATATTTTTAAGAATATAAGTTCAACTAAATTTCTAAGTTGTGATAACATATTCTGAGACAATAAACCTCTGTCGCTATCATCAAATTTACTTATATTTTTTGAAATATTTTTATCAATATTTAAAATATTTTGACTTACTTCATCCATATTTAATCTTCACATCCCCACTCATAAGCTTAGGTAAAAGTGTGTCTCTCATATTTTCAAGAGTTTTGATTTGGAAAGTATTTTGTATTACTTTATCATCTAACGGTTTTACTTCTTTTTGAAATTTCATTACTAATTCTGTAGGTGGAATTACTATATCCATTTCTTGAAAGTCTGTTTTATTGATTGAGCCGAAAACTGTTCCTGAATTATTAAACTGTTTAATCTCATTCATTAAAGACATCATTTTAAAGTAGGTATATGTATAAAATGAGTTATTATTTTTATATCTAAAAGAAGCTACTCCTCTGCCGATACAACATTTCTCTTTTGCCATATTTTGGGCACCAACTGGAGCACGAACACTTATAAGAGTATCAAATTTTTCAGCATATCGTTTTGGGTCTGTTGTATAAACTCTATTTTTAGGAAATCTAAACTCAAAGTCTGCATTACCTTGATACATTGGAGTTCCAATTCTTTCTTCATTAAAAGTTTCACCCTTTGGTGACAATCCCATAGTAAAATCAAATTCATCAGGCAACTTTCCAACTTCCCACTCATCCTTAGCCTCTTCAATAAACCATTGTCTAAAAAGTGTTTGAGCCATCTCTTCAAGGGTTTTGTTTTGGCGATGGAGGAGGTCAATTTTATCATCAAGGGAGCTTAGAACCTCTGCTATTGCTTTTTGTTCTTTTAGTGGGGGAAGTGAAATATCTAAATTTTCTATATCTTTTGGTTTTAATGATGGATAAGTTGTAGTTGATGCCTCAGCTATAACATCCAATTCTTCTACCATTTCATCAGATGATAAAAAATAATATATAAATTTTGGATATGCTAATGTTTGATTTGTTTCAATTACAGAAAACCCCGTTGAAACTACCAAATTATTTCGTGGATTTTCAATAAAACCAAAATGTCGTTGAATTGGGCGAACAGTTGAGTATATAATATCCTGATGTTTTACAAGTCTTTTTGCTCTGCTAGGTGCTTCTTTTAGATTAACTTCTTGAAAACTTTCAATTTTTCCATTTGTAATTGAGCCAGTATCCAAATACTGAATAACTGAATATGGATAATTTTTATTAATACTCTGATTATTAGAACTAATAACCTCCCCTAGTTTTAATATTCTCCACTCACTCATCAATCAAAACCTTTGCCAAGTTCTCATTTATCCTCTTATTAAGTTCTTGCTCCTCTTCCATCTGCTCTTGTAACTCTTTTTTTAGTTCAGCAAACCTCTCTTTAAAATCAAACTCATCATCCACTTCTTCGAGTCCTACATATCTTCCCGGAGTGAGTACATAGTTTAACTCTCGAACTTCATCTAAACTTGCACTTTTACAAAACCCTTTTATATCTTCGTAGTCCTTATTGTTTTTCCAGTTATGGTAAACACTTGCTATGTAGTCTGTATCTTCATGACTAAACTCTTTTGTTCGTCTATTTATTAGCTCGCCCATATTTCGTGCATCTATAAAGAGTATATCTTTGGTTGTTCTACCTCGCTTCATAAACCATATAGAAGCGGGGATTTGAGTATTTAAAAAAAGTTTTGCTGGTAGGTTTACTATGGCATCAACAAGATTAGCTTCAATGAGTGCTTTTCGTATCTCACCCTCATTTGAAGTGTTAGAAGTGAGGCTCCCTTTTGCTAGGACAAATCCTGCCGTACCTGTTGGAGCTAGATGATAGAGAAAGTGTTGTATCCAAGCATAGTTGGCATTTCCCTCTGGTGGTACTCCATACTTCCATCTTCCATCGTTTCGTAGTAGGTCTCCACTCCAGTCTGAAACATTAAAAGGTGGGTTGGCTATGATGAAGTCTGCTTTTAAGTCTTTGTGAGCATCATTTAAAAATGAGCCTTCGTTATTCCATTTTACTTGTGATGAGTCAATGCCTCGAATGGCAAGATTCATCTTTGCAAGTCGCCATGTAGTTTGGTTTGACTCTTGACCATATATTGATATATCGTTTATCTTTCCTTGATGCTCTGTTACAAACTTTTCAGACTGAACAAACATACCACCACTACCACAACAAGGGTCAAAGACTCTCCCTTTGTATGGCTCTAACATTTTTACAAGAAGCTCAACGACACTTTTGGGAGTGTAGAACTGTCCACCCTGCTTACCCTCAGCAAGTGCAAACTCCCCTAAAAAGTATTCAAATACATGACCAAGCACATCAGCACTTCTAGCCTTTGCATCTCCAAAAGCTATATTTCCTATGAGGTCTATAAGCCCACCAAGAGATTTACTATCGAGGTTATCTCGTGCATAGACTTTAGGAAGCACACCTTTGAGTGAGCTGTTCTCTTTTTCTATGGCATCCATAGCCTCATCGACAATTTTACCTATGTTTGGAAGTTTGGCATTTGAAAGTAAGTGTGACCATCTAGCAGTTTGTGGCACAAAAAAGACATTTTCAGCTTTGTATTCATCTCTATCTTCAGGGTCTGCTCCCATATCCTCTTCAGCTTTGAGTCTTTCATAAAGCTCCTCAAAACTATCAGAGATATACTTTAAAAAGACAAGCCCCATCACCACATGCTTATACTCTGCGGCATCTATATTTTTTTGTAATTTACATGCGGCTTTCCATAGTTGAGTTTCTAATTGTTCTTCTTGTTTTTGCTTTGCCATTATTAACTACCAAACCTAATATGATTTATTTTGTTCTATTATAGCTTGTGTTCGTAAAAAAAGAAGTTAAAATTAAATATCTAAAGATGGGTAAATATATGAATTATAGTGATTTTCAATAAAACAACATAAAATCAAAAGAATTTTAAAATTTACGATAAGCTCCTATACGAAGTACTTTGAGAGCTTTTTTTTGAGTATGCAAAATAAATTTAAGTTTAAATTCAGGTTATTTTTTTGATTATACTGAAAGTCATAAACAAATGATTGTTTTGTGGCTATATGCCGAGTGTGGAGTTTCAGTAATCCATACTCTCAAAGGTGATACTGAAACAAATAAAAAATAAAGGAGAATATTACTATGGGTAATATTACAATAGATCTAACTGAGGATCAAAAAACAATTCAGAGCAAAATTCAAAAATTAGTTGAAGATTCAAATGCTTCAGATGTAACAGCAATACGCTCTAAAATAGAGCTTGGTATGGAGTTGGTAAATGTAGCTCAAGCGCATCCTCTTGATTTTAATAGTATTGTACCTGAGAGTATCATTGGTAATAAAACTAAAACAAGACGGATGAAACTGGTTATTAAAAATGATGTTGATTTTACTAAGGCAATGAAAGTCACTAAAGATGTAAAAGCTACACATGCGAACAAAGAGTTGCTCGTGTTAGATACTAGAGTTACTACTCTTACAAAAGAGGATATTGCTAATATCCCAGATATCTATAATGGTGGGCTTAAGAAGATTGAGTCTATGAAAGAGCTAAGCT
>Ga0256836_1001161_pt1 | contig 12175 bp, 14 predicted proteins | sample 4561380metaG_FD_185974 | JGI IMG/M metagenome (GOLD analysis project Ga0256836, IMG submission 185974) | Hydrothermal vent microbial communities from Guaymas Basin, Mexico - 4561-380 | ecosystem: Environmental > Aquatic > Marine > Hydrothermal vents | place: Mexico: Guaymas Basin | collected...
AAAGTCGTCGAAGTTATTAAAGTTAAAACAAAGTCGGGAAAGGTTTACGAAATCACACCCCACTTAAAGAAGGAAGAAATCCCAAAGCCGGTAAGTACTCTACCGGAAAAGACGTCAAAGACGATAGTGGAAGTCCTGATCGGGCTGAACGTTTTACTTTTTGCCGCGGTAGTATTACTGGCTATTAAAGTTAGAAAGTTAAGGAAGGCCGCTAACGGGCGGCCTTCCTAATAAGGGCTTCTTTCCTCTTTATTTCTGCCTCTATTTCAGCCCTCCTCTCCTCCTCTTCTTCGGAGAGAGAAGAGAGCTTCTCTTTTAATCCGGCCACTTCCTTCTCAATTTCCTCTACCTGCACTTCGCCGGGTTCGTAAATCTCCTCAGCGCCTATTCTAACGGCATCAGGCTCTATCTGAACATAACCATTGTAAATGAGCTTCCTCTCCTCCCTTCCTTCCTTATCCTTCCAGACCGCAAACCCGGCGCCCATCGAGTAGAACTCCGGCTGGTGGCCGGGAAGAACGCCGATGTCGCCGTCGTCCGTCTCTATATAGACCTCCCTGACTTCCGCCTCGAAGTGTTTTCCGGTAGCAGAAGCAAGGAGGAACTTCATCTCCGTCGGCAGTCCCTTTGTAGCAGCCATCTAACTTCTCCTCTATTTCTGAGCTTCCTTCATAAGCTTCTCACCCTTCTCTATTGCCTCATCAATCGTTCCGACCATGTAGAAGGCGTTTTCGGGCAGGTGGTCGAGTTCGCCGTTAATAATCATCTCAAATCCGCGAATCGTTTCGTCTATCGTTACGTACTTACCGGGCATTCCGGTAAAGACCTCTGCAACGTGGAAGGGCTGTGTGAGGAAGAGCTGGATTCTCCTTGCCCTGTGGACGACCAGCTTGTCCTCTTCCGAAAGCTCTTCCATACCGAGAATTGCGATGATTTCAAGAAGCTCCTTGTACCTCTGAAGGTACCTCTGAACCTCCCTTGCGACGCGATAGTGCCTCTCACCCACGATGTGTGGGTCAAGCATACGGGAGGTTGACTCAAGGGGGTCAACTGCCGGGTAGATACCCTGCTCTGCAAGTGCCCTTGAGAGAACGGTTGTAGCGTCAAGGTGAGCAAAGAGGGTAAAGGGTGCGGGGTCTGTAAAGTCGTCAGCGGGAACGTAGATTGCCTGAACCGACGTAATTGAACCCTTGTTTGTAGATGTAATCCTCTCCTGGATCGCTCCTACCTCCGTTGCAAGTGTCGGCTGATAACCGACCTCGGAGGGGATCCTTCCAAGGAGGGCAGAAACCTCGGAACCGGCCTGAATGAAACGGAACATGTTGTCAACGAAGAACATCATGTCACGGCCTTCAACGTCCCTGAAGTACTCGGCCATCGTAACGCCGGTCATTGCAACGCGCCACCTGTTTCCGGGGGGCTCGTTCATCTGACCGTAAACGAGAACCGTATTATCAAGAACCCCTGACTCCTTCATCTCAAGCCAGAGGTCTGTTCCTTCCCTCGTCCTCTCTCCGACGCCGGCGAAAACGGAGAAACCGCCGTGCTTCATAGCAACGTTGTGAATCAGCTCCATGAGGAGAACGGTTTTACCGACTCCGGCACCACCGAAGAGTCCCGTCTTTCCACCTTTTGCGTAGGGCTCAAGAAGGTCGATAACCTTAATTCCCGTCTCGAATATCTCGGCAGTAGCCTTCTGCTCCGTGAGGGGCGGTGCAGGTCTGTGGATAGGCCAGTACTCCTCGGCCTCAACGGGACCTTGGTTATCTATCGGCTTTCCTACAACGTTGAATATCCTTCCCCTTGTGGCGTGCCCGACGGGGACTTTAAGGTAATCGCCCGTATCGATTACCTCCATACCCCTCTTCAGTCCCTCGGTAGCACCGAAGGCAACGCACCTTACCCTGTTCTCTCCGAGGTGCTGGTGAACCTCAAGCATAAGATCGCCTTCCTCAACCTTACCGTCCCAGGTAATCTGCTTAACATTGGGAACTTTGAGAGCGTGGTAAATCTCGGGAAGTTTTCCGTCGGGAAACTCTACGTCTATAACAGGACCTACTATCTGGACTATCTTTCCCTTGTGTTCAGCCATAACTATCCTCCCGAATTATTTCATAGCTTCAATTGCCGTTGTAATCTCGATAAGCTCTTTCGTAATTGCAGCCTGACGCGCCTTGTTAAAGGAAATGGTCAGCTTCCTTATAAGGTCTTCTGCGTTCTTCGTAGCGTTGTCCATTGCAGTCATTCTGGCAGCATGTTCCGAAGTCTCAGACTCCTTCAACGCCCTCAGGACAATAGCAGAGACATACGATTTCACAGCCCTTTCAACAACCTTCTCATCGGGACCAACAGTGTACTCTGCTATCGGAGTGCCTTCCTCTACCTCTACAGTAAGAGGCATTATCTTCTCAAACACAACTTCCTGCTTGAGGGCGTTGTAGAATTTGTTGTAAACAAGGTAAACCTCATCGAAATACTCGGAAGAGTAGCCGAGGTAAAGGTCGTAAGCAATCTCCTCAGCAAGGGGAAGACCTATCCTCCTGAAGATATCCCTAATTTCCCTCCTAACTTTCAAGTCGGAGTACTTGGTAAAAAACTGGGATGCTTTGTTTCCGACCGTTGTAAGACTTATCTCTATTCCTTGATCCTGCTTCTCCTTCGCAAACCGGTTAACTCTCCTGATGATATTTGCGTTAAAAGCCCCGCACAGACCCTTATCAGAAGAGATAACAACAAGCTCTATCCTCTTAACAGGCCTAACCTTAAATATTGAATGAATTGCAGGGTTTTCTCTGAGGTAGAGGCCCTCTACCATCTCCTTCATCACAGCGGCATAGGGGCGAACGTCGAAAAGCTCCGTCTGAGCCTTGCGGAGCTTCGCAGCGGACACCGCCTTCATTGCGGCGGTAATCCGCTTTGTTCCCTTCAGGCTCTTTATCTTGGCTTTAATTTCTCTCATTCCGGGCATTTTTACCTCTCCAATTAGGCGGTGAAGGTAGCCTTAAACTCCTTGATGGCCTTGTGGAGCTTCTCCGTCAGCTCGTCGTCAAGCTGTTTCTTATCGAGAATTTCCTTGAGGACGTCGGAATACTTGGCGTCCATAAAGGCGTAAAGTTCCCACTCGAACTTGTTAACGGCCTCAACGGGAATGTCGTCAAGGTATCCGTTGATTGCGGCGAAGAAGGCAACAATCTGCTTCTCAACAGGAATCGGCTTGTGGGGAGGCTGTTTCAGTAGCTCCATTAGCCTCCTACCCCTCTCAAGCTGAGCCCTCGTTGCCGGGTCAAGGTCGGAAGCGAACTGAGCAAATGCTTCAAGCTCCCTGTACCTTGCAAGCTCAAGCCTGAGCTTACCTGCAACCTGCTTCATGGCCTTAATCTGGGCCGCACCACCGACCCTTGAAACCGAAAGACCTACGTTAATAGCCGGCCTCTGACCTTTATAGAAGAGGTCGGTCTCAAGGAATATCTGTCCGTCGGTAATTGAAATAACGTTTGTAGGAATGTAAGCAGAGATGTCTCCAGCCTTTGTCTCAACAATCGGGAGGGCTGTAAGTGAACCTGCCCCGAGCTCGTCGTTGAGCTTAGCAGCCCTTTCAAGGAGCCTTGAGTGAAGGTAAAAGACGTCTCCGGGGTAAGCCTCCCTTCCGGGCGGACGCCTGAGGAGGAGAGACATCTCACGATAAGCAACGGCCTGCTTTGAGAGGTCGTCGTAGATTATGAGTGCAGCCCTTCCCGTATCCCTGAAGTACTCTGCAACTGTACAGGCGGCGTAGGGAGCGAGGTACTGGAGCGCCGCAGGATCTGAAGCTGTAGCGGAAATAACGATTGTATACTCCATAGCCCCCAGCTCTTTGAGGAGCTGAACTGTCTGGGCAACCGTTGAACGCTTCTGGCCGACAGCACAGTAAACGCAGATAACCCCTTCTCTCTTCTGGTTAAGAATAGTATCTACGGCAATCGTAGTCTTTCCGGTCTGCCTGTCTCCGATAATCAGCTCCCTCTGTCCCCTTCCGATCGGAATGAGGGCGTCAATTGCCTTGATTCCGGTCTGGAGGGGCTCGTGAACCGGCTTCCTCGTTACGATTCCGGGAGCGATACGCTCAACAGCCCTCCTCTCAACGTACTCTATATCACCTTTACCGTCTATTGGGTTCCCGAGAGGATCAAGAACCCTTCCTATAAGCCCGTCTCCGACGGGCATGTCGAGGATTCTTCCCGTCCTCTTCGCCTTTCCTCCCTCAACTATTCCTCTTCCTTCACCGAGGAGAACAACACCGACGTTGTCCTCTTCGAGGTTAAAGGCAACACCTTCTGTTCCGTCTTCAAATTCAACAACCTCTCCGTACTCGACGTTCTCAAGGCCGTAAACCCTTGCAACTCCGTCGCCGACCTTGATGACGATACCGGTTTCATCAAGCTTTACAGAGGCCTCAAACTCTTCAATCTGCTTTCTTATCAGTTCGGAGATTTCCTCTGCCCTAATCTGCATCGTCTCACCTCGCTTACTGGTTTTATATTAATCGGCTATCGCTTTCCTCAGGTTTTCAAGCTGAGTCCTTATGGAAGCATCAAGGACTTTATCGGCGACCTTAACGACAAAACCGCCGATCAAGGAGGGATCAAGCTTTACCGAAACTTCGGCTTTCTTTCCGAAAAGTTCCTCAATTTTTGCCTTTATCTTATTAAGGGTTTCCTCATCAAGCTCAGTAGCACTAGTAATCTCTGCCTTCACAACCCCAAGCCTTGCATCAACGAAGTTTTCAAACTCCGAAAGGAACTCCCTGAGAAGGCCGAGCCTATCTTTCTCCGCCATAAGAAAGAGGACCTTTTTCAGTTCGTCGGAAATCTCAACTTTCTCGAGGATCTTTGAAAGAAGCTCTTTCTTCTTTTCTACAGGAACAACCGGACTTTTCAGGTAGCGCAGGGCTTTCTCGTCAAAAAGGGAAGCGAGGTTCTTTAACTCCTCTAAAACCTTTTCAAGTCTCTCATCGGGAAGGACCTCGGAAAGTGCCTTGGCGTACCTTCTGGCAATTCTGACTTCCAATCTCAACTTGATCCCTCCTAAAGCTTTTGAAGGCTGGATTCTATAAGTTTCTTGTTAACTTCCGGCGTTACAGAAGCCTTTAACTTCTTTTCTGCAGCTTCAACCGCCTTCTGGGCTGCTATCTTCTTCAGTTCCTCTTTTGCCCTGTAAACCTCTTTCTCTATCTCCTCGTTGGCCATCTCAATAATTCTCTTAGCGGTCTGCTTGGCCTCTTGAACTATCTGCTCCCTTTCCCTTTGGGCTACTTCCTTCGAATACTCAAGAACCTTCTCGGCCTCTGCCTTCGCATTCTCAAGCTTTTCTTCGGCTTCTTTAAGAAGTCTTAAAGCTTCCTCTTTCTCCTGCTTGGCCTTTTCAAATCTGCTGACAATGGCGTTTATCCCGTCGTTTATGAACTTTGAAACGGGCTTTCTAAGGAGCCAGTAAAGAAGGGCAAAGAGAATTATCGTGTTTACCGTTTTCCAGAACAGAAGATGTCCTCCGTGTTCCATTTCTCCCCCTTAAGCAGCCTTTCCAAGGATTTTCTTGACAATTTCTTCTGCAATCTTTTCGGCTTCTTCTATAACTTTCTCCTTTTCAGCCTCAAAGGCCTTCCATATCTCTTCTTTTGCCCTTTCAACTCTTGCCGCAGCCTCCTCCTGGGCTTCCTTGAGGAGTCTCTCCCTCTCTTCCCTCGCCTCCTTTACGGCGGTGTCTATAAGCTTCTTCGCCTCCTCCTTGGCGCCCCGGAGCACCTGATCCACCTCTTGAAGCAACTTATCCGCCTTGGCCCTCAAGGCCTCAACTTCCGAGTAGTGAGAGGCAATTTCGCTTTCCCTCTCCTCCATAAGATTCAGGAGGGGTTGAAAAAGGAACTTGTTAATCAAAACCATGAAGATAAGGAAGTTAACGGCCTGAACCGCCAGCGTCCAGTCTATCGAGACTATGCTCCCAGCCATTCTCCGACTCCTTCCCGTGTTATTTCTCCTCCTCCAAGGAGCAGGTCACCGCTGTAAACTGCACAGACCTGCCCCGGCGCAGGAGCTTCGATTTCCGCCGCTAATTTTACACGATAAATTCCGTTTTTAAAACACTCTATCGAATCAACGTCAACGGGCTTCGAGCGATACCTTACCTGAACCTTCAGATTCGGTGCTTCCACAACCTTTTCAAACGGAACGTGCCAGTTGGCCTTCCAGACAAAAATTTCCTTTCTCATAACCTCTTCTTTGCTCCCAAGAACAACGGCATTATCTTCGGGCCTCAACTCAACCACGTAAAGAGGCTTTCCGTAAGAGATTCCAAGCCCTTTCCGCTGTCCAACGGTATACCTGAAAAGCCCCTTATGTTTACCGAGAACCGTTCCGTCCTTCAACACAAACTTGCCCGGCTTCGGCTCTATGAAACGTTCAAGAAACTCCTTATAATCCCCGGGGATAAAACAGATATCCTGACTCTCCCCCCTGTATTCAAACCCGGCATTTTTCGCGATCTCCACAACTTCTTCTTTCCTGTACCCGCCAAGGGGAAGAAGAAGTCTGTCAAAGACTTTCCTCTCGACAAGGGATAGAAAGTAGGACTGCTCTTTCCTTATATCTGCCCCCCTCTTAATCAACTTAACTCCGTAAGGATTTTCATCAGTTACAAAGGCATAATGGCCCGTAGCAATGTAAGGTATGGAAAGCTCTTCAGAAAGCCTATAAAGATACTTCAGCTTGATTTCTCTGTTGCAGACTGCACAAGGATTGGGAGTAAGCCCCCTCCTGTAGTAGTTAATGAAGTACTCTATAACCTCTCTCCTAAATTCCTCTGTCAGGTCGACAACAGTAAGGGCAAGGTTCAACAATCCGGCTGCCTTTTTAGGCTTTTCAACATCCACATTTTCCAGCAACTTAAAAAAGACGGGATAGACGGTATATCCCTTTTCCCTCAGGAAAAGAGCAGAAACAAAACTGTCCACTCCTCCGCTAAAACCCAAAAGAACACTCTCACTCATAGATCACCTTTCAGGAAACAATGGGATATCGACTGGCTAATTCTAGTCTAACAGTTCAACCGGCAACTGAAAAAAGAAGGGGCGCCTCGAGGCGCCCCTTAGATATTAATGGGGAGGAGGGAGGGGGATAGGGGGTGTCTGCTATTAATAATAGTTCTCATTCTCAAACTGTCAAGTGGTATTCAGAAGTTCCAATTACTGAATACCGACTGATAGTATAGGCCTCAGAAAAACCTTTTGCAACCTACCGCATCTCCAGCCACTCCCTGAGGAGAAGGGCGGCCGCAACGTCATCAACCGCCTCCCTCTTCTTCCCCAGGCTCTTAGTCAGCTCCCTTGCTTCAACAGTTGAGTAGGACTCATCAACAAAGTGAAAGGGCAGATTAACTCCCCTTTCCGACAGGAAAGCCTGAAACTTCTCGGCAAACTTCTTTATTTTCTCCCCTATCTTTGTTAAACCGCCTTCTCTATTTATAGGAAGGCCGACCACCACCTCATCCACTTTTTTCTCCTCTATTATGGAAAGAAGCCTCTCAAAGGTTTCCTTGTTGCTACCCCTCTCTATCACGCAGTAAGGGGAAGCCGTAAGACGCAGGGGATCCGACAGAGCAACCCCAATCCTCTTAAACCCAACGTCTAAAGCCATAACTCTTCCCACAGTTACCCCTTTGAGGTCGCAACTATAACCTTTACCTTTTCACCATCGTTTACAAAGTCATCATCACAGAGAAGCTCACCATCCCTAACCAGAACGGCAGTTTCCGGGAAAAGCCCCAACTCCTCCAAGAGCCTATCCACCCTTACTTTCTTACCTTTCACCTCAACCCTTTTCTCTTTCCCGTCCATTTCCACTAAAATTGTCCCCACAACTTGCCTCCGGAGCAGGAATTGAAAATATACCTTGACGACTGGAGGGACGCCCCTCCCGATTATATACTTGTCAGACGGGTCGACCACTTAAAGGAGATTGTGAAGAAGTTCGGGCCGAGGATAGAAGTCCTTGACCTCGACAATTATATGGAAGAGTACGCCCCTTTCGGGGGTAACGGCATAGACTTTATCAAGTGGCTTGAGGAGGCCGTCTATACAGGGGAGGTAAAACTTAATCCCAATATCAGGATAGTTTCCCACTCTTCAGACCCGATAATGAAGGAAAGAATAGAAGAGATCGGAAAGAGCATAAAAGCCTATTTAAGGAGAAAGAAATGAGGCTGACAAGGGAAGAAGTACTCCACATCGCTCACTTAGCAAGGATTGAGCTAAAGGAAGAAGAAGTAGAAAAGTTCAGGGAACAGCTATCGGAAATCTTAACGTTTGTTGAGAAGCTAAACGAGCTTAATACCGAAGGGATTGATCCCAAGTTTCAAGTAATTCCTGCAGAAAACGTGCTGAGAGAAGATATTCCCGGGATGAGCCTTCCCAGGGAAAAGGTCTTCATGAATGCGCCGGAAACCGACGGCGAATACTTTGTCGTGCCGAAAGTTGTGAAAAAGTAGGAGGAAGGTATGGAGCTTCTAAACAAGAGCTTAAGGGAACTCGGAAATCTTATAAGAAAAAAGGAGCTGAAGCCGTCAGAGCTTCTTGAGACTCTTTTGAAGAGGATAGAGGAAACCGAAGAAAAGCTCAACGCTTACATAACCGTAACAGAAGAAGAAGCAAGGAAACGGGTAGAGGTTGCAGACAGAGAGCTGGAAAAGCTATCAGAAGACGAAATACCCGAACTTTTCGGAATTCCCATTTCCATAAAGGACAATATAAACGTTGAAGGCGTAAGGATGACCTGTGCCTCAAAAATCCTGAAGGATTTCATTTCACCTTACGACGCAACAGTGGTTAAAAGGTTAAGGGAAAGGGGAGCAATTTTCATCGGGAAAAACAACCTCGACGAGTTCGCAATGGGATCCTCAACCGAAACATCCTACTTCGGCCCGACAAGAAATCCTTGGGACCTTGAAAGGGTACCGGGAGGCTCCTCTGGAGGTTCAGCCGCAGCAGTTTCTGCCCGTTCGGCCCTTGCCTCCCTCGGTTCAGATACGGGAGGTTCAATCAGACAACCCGCTTCCTTCTGCGGAGTCGTCGGTTTAAAGCCGACCTACGGAAGGGTTTCAAGGTACGGCCTGACCGCCTTTGCCTCATCCCTTGACCAGATAGGCCCTATAACAAAGAACGTAGAAGACGCTGCTTTACTTATGAACATCATATCGGGTCAGGACTCAAAGGACGCAACAAGCGCAAAAGTTCCGGTACCGGACTTCCTCTCCTCAATCAACGGTGAAGTAAAGGGACTTAAGGCCGGACTGCCGAAGGAGTACTTCGTGGAAGGAATAGAACCGGAAGTTAAGGAGAAAGTTTTTGAAGCCGTAAAGCGCCTTGAATCCCTGGGGATAGAATTTGAAGAAATATCCCTCCCTCATACGGCCTATGCCGTAGAAACTTACTACATCATAGCTCCCGCCGAAGCCTCTTCCAACCTCGGAAGATTTGACGGCGTGCGCTACACTTACAGGGCTAAGGACTACAAAGACTTAATAGATATGTACAAGAAAACGAGAGCCGAGGGCTTCGGGGACGAGGTAAAGAGAAGGATAATGATAGGAACCTACACTTTAAGTGCCGGCTACTACGATGCCTACTACTTAAAAGCCCAAAAGGTAAGGACGCTAATTTACAGGGACTTTGAAGAATCCTTTAAGAAAGTTGACTTTATCGTAACCCCTGTATCTCCAACGACTGCCTTTAAGATAGGGGAAAGAACGGACGACCCGATTAAGATGTACCTGTCCGACATATTCACAATAGCCGTAAACCTTGCCGGACTTCCGGCCCTCTCAATGCCCTGCGGGTTCGACAGCTCGGGACTGCCGATAGGAATACAGTTCATCGGAAAAGCCTTCGACGAAGAAACGATATTAAAAGTAGGAAACGCTTTGGAAAAGGAACTAAAACTCAACACTCTTCCCCCGCTTTAGGGGGATCCTCATTTAGAACTTTACTGCCATAGAAACCTGGTAGTTCCTACCGGGCATTTGGTAGTTTTCGACAAAGTAGTACTTCCTGTTAAACAGGTTATTAATGCCGAAGTCAAAGGAAAGCCTTTCCGTCGGTGCAAGCTTGTAACCGAGGTCAAAGACACCGAAACCGGACAGATTTCCCTTTAGCCCTTTTCTCTTTGAATAGAAAATACCCGTAATGGTGAGTTTGTCTCTCCCAAAGATCCTCAACTTCGAGATCTCAAGGGTAAGCTTGTGCTTTGGAACGAGCACAGAGGGGTCGGGAGTAGATTCAGGAGTAAACTTGGAAGAGGAAAACTTTGAGTTCCTGAAACTATAAGCAGTGTAAAAACCCCAACTTCTTCCTAACAAAAGATTACCCGTAACTTCCAGCCCATTTACTTTGTAATAGTCAAGGTTCTCAATAATCCTGTGGGGAAATCCTTCACCGAGGATTTTCTCTGCAGCTTCAAAGTTACTTACTATAAAGTTATCTAAGTCATACCTAAATCCTCTCAGGGATACCACTCCTCTTTTTAACTTCCACCTGAAGCCGACCTCGTAATCCCATCCCTTTTCAGCCTTTAGACTATAACCTGCGGAAGAAAGTTTCCCGTATTCTTTACCGTACCAAAGAAGCTCCTCTGCCCTAGGAGGCCTATAGACCCTTCCGGCTCCGAGAAAGAATGTGACTCCCCTCTTTCCAAAGGAAAGCGTGAAAGACGGCAGAAATTCCACGCCGTCAGGATCGGGGACACCGGCAACGCTCCCCCTCCACTTTTCGGCCCTGATACCAGCCCTTAAACCAAAAACGGAAGTCCTCCTCTCAACCTCCCCAAAAGCAGCATACCTCCTCAGGGCGTTGTAGTTAGCGCTTATAAAGGGCAGACCGTTCTTTTTTATCGCTCCATAACCGGAACTCTGAAACTCCCCACCCAGCCTTACCGTTCCAAAGAAAGACTCAAACTCACCGATAAACCTGCCACCGTAAGTCCTATCATCTTTTCCCGAGAACTTCAGCTCCATCAACCTTTTACCAGCCGGTGTCTTAAAAAACCCGTAATAGCTTTCTTCTTTTACACTCTCATTCTCATAGACCACAAACTCAAAAGACCCCGCTTCAAGCTCCTTTAAAAGCTCAAGACCTTTCCTGGTCGTGATCCTCTTTATGTAGTTATCTCCATCCTTATAGATCAGGTTGAGCTTACAGTAAGGGGCACATGCAAGGCTAAAGTAAGTTTCCTCAACAATCGGGTAGTCATCATCGTAGGAATCCACCTTCGGCGTATTGAGAACCGGAAGACCGTCTTTAAGCCTCGTCCTGTCAAGGTAGAGCCTTACCATTGTTGATTCGTCAAGCATGTAGTAGTAATCTACCTGGCCGAAAAAGCGCTCATAGAAATCGTTCCTCAGGTAACCGTCACTGCTTCCGCCGGAAACGGTAAAGCTAATACCCCGAATGCCGTTCCCGGCCCGATAAGTTAAATTCCCCCTCTTGGTATTGTAAGATCCCGTTGACGTCTTTATTTCAAGGTGACTTGAGAGGGGAATCCCCCTGCTCCTGAAGACAACAGTTCCTCCCGGATTATTACCGTAGATCACTGAAGGACCGTAAATCACTTCAACCGATGAAAGATTCATCGGATCAACTGTTGAAAGATCCAAGTAAAAGTTTCCCCTTATACCGGAACCATTTAACGGGAATTGATCTAAAAAAACCCCCACCCTTTCGGGAGAAAATCCCCTCAGCCTCAACTGATCCCTCGGAGTAGGATCAGCAGAGAGGCTAACGACATTTACCCCCGGAAGCATCTCGAGCCTCTCTATAACCTTGTTTCCCTCAACTTTCACTCCAGCACCACTTCCTTCAATAGCAGAAGTCCCTTCAACAACAACCTCAGCCGCCACAGCCGAAGAAAGGAAAGAAAGGATTATCAGGAAAGAACTGACCAACCTCCCCATAACTCCTCTCTGGCGTTCAATAGTTCGCATCTAATATACCATAAGTATTCATTTATTTCAAAAATAGAATACCAAGGGAATTCTGTTTAAAAGATGCTATAGTTAACACGACTCCTTCCTCCATAAGTGAGAGCTATTGCTATATGACAGCTTAAAGCCTTTTCACTCTTACTGTAACTTCTCGTTCTCCTTTTCAACCTGC
>Ga0256836_1001162_pt1 | contig 12175 bp, 13 predicted proteins | sample 4561380metaG_FD_185974 | JGI IMG/M metagenome (GOLD analysis project Ga0256836, IMG submission 185974) | Hydrothermal vent microbial communities from Guaymas Basin, Mexico - 4561-380 | ecosystem: Environmental > Aquatic > Marine > Hydrothermal vents | place: Mexico: Guaymas Basin | collected...
GGCGGGCTTAACTTCCGGGGTCGAAACGAGACCGGGTGTAACCCCGCCGCTATGGCCGCCGTGCCGATTCATACCTGCCAAGGCAAGTTTATAAACTTTACGGTTCAAAAAATTAAAGATCACCAGCTCAACTCCTCCACGGGCGTTGGAGCTGGTGGCGTTGACCGTTTGGAGAGCCTTTTGGGGAGATTTGCGAAGGCTATTATTTGCAGAACAATGGCAACAAGAAGGAGAATAAACCCTATTACAACTATCAACGTAAGAACTCCCCATCAGAGGAAGCGGGCAACATCCTTAAACGTTCCGAGGGCTGTTATTTCGTACATTGCTTCCCAGGCTTTTTTCTGGAAGTACCCACCTGCGATGAGGCCGGCTATGATAATTCCAGCACCGATTACTAGGAGAACAATCCCTTCGCCGGTTAGATGGGGAGATTCCTCCTCAATTATGGTTATTTCGGATCCTGGCGACATTATGAACTCGTTTTCCATCGAGCTCGTAGAACCAGAGGATACAATAAGAGCCGCCGCTATGACTATCACCCCTACCATAATGAGAACAAAGATCACAATTATTGCTTTGAGATAGTAGTTGAATGGCCTCTCATCGTGGAGCTTGTGCCTATTCCATTGAGTGCAATGAGAACGAGGATGAGCCCGATAAGCGAAAGAATGCCTCCTACGCGGGGTATAACACCTGCGAAGGCGAGTACTGAGCCGATTAGTCCCATCATTCTTTCGCTGCTTATGTCTACCTCTCCCTCATGCCCGTAACTCGTTCCAGTCTCCATAGTACCACCCAATAGAATAATAGATATCAACATTTTCTCTGATAGCCACAGACTTGTTGGGTTATTCCTCAAAGCTTATTAACCAGTTCGTGTAGTGGGACCGGTGGTGATGATGCTGGAAGCTGTATGGAAATTCTTCAATCAGTACTTCTGGGAACCGATGTTCACGAGAAGCGGCTACAATCCCATCAACACCCTTGTCTACGCACTGCTCTTCGGGCTCGGTGTAGTCTACTCGTACCGTTACATAATCAAACCATTAAAAATCAAGGTTGATGAGAGGCTCTTCTGGGCCGTGACGCCGATGGTAGTCTTTGGCGCAACCCTCAGGGCACTCGTTGATGGGGGGGTGCTTCCCCAACATCCCCTCCTCCTGACGCCGGGTATATTCTTCACGGCGTTCTTCCTAATAGTTCCGGCCCTCGTCGCCGACGCCAAGCTGAAGACTTATCCAAAAATAACAATAGTATGGGGAACGATCTTGGCCCTCTGGGCAAACTATCTCCTCATCACCCACGCCAAGAACTGGAAACCGTACGAGCTCACGATGATCCATACCCTGATTTCATGGGCCATAGTACTTGCATTCTACAAGTGGAGGCCCTTTGATAAGCTCTATCTCTATGCCGTCCTCGCCCACTACTATGACATGGGCTCCACCGTCGTTGGCCTGCACTATTACGGTTACAGAGAGGTGCACTGGATTGAGCACCATCTCGTCCAATGGTTCGGGGCCTACATATACTACCCCTGGATAACGGTAATCCTCATCGCTGTCTACTACGGCCTCAAATACCTCGTCCCCGACGAGGAGGAGAGGCGTTTCTGGTACCTGGCGATTTACGTCCTCGGCCTCGGTCCCGCAATAAGGGACCCGGCACAGATGGTGCTCCAGATCTGACGCTTTCTCTCTCCCTTTTATCTTGATCACTGAGAGTCCTGCCCTCTTCTATCTCCCTTCTCAGGAGCTTAGCATCTTCCTCGGCTTTCCTCACGCGGAAGACCCTTGCGATTCTCTCTATCGCTTCGAGCTTCCTGACGATGCCGTCGAGCCACGTGAAGACGTCTCCGGGGTAAACGATTAGGCCGTAGACCTTCCTGAAGTGCTCCGCTATCTGGGTCGGGTGCTTCCCGCTCCTGCGGAGCTCGATTATCAGGTTCCCGACCCGCTCCATCGCGTACTCGGTGCAGTCCTCTTCACCGCACATGAAGAACTCCTGATAAATCGTGAACAGTCTCTCCCCGGAGTTGGGGCTGAGCTCTGGAATAACCTTCTCAAGCTCTTCCAAGATGGATGCAAAGCTCGGCGAGAAGACGTTGGCGCTGAGCCTTCCTCTCACAGCCCCCTCAAGCTCCCGCTGGAGCGTTCCGCTTAAATACAGGTTCTCGAAGGGGTGAAGCTTGAGCGCAATCCAGCGAGCGGGCTTTTCGCGGAGGTTCTTTCTTATGAACTCGGCCTCCTTCGGAAGGAGGAAGCTCATACTAACCGCTCGCCCGTAGGGCGTGACCTCGACGAAGGGCTTTTTGAGCCTCACGAGCTCGAACTCCTCAAGCTTTTCCAAGACCTTCTCGGCGCTCTGGTTGGCCCCGAGACAGCGCTCCTGGACCTCCTCGATGACGTCAAGCCTGTTGAAGACGCAGGAGTGAGCCAAGACGTTGTCCTGCTCAAGCTCGTCGCTCCATTCCACAGTTACGGGCTCTATCGGAGCGGTCAGGAGCTTGAAGGCAACCTCCTCCTCGGTGCCCTCCATCTGGGCCGAGTACTTTCTCCCGGGCTCGACTATGAGGTAAACCTTGCCCTTCTCGTGGTAGAGGGGCCTTCCGGCCCTTCCGAGCATCTGATGAAACTCCCTAACGCTGAGCCACTTGTTGCCCATCGCGAGGCTCTCGAAGATGACCTGGCTTGCTGGAAAGTCAACGCCCGCTCCAAGGGCAGCGGTCGTAACGACTACATCAAGCCTCTGGGCCAGAAATTCCATCTCGGTGAGCTTTCTCTGTTTGTAAGGCAAACCGGAGTGGTAGGGTTTCGCTCGAAGGCCCTTGCTTGTTAGATATGCGGAAAGTTCATGCGTCCGCTTCCTTGAGAACGTGAAGACTATCGTCTGCCCCCTGTAGCCCTGCCTCGACTTCCTCATCGCTTCCGCCCTGCAGAGGTTGGCTATGTGGCGCCACTTTTCTGACTCGTTGCGCACTATGATAATGTGCCTCTCCAAATCAACAGGCCTCTCGTCGTAGAGCACCAGTTTGAGGCCGAGCTCCTTGGCCAGCTCCTCCGGGTTTCCAACGGTCGCGCTCAGGCCTATGAACTGGGCCTTTGGGTAAAGTCTCCTCAGCCTCGCTATTAGTCCATCGAGCCTCGGCCCGCGCTCCTCATCGTCGAGCGTGTGTATCTCGTCTACCACAATCGTCCCGACGTTTCCTATCTTCCTTCCGGCGCGGAGGAGGTAGTCTATTCCCTCGTAGGTTCCCACGATGATGTCGGCGTCAATCCCGGTGTCAACGACTACCAGCTCGTCCCTCGTCTTTATACGGCTCATCCCAACGCGAATGGCAACGCGGAGGCCGAGTTTTGAATACCTCCTCTTAAAGTCCTCGTACTTCTGGTTTGCCAAGGCCACGAGCGGGACCAAGAAGAGGAGCTTTTTGCCCTCCATCGCCTTGGGAACTCCAGCTAATTCGCCTATTAGCGTTTTACCGCTCGCCGTTGCGGAAACGACGAGTAAGTTCTCTCCCTCAAGGAGGCCGTTCTTGACGGCCAAACTCTGAACGGGGAGGAGCTCCTTTACTCCCTCAGCCTTCAGAATCTCCTTAAACTTCTCCGGGACAGGGAGCTCATCAACTTTGACCCTCTCGACCTTGATGTGCTTGGCCTTCAGTTCATCCCACTTCGTCACTTCAGGATGTTTGGTCGGGTCAAAGCGCGGGTCGAAGGCATACAAAACCTTATCGAGGTCCCTAAACCTGTCGAGGAGCTTTTTCGCCTGGTCGAACATCGCTATGCTGTTGAACCTAAAGCGGAGCTCCCTCTTCAGCTCGTCTTCCGCACAGCGCTCGCAGATGTACTCGTTGCGGTACTTTATCCTGTTGCCGGGCGTTAGGACTGTTATCCTACCCTCAAGGAGGCAGAGACGGCACAGCTCGGCCTTTTCCACCCTTTTGTTCTGGAGCCTCCTCCTGAAGTAGTCCTCCCACTCGTCCGCGTTGACGAGAACGATTCTCGCCTGGCGGAGAAGCTTTTCAATCTCCTTCGGGTTGCGGTACTGGCTTCCTTCCAGAACCTTGAAGAGCCTTCCCTCCCGCATTATGAGGCGGAATATCCTCTCTGCCTTCAGGTTCCGCATTTCACTCAGCTTCTCGGGCTCGTTCTCGATGAAAAATGCCTCAAGCTCGTTCTTCTTCCTTCCGGGCCTGATAACGAAGAGCATCTTCACCGCCTCGGCCAGCCGTCCACTCATCACACCTCAGAGTCGGGAGGCGTCCTCATAGGCCGCTTCAAGTAGGCGGGAGGATTTATAAAGGCTCCCCGTAAGAAAAGCTTATAAACGCACCCTTCAAAGTGGCGTTAGGTCTAACTCAGGATCATCTGGGGTGAGAAAAATGGCTATCTGGCAGGGAAGGTCACTCAAAAAGCCTTCGGGTGGGAGGATTGTCCTCGCCCGGAAGAAGAGGAAGAGGGAGCTCGGAAGAGAGCCAGCTAACACTCGCGTTGCTGAGGAAAGGGAAAAGAGGAAGATAATCAGAACCTACGGTGGAAACAGGAAGGTTCGCCTCGTAGAGGCTCTCTACGCGAACGTCTTCGAGGGTGGAAAGGGCAGGAAGGTCAAGATACTCAACGTCGTCGAGAACCCGGCCAACAGGCAGTACGCGAGGAGAAACATCATCACCAAGGGAGCGATAATCGAGACCGAGATCGGCAAGGCTGTGGTCACCAGCAGGCCCGGCCAGGACGGAGTTGTTAACGCGGTTCTCCTCAAGGAGGAGAACGCCTGAACTCTTTTCTAATTTGCCTTTTGGTCTTGTTCTGAGTTCAGTCTTGTGGGGGATTGGAGAAAACAGTATTGCACCGTTAAGACCGTAAACCTCAAAAAGTTAACGGTAGCGTAAAGTCTTCCGGGTTTGCGGTGTTAACGATAAATGTTGAAAGCGCCTGCCTCAAACCCCCTCCCTGAACTTCGAGAGCTCCCTTTCCATAATCTTCTTTGCCAGCTCCCTCGCCTTCGGCTCGACGACCGCTATTACCCTCTTCTTGAGCTCGTCAAGGCCTTCCCCAGTTAGGGCCGAAATCTTGACCGGCTCAAGCCCCTTTGTCCTGACGAACTCCTCAACCGTCCTGACCTTTTCGTCGTCTGCAATGTCAACTTTGTTGATGGCCACGATGAATGGAAACTCGCCGAACTCGTTCAGTATCTCCTCGAAGAGGTGCATTTGCTCTTCGATTGGGAAGCCGCAGTACTCGCTCGGGTCGAAGATGTAAACTATGACATCCCCAAGGTGCTTCAGAGCCAGTATCGCCTGCTTCTCAACCTCGTTCCTCTCACTGAGCGGTCTGTCGAGCAGACCTGGCGTGTCTATGACCTGGTATCGGAGGTAGTGCTCCTCGAACTGGCCGACGTTTATGCCCTTCGTCGTGAATGGATAGCTCGCCACCTCGGGCTTCGCGTTGGTTAAAGCCCTCAAAAGCGTGCTCTTGCCAACGTTGGGATGGCCGGCTATGACCACCGTCGGGAGCTCCAAATCGACGACCGGCAACTCCTTGAGAACGTTTCTGGCCTGATTCAGATAGCGCAAATCGTCGTCAATCTCGTGGAGTATGTCTGCAACACGGCCGTAGAAGGCCCTTCTAAGCTTGGCTATCTCCTTCGGGTCGCGCTCGTAGCGTATCTTCTCGACGTAGCGTTGCTCGAGGTTCCTGATGGTCTTTATCGCCCAGTTCACCCTGGCCAGCGAGCGGTGGAACTGATCCCTATCGACGAGCGTGTCAACGAGCTCCTGATAGAACTTCGGGAGCGTTGAGACGCCGGGCGTTCTGTCGAGTATCTTCCTGAGGTTGTCGCGAACGACGTTCGAAACCGTTCTAACTCTGAGTTCTTCTCGCTGTCTCGCCTTGGCCACTTTCCCGCCAGGCGGGTTGTAGGCAGAGGCAGCCCTCTCGGCCCTCCTGAAGGCCTTGTCGATGAGCTCGTCAGCGGTAAGAACCGTCGGCATCTTCTCAAACGGATTCTTCATTCTCACCCCTCCCCAATCTCGCGGAGAAAAGGTTGGGGAGGGGCCTTAAAAAGGTATTCAATCGAGCGAGCGGTAGAGCACAACCCCAACGAGGGAAGACATGGCAACGAGGAAGAGCAACACGAGACTCATCAGCTTCCCGACGTGGGACGAGTCGGTGAAGCCGGCTATCACCAGCAGGAAGAACACCGCAACGAGAAGAAGGCCGAGCTTTTCGAAGAGGCCTTCGTACCTGTTAAGTTTGTCAACTATCACCCCAAGTCCCATATTTTCACCCCCATCTGGTGCTCTCTAAAAACCAAAATGGTGCGAAAATATAAAAACCTATCGCAGGTCAAGGGAAAGATTTATCTCCTGAGGGGGGTACATACTCTGATCCTCATGCTCGGCTTCATCATCGCCCTCCTCACGGGCCTCCTGACGGCACTGATAGTCCTCTTCCCCGCCTCTGTGGTAGTTTTTTCCATGGACGTAAACCTGCTCGTTCCCGCCTACGCTGGAGCTCTGGTCGCTCTGCTCTTTTACTTCAGGGAACTCCTGTCAAAGGAGCCCATTATGGCGCTCAAGGGCTTTAGCCCGGCTCAACTCAGGTACGCTATCCTTGCAACGACACTGACCCTCGTGCTTGGGTTCCTTCCCAGGTTATCCGGAGGAAAAGTGGAACTGGCAATCGCTGGGATTATCGTCGCCCTCTTCCCCGCGATTGCCTACGGCTTCAAACCGCTGGAGGGGCTGAGAAAAACCTTTGAGGAGGAACCAACGCCGGTGGACGCAGTCTCCGTTGGAATCGCTCAGGCCCTGGCTATCCTATTCAGCCTACCGAGGGGGGGAATGAGCGCTCTGGCACTGGCTCTTTCTGGCTACGATGCAAAGAGAATCCTGAGGTTCTCGCTCCAGGTCGCACCTGCTTACCTAGTCGTCGAGATCATCAGGGCCGGCCAGTGTCAGCCGAGACCGAAGTGGCTCGGACCCCTCACCTTCACGTCATCGTTCTTCGTGACGTTCCTCCTGGTCTGGCTCCTCTTTAAACTGACCGAAAGGCTTGAAAGCAGAACTTTCCTAGCCTTTTACGGCGTCGTTGGGGTTATACTGTACCTGATGGGGGTGTTAATTTGAAGGCTGTTGTACTCGCGGCTGGAAAGGGGGAGAGACTCAAACCCCTCACCGATGACCGGCCAAAGGTCATCCTCAAGGTCGCGAACAGACCTATAATAGAGTACGTGATGGAGAACCTTTATCCCTTCGTGGACGAGTTCATAATAGTGGTCCGCTACGAGAAGGAAAAGATCATTGAGACCCTTGGAGACGAGTTCGGAGGAAAGCCGGTAACCTACGTTGAGCAGCGCCCGGGTGAAGGAACCGCCAAGGCAGTGGAATCCGCGAGGGAACACGTTGGGGACGAGGAGTTTATAGTGGCGAACGGCGACATCTACTTCGAGGTTGAGGCCATAAAAGAGCTCGTATCCGCATTCAGGAGGGAGAAAGCAGACGCGGCGCTCGTTCTCAAGCACTTCGAGGATCTGAGCCACTTCGGCAAAGTCGAGGTGAAAGAGGGCAGGGTAGTGGGGATTCTTGAAAAGCCCGGAAAGGTTCCCGGCTACGCGAACCTCGGGATATATCTCTTCAGGCCGGATGTTTTTGAGTTCATCGGGGAGACTCCCCTCAGCGAGCGGGGGGAGTACGAGATAACGGACACGATCAACCTTATGATCAAGGCCGGCAAGAAGGTCGCCTACGCCGTTTATTCTAACTATTGGAACGACATTGGACGGCCTTGGAACCTTCTCGAGCTCAATGAGTATCTCCTAAAAACCAAACTCAGGCACGAGATACGGGGCACTGTTGAGGAGGGGGCCACGATAATCCCGCCAGTTGAAATAGGGGAGGGAACCGTCGTCAGGAGTGGGGCCTACATAATCGGCCCAGTAAAGATCGGGAGGAACTCCCGGATAGGGCCTAACTGCTTCATAAGACCCTACACGAGCATAGGTGACAACTGCCACATTGGTAACGCCGTTGAAGTCAAAAACTCCATCATAATGGACAACAGCAACGCACCCCACCTCAACTACGTCGGCGACTCGATAATCGGGGAGAACGTTAACCTCGGGGCGGGGACGATAACCGCCAACCTGAGGCACGACAGGGCTAACATCAAGGTCGAGATCAAGGGCAAACTAGAGGACAGCGGCAGACACAAGCTCGGGGCCATAATCGGGCACGGGGTGAAGACTGGAATAAACGTCAGCATCTACCCCGGCAGGAAGATAGGGAGTCACTCTCTCATAGGGCCCGGGGTCGTCGTCGATAGGAACGTTCCCCCCGGAACGATGGTTCTCCTCAGGCAGGAAAAGGTCGAGAAAAGGGTGAGATGATGTTCGAGTTCATCCCTCTCCTGAACTTCCTTTCAAGGTGGGTGCTCTTCGGAACGGTCGCATGGAAGGCCTACAAAACCCGGGACAAGGGCTGGGCCCTCCTCGCGGCGGCACTTTTCATCGGGGCCCTCGACATAGAGACGTACATACTCACTCCCCTCGGAATAGAGATTCCCCAGCCCGCTTACGATGTCGCCTCCAAAGTGCCCGACTTCTACATAGCCCTGCTAACTATATGGGGGACGCTGCACCTCAGGTACGAAAAAACGAACTTCAATCACGTGGTTTACCTCTCCCTCCTCCTCATTGCCTCCTACGTCTGGCTCTTCCTCCTTGCGATAAACTTCTTTGGAAGCAACTTCGCGGTCAAGGCCAGCTTTCCTTCCCTCCTTCTTGGGGCATCCCTGATATACGTCAGCTACGTTCTCTGGAACCACGTTATTTCCAGAAGACTTCTTGACAGACTCTTTCCGATTGGCCTCTGCACAGTGGGCCTGCTGAACCTGACGTATCCCATCGGGAGGCCCGTTGAGTGGTACTCCACCATTGCCTTCTTCCTTGCGGCAGTTGGAAGGCTTCTTGCGGCCATAGGAGCCTTTACATTCGTGTTCTATCCGCTGTCTGAGCCAATGAAGAAAACCAAAGCTCCCGAGATTGTCCAAGGAGCGTACCTCGCCAGAGACAGGAAGGAAGTCCAGAAAATCCTTCCTAATTTCTTTGAGAACGACATAATAGCCGTTACGAGGCTTTCACCGGTCGAAATTGCTGGAAAGTTTACACCCGCTTCAATGGTGTTCTGGATAACGAAGGCGAAGGAGGGGCAGGTCTCCGATAACCCCAAGGTAATAGCGATCTCGCCAGCAAAGCTGGGCATACTCCAAGACCTGATCATCAGGGAGATCGAGAGGGGCTACCGGATAGTTTACGTTGACGCCTTTGAGTACCTTGTGGTAGAGGTTGGCTTCCAAGTGGCATTTAAATTCCTGCTTTCGGTGAGGGACTTCGTGCTGTCCAACGGTGGTACCCTCGTCCTCGTTGCGAACCCTGAAACCCTGAGGGAACAGGAATGGAAGCTCGTGCTGAGGGAGTTCACACCACTAAAAAGCCTGAAGAAAGCAGAGAAAAATCCAAAGGAGTGACTACTTCCCCTCCATCGACTCCCGGAGGAAGTCTTTCGCCTCGTCGCTGAACTTTGATAGGGGAACCTCCTCCCCGAACTTATCGTACACCTTGCCATCGCGGAAGTTTATCTCAAAGATCTCGTACCTCTCCTCACTTTTCTCGTGGAGCTTTATTCCGTGACCCCTGAGATGAGACTCAAGGTTGTCGATATCAACGTACTTACCGCACTTTTCGCACCTGTAAAACTGCCAGAAAACATAATCCTGACCGATTACAGCGTTCTCCTTTATGTGCTCAATGAGCCTGCCGCCGAGGTACTCATAGACGTCCTCCTGCTTGAGGGAGTTTCCGTTTTCGACGACTTTGAAACCGCTCCAGACGATGTGGTCATGTATATCACTCAGAGTTGCCCTCGCGTACTTGTACGTCATGACGAAGGCCCCATTGTGAACCGTGAAGACACCCTTCTCAGGAACCGCTATGATCACGATGCCCCTCTCGTTTAAGCCATCGGCAATTTTCAGGGCGTGTTCTCTGTTGTCGGCGGCAAGTATGAGAACCCTTATCCCGCTCTTCTTGTGAATTCCCTCTATAGCATCATCACGTATGTTCCAGTGGTAATCGTCAAGGTAACGAACCTGTGTGTAGACCCTTTTCATCCTCGGACTTAGACTGCCGTAGTCCATGCTCCCCACCGCATAGGGATGGGAGTGAACGTTAATAAACTTTAGTGAAAAAACTTAAAAACGAGCCGCGGGGCAAAGCTTTTTAATCGTTTCACCAAATGAAGGAAGGTGGTAAAAGATGGCAAAGGACAAGACGACCCTTCCCCCAACCGGCGCAGGACTCATGAGATTCTTCGATGAGGACACAAGGGCAATTAAAGTCAGTCCAAAGGGTGTCATCGCGATAGTCCTCGTGCTCATAGCCTTTGAAGTGTTCCTGCACCTCTTCGGACCGAGCATCTTTGGATGATCTCACCCCATTAAATGTTTTCTCTTCTCGTAATCTTGCCCGTGCCAGTCAGAGGAGCGCGTTCTGAGCTCTATCATGTGGGCAACCATCTCGGCCTTTCTCTTAGCTTCCTCAACGTTCCTGTCCCAGGCTATGGCAACGCCGAGCCTCCTGCCAGGGTAAGCCTCTGGCTTTCCAAAGAGCCTAACGGTAGCGTTCGGGGCGCCTAAGGCTTTAGACAGTCCGCGGAACCTCGGCGAGTAGCCCGAGACGTTGGCCTTGATAACGTGCGTTGCCGCTGGAGTCAGGAGCGGGAACAGGTGGTATTCACCGACCCACTCACCCGGAATCGGAAGGCCAAGAACTGCCCTCAGGTGAAGCCCGAACTCGGAGAATCCGGTTGGGTGAGAAGCTAAAGTCACCATTCCCGTGTCGTGAGGCCTCGGCGAGACCTCGTTGGCCCAGACCTTGTCCCCCTTCACGAACATCTCTACACCGAACAGTCCGAGACCACCGAGGACATCGGTGATGCGCTTCGCTATCCGGTAAACCTCGCGCTCCGCCTTCTCCGAGATTTCCGCCGGCTGCCAACTAGCGTGATAGTCGCCGTCAATCTGGTAGTGGCCGACGGGCTTCGGGAAGGTAGTAACTACCTCGCCGTTCTCGTCGTAGTGTCTCACGGCCAGCTCGGTTATCTCAACGTCGAAGTCTATGTGCTCCTCAACGATTATCTTGTCGGCGCTACCTCTAGCTTTTTTCTTCGCCTCCTCCCATGCCTTGGGGATGTCTTCCGGGCCTTTCACAAAGTACGATCCCTTTCCCGAGGAGCTCATTATCGCCTTGGTGTGGCAGGGATAGCCTATCCTCTCGCAGGCCTCGTAGAGCTCATCGAGCGTGGTCGCGTAGGCGTAGCGTGAGGTAGTAACCTTGGCTTCCTTCGCAAGGGTTTCCCTCGTCCTCTCGCGGTGCATTGCTATCCAGGTCGCCTTCGCGTTCGGAACCACGAAGTAGCCGTCCTTCTCAAGCTCGAAGAGGGCGTCGAGGTTAATCGCCTCAATCTCCGGGATTATCGCGTCGGGCTTCTCCCTCTCGACGACCGAGAAGAGGAAGTCCGCGTTGCGCATGTCGCCGACGTAGGAGCGGTGGGCAACCTGCATGGCCGGGGCGTTGGCGTATCTATCGACAGCCACAACCTCGACGCCGAGCCTCTGGGCCTCAATCGCTATCTCCTTTCCGAGTTCTCCACTCCCGAGGAGGAGTATCTTCTGTGCAGAATCCGTCATGGCCGTTCCGAGCTCATCGCGGGGCTTACTCATCCGCACCACCTCAAACGTCACAGTGTTTGACGTTTTAGTGTTAAAAGCTTCGAATATTTAAGGATTTTTTTAGCAGAAAAATGGCAAACCTTTTAAGCCCACTCACGAACTCCCGCAGGTGGTGCTCATGCTGACCTACGCCCAGGCAGGAGTTGACGATGAGAAAACTGCCAGAGCTTTGAAAAACATCATAGGCCTTGCGAGGGAGACGTTTAAGTTCAGGAGGGGGAAGTTAGGAGAGCCCGCGGAAAACCTTGGCCACTATTCGGCGCTCCTCGACTTCGGGAGCTTCTACCTCGCCATGACGACAGACGGCGTCGGAACGAAGGTTCTCGTCGCTGAGGCGGTTGGCAAGTTCGACACGATAGGGATAGACATGATAGCGATGAACG
>Ga0256836_1001165_pt1 | contig 12143 bp, 10 predicted proteins | sample 4561380metaG_FD_185974 | JGI IMG/M metagenome (GOLD analysis project Ga0256836, IMG submission 185974) | Hydrothermal vent microbial communities from Guaymas Basin, Mexico - 4561-380 | ecosystem: Environmental > Aquatic > Marine > Hydrothermal vents | place: Mexico: Guaymas Basin | collected...
GGTGTTACTTTTACAAGTCCTGTCCCAAATTCCATATCTACATGTTCATCAGCAATAATAGGAATTTCTCTATCAATTAGTGGTAATTTTACTTTTTTACCTATTAAATGTTTATATCTTTCATCATTTGGATTTACCATTACAGCAGTATCTCCAAAATATGTTTCCGGTCTTGTAGTTGCTACTACGATATATTCATCACTATCAACGATAGGGTATTTTATGTGATATAAATGTCCGTGGTGTTCTTCATATTCTACCTCAATATCACTTAAAGCACCATCTTTTGGACACCAATTTACCATATAATTACCTCTTACTATTAAACCTTCATCATAAAGTTTTTTAAAGGCTTTTTTTACAGCTCTTTGAAGTCCTTTATCCATAGTAAATCTTTCTCTTTTCCAAGCTGGACTTACCCCAAGACTTCTAAGTTGAGAAGTAATAGTATCTCCACAAGATTGTTTCCATTCCCATACTTTTTCAAGAAATTTTTCTCTTCCAAGCTCTTCTTTTGTAGAACCACTTGCTAAAATTTGCTTTTCTACTACATTTTGAGTAGCAATTCCAGCATGGTCAGTTCCTGGTTGCCATAAAGTAGCATATCCATCCATTCTTTTGTATCTAACCATAATATCTTGTAATGTAAATGTTAATCCGTGTCCAATGTGAAGGCTTCCTGTTACATTTGGAGGAGGCATCATAATACAGAAATTTTTCTCTTTTGAATAATCTACCTCAAAATAATCCCTATCTTCCCAAATTTTATAATAATCTTTTTCTATTTTCTTAGGATTATAAATTTTTTGCATTTAATTCCTTTTTTTTAAATTTTTTTATAATTATAACGAAACTTTGCTATAATACGAAATAAGAGAATAGTATAAAAAGGGAAAATTATGAAATTTGAAGCTGTATTACCAATTTTAGGATTTGAAAATATTAAAGAATACGACCTTGAAAAAATAGATGAAATATTTTTTAAATTAAATGGAGGAGAGGTTAGTTTTACTTTAATAAATCCTTTTGCAGTTAGGGAATATGATATAGTGATTTCTGATGCAGATAAAGAAAAATTAGGGATTAAAGATGATAGTAATATTTTAATACTTAATAATATGATAGTAGCTACTCCTCTTCAAAATTCTACTATAAATTTTGCTTCTCCGATTATTTTTAATATTGACAACAAAAAAATGGGGCAAGTAATTTTGGAAAATGCACAAAATTATTCTCTTACAGATCCTTTAGCAAATTATATAAAAGGTGAATAATGATTACTATTATTGGAAATGGAAAAATGGCTTTAGCTATTGCTAGAGGGCTTAAAAATGATGTAGAAGTTGTTGGAAGAGATGAAGAAAAATTAAAAAAATTTAGTAAAATTACGGGTGTAAAATATTATTTACTAAATAACTTTGATATTACAAATAAAACTATTATTTTAGCTACAAAACCTTATGCCTTAGAAAGTTTAAATCTAAAAGGAAAAGCTAAAGAAGTAATTTCAATAATGGCTGGTAAAAAAATTGATGAAATTAAAAAGTATATTGATGCTGAAATTTATAGTAGAGCTATGCCTAATGTAGCTGCTGAATATTTGTCATCTACTACAGCAATATATGGAAGTGATAAAGCTTATGAGATTTTTTCAAAAATAGGTAAAGCTATAAAAGTTCATTCTGAAAAGGAGCTAGATATTGCTACTGCTATCGCAGGAAGTGGTCCAGCATTTTTAGCATTAGTAGCTGAAGCTATAGCTGATGGAGGAGTTTTGTGTGGGCTTAATCGAGAGCTTAGTTATGAATTAACAGCAGGACTTTTTAAAAGTTTTTCTAGTATTGAAAAAAAACCAAGTGATATAAAAGATAGTGTAATGAGCCCAGCAGGAACAACTGCTAGTGGATATGAGGCTTTAGAAGAAGGAAATGTAAGAAATAGTTTTATAAAGGCAATAAAAAGTGCATATGAAAAATCTCAAAAAATCTAGTTTTACTTTAATAGAATTAGTTGTTGCGATTTTAGTAATAGGGATAGTTATGACTTCTATTCCAATGTTATTAAGTTCTAGTACAAAAATGGAAGAAGTTACAGCAAAAGAGAGATCTTTTTTTAATGCATTTGCTTTGATTACTTTAATCCAAACTCAAGAGTGGGATGAAAATAATACAAAAGGGGATAATTATTATAAAGTATTAACTGCAAAAGGTGGAGATGACGAGCTTAAATGTCCAAGAGATGGTACATTAGCTTTAGATAATGAAAGTGGTGCTGATTGTGATGATAATACAACTTCTCATATAGGGATAGATAGTGGAGAAAATAAAGATGATGAGGCTACTTTTGATGATATAGATGATTTTAATAATTTTTCAACTTTAGTAAATGACATAAATATTACAGTACATATAAGATATATGAAAGATGATACAGATTATAGTAAAAAAAATATATATTTTAATGAAAATAATGATTTAGCTTCAGGTACAAATCTAAAATTTTTAGAGTTAAATATTACAGATAGTGATACTCATGAAGTTATATCAATCCTAAAATATATCACAGCTAATATAGGTAGTGTAAAAATAGAAAGTAGGCAAGAATGAAAAAATCATTTACTTTAATAGAAATAATTATAGTTATTGTTATTTTAGGAATTTTATCAAATATAACTTTTGATATTTTATCTCGTGTATACCAAAATTATATTTATACAAAAGAGATGAATAAATTAAGCTCTAAGATAGATTATACGATGGAAGTAATATCTGCAAGATTAAAAAATAGAATTAAACATAGTGTAATTGTAACTAAATATCCAGCAACTTTTAAAGATAATGATGAAGATCAAGTAGATTTTAAATCTATAGCAGAATTAGAAGATGGCGATACAGGTTATCATATATTAGAATGGATAGGTAAAGATTACGAAGCAAAAAATGGGATGTGGGATTATTCTCAAAAGCATATTCAAACAGGATGGAGTGGTTTTGTAGATTTAGATATGCAAACTACACATAAAATAAATGATGACCCAAATGAATTTAATATAACATCTCCAGATAGTAATTTTACGATAGTTAAATTGATAGATAGAAATATTACAGCTTCTTATGGATTTGATACAGACCCATTTGAAAATAATACAACAGTTTTGATTTTTAGTGGATATGATTTAGGAGGAGATATAGTTGAGGATTTTAATCATAGTTATGGTTGGTATTATAATGAATCAAAACAAAGAGAAGCAAAAGCTGTATTTGCTATTAAAGATTATGAAGAATATGTAAATAATAAATCTCCTCAAGTTGATTTTACTATTACCTCTATTACTAGAAACAATGATACTAATAAGCTTTTTTCTAGATATTATTTATCAAGAAGTGCATATGCAATAGCAGCTATTGAAAATAATGAAACATTAGATGATGGAAGAAAACTTAATGATTATAATTTAACTTTTGTATATAATTATCAACCATGGCAAGGGGATTGGTGGAATGGGACTCATGGAGAGTCAAACTCTACATTGCTTGCAACTCATGTAACTGAAATAAGATTTAAAAAAGATTTATATAGTTCAGTAATTAGGATATATATTTGTATTCAATCAGATGTAATGGAATTAAATTCGACAAGAAATTTAACATTATGTAAAGAAAAGGCTATATTTTGAAAAAATCATTTGCTATGCTATTTGCTATTGGGGTTATTGTTGTGTTAGGAACAATAGGTATGTTAATGATGAAATTTGCTAGTGTAGGATTAAAACAAACTACAGATAATTATATTTCTCTTCAAGCTGAATTATATGCAAAAAGTGCTACTGAATTAGCAATACAAGCGATAGAAGCAAGAGATTTTTCTAACGGTTGTATAAATAAAATGGATGTAAATGCTTCTTTATATGAAATAAATATGACTTTTCATTATTTTCTTAAAGATTGTCCAAGTGATTGTAATTGTAGTAATATTGTAACAAAAGAATCAAATGGGACAGTTTTAATAAATACTTATGTAAAAAGTAAAGTAGATAATATTAGATTTTTTAGACAAACACTTCAAAAACCCTGATTTTATGGTATAATTTATAAAAATAATAAGGAGTTAAATATGAATGTAAGTATTGTAGGAAGACATATAGATGTTACAGATGCAATGAAAAGTGCTATTTATGCTGTTATTGAAGATATTCAAAAATATAATCTTGATATTATTTCAGCAAAAGTAATTATTGAGGAAGATAAAAAACATTTTTTTAAAGTTGAATTTAATATAATTGTTGCAGATAAAGGTTCGGTAGTTATCAATCAAAAAGATAAAGATTTCTACAAAGCAGTTGATAAAGCTAAAGATAGAATTGAAAAAGTTTTAAGAAGATATCATGATAAAATCACTTCTCATAGAGTAAAACAAGAAATTCCAGCAGTTGTAGTAGATACAGAAGAAGATGAGATTGTTCCTGTTGATTTAGCAGCAGAAAAACCTATGAGTGTAGATGAAGCTTTAGAAGAATTTAAACAAACTCACGAAGCATTTATGGTATTTAAAGATACAGAAGGTAATACAAGAGTATTATACAGAAGAAAAGATGGAAAATTTGGACTTTATTAAAAGTCTATCTTTTCTCCATTTATCCACATTTTTTCAACTTCATTTGTATGAAGGATAATTTGCAAAGGTAGATCTTCTATGTTTACACTATTTGGTAATCTAAAACTAATCAAATCAGAATATTTTCCAACTTCGATACTTCCACTATTTAAATCTAAAATATCACTAGCATTTTTTGTAACCGATTTTAATAAATCACGAGCTAAATATTTAGGATGAAGCCCTGTATGCATAAGTAAACTTGCACGAATTTCTTTAAATAAATTTAATGAATAGTTACTACTTAGTCCATCTGTTGCTACACTATATGGAATATTTAAATTTTTAATTCTTTCTATATCAAGTAAACCAGTATTAAGTAGTCTATTTGAAATAGGACAATGTGCAATACTTGCATCCATAGAAGATATTTTTTGAAGTTCTTCTTCATTTGCCCATACAGAGTGGATAAAATGTGTTTTTATATCTTCAAATTGTTCTAAAAACTGCATAGCTGAAGTTACTGCTTTATCTTGATTTAGATTTGTTTTAAAAAATAGTTTAAAATCTCCTTTATTGTTATCAAGCCATTCTCTTTCAGCTTTGCTTTCCATAAAGTGAGTAGATACCAGCATATTTTCGCTTTTTGCGATTTCAAGTGTTTTTTTTACCACAATAGGATGAACTGAATAAGGTGAATGAATTGAAATTGCTGGAATAAATTTTTCATTTTGATATTTTTTACTTTCTTTTAGTCTACTTAAAAAATCTTGATATAAAGCATCAACAGCAGCAGGATTACTTCCTATTATTTCATTAAAATATACAACTTTTAAATCACAATCTTTTATTTTTTCTAAATCTAGTCCAGTTGAGCTAATTTCTCCAAAAGCTACAATACCACTTTTTTTCATTTGATTTATGGCATTTTGATAACAATTATTTTGACATTCATTTAAAAGAGTTTCTCTTTTTAAAATAACACTATTAAGCCAGGTTATGAAATCTCCATATACTAAACTTGTATTATTAGCACTAAATTCTAAGTGAGTATGAGTATTTATAAGACCAGGCATCAAGACAGAATTTTCACCTAAATCTATTGTTTTTATATTTTTTTCTAAATCTTTTCCAACTTTTATAATTTTTTTATCAAAAATAACTTCACCATTTTCTATAATTTCAAATTTATCATTTATAGTTAAAACATAATTTGCTTTTAATTTAATCATCGAAATCCTTTTGTATGAAGAATAAAAACCTACTCGTCATTTTTGTGTTTTGTGTAATTTATTAGAATTATATAAAAAAATAAGCTATTCATAACAAAAAAATGTTATGAATAGTTATATTTACCATGAAAGTCTATGGAAGTTATTATTTTTGCGAGTATTTTGTTTGATATTAGAATTTATAGTATTTTTTGTTACATTATTTTCTTTTTCATTAGTCCCTATACCATTCCAATTTTTATTACCATTTCCTTCAAATAGAATATTAACACATGGGTGTGTTAGACAATCTGTATTTGTATTACTTGGAGCTTCATATTCCATACCATAGCTAGAATACCATAGCCATGTAGGAATATTTAAGTGTAATTTCACTTTATATGGTCTAGTATTTTTATTTGGTGTAACTGTTATATTTTGTTCTCCATTTATATTAGTTTCGTTTAAAGAAATAGTAATATTGTCTAAACTAAATGTTTCATTTATGTCCCCATATATTTTATTATTGTGTAGAGTGTTTTTTATCCAATCAATTCCATTGAATCTTTGGAATAAAATATTTAAATTAGCACTATTTTGAATAGTTGAAACATCTTGAGCAAACACTCTTCCATAAATAAAGTTTATATTTTGTGATATTGTATTAGAACCATTTGTTTCATTTTCATCTGTTAGATTTATATCATTTAATGTTAAGATAAATGGATTAACTATTTTAGAACTATTTCTATCAAAATTTATTTTTAAATTTAAAATAGCTTGTCCATTTGTGAAGTTATTTTCATCTAATCTAAAAGAGATAGGTAAATTTTTATCATTTGTTGAGTATTGTGTCAATATGTTATTTAGATTATCCATTGTAGTGGTTGATGTATGAGTAATATTTATATCTATTTTTCTAGAATAACAATTAGCTGTATAGTTTTGAGTAGTATTATTTGAAGCATTTTTTGCTTCGATGATAGCACTTAATGTAGCACTCATATTTAAATCATTAGATAAATATGTAAAAGAAGAATTATTAAAGTTATTTACATTTATACTACTTATTGTAAAATGGTCTGGTAATACTCTAAAATAGTTAGTGCTATCAGATTTTATTAATCTATCTTCATCTTTTGTATCATCTTCATCTATTTTAGCAAATTCATAACCATTTTTTTCTGAAATTGTTAAATTAATATCTCCAACTTCTGGATATTTGAGATATTCTATATTTGCTATTCCATTTTCAAAATTAAATCTATAATTAAGATTTTCTATATTACAAATAGGATTCATTTCATTTGCTTCAATATCAATTACATCACTTGACATATTATATTTTTGAGTAGGATTATTTGTATAATCTAATGCTTTTATAGAAGCAGTAATATTATTGTCTGCTCTGCTTACATTAGGAATAGCGATACTAAAATTATTTGGTCTAATAGCAAATGCATCTGTGCTTTGAAAATATCTAAAACATATATTATTTTCTTCTGTTGAACTTGAACAATCATCACTACAATTTCCATAAGGATATAATGTATAACCACTTGCTGGTTTATAATAAGCACAAGCTTTAAATTCTACTTTTACATTTTGATAAGCTTTATCTATAGTATAAGATTGTTTTTTTGTAGTAAATGTATTTGAATTTATATTTATAAAATTTTCTGCAGATATAATATTATTTTGATTATTTACATCTATTAGATAATATTTAACATTTGCTTTTGATGTTGTTGCTTTATTGATACCTGGTATATAACTTATATTTAAATTAAAATTTTTATTAACAATTTTTGTAGATATATTTCTGTCATTAATTCCTCTCGCAGAATTATAATCATCCCAAGCATCTAAAAATCCTATAATATTAGTAGTATTGTGTGTAATAGGACAAGCTTCTATATTAACAGCATAAGTTCTGCCATTTTCTGTGTATTGTGCTAAATATACTACATTATTTTTCCATTCTTTAAATAGATCTTCCCAACTACCTGGTATAGAAACAGAAATAGAAGCAATAGATTTTTTATAAGCTCTATAATAAGTTTTATTTGGTTCATATGTTGGATAATTATCTCCAAAATCATATATTATTGCAGAGTTATCTAAGTCTAAATCTACTATATTAAATAAAGAATAATCAGTAGAACTATCTTTTGAAGCACCATTTCCTACATGATTTCCATCTTGATCTATAGTATCTTCATTAGAAAAAGATGATATATCAATACTTGAAGTTGACTTATATGTTTCTATAATTTTTACATCATCTAATGGAGTATTGCTTGTATTTTTAATAGGCATATCAAATTCACAAGGAGTAACAGGAGTACACATATTAGATCTAAATATTGAAAATCCAGCTTGTTTAATATAATTTTCATTATAACACATACTACATTTACCTAATCCAAACTTATCTAATCCATCAGTATCATAATGGAAATTTATGTTATTACCTGTTACATTTATATCATTTTGGGCAGTAATCGCTCCATAAATATCACTTGAATTTGCATTATTATTTATTGTAACATTATCTTTTGCATATAAAAATAGATGTATATTATTATTACCTCCATCATTATTTCCTATTACTGCATCATTTTCAGTATATACAAATAACTCTCCATTACAATCATCTGTATGTTTATAAATATTTATATTATTTCCATTTAATTCAAAATTATTTTTTACAAAAATTCTTACATCACCTTTTGGACAGATAGTAAAATGATTTTGATTTGAAATAAAAGATTTAAAATAATAATCTCCCTCTTCTAATGTTAAAGTTTGATTGCTTTTATCAAATATAACATCTTTAAATAACATAAGTTTTGTAGGGTTATCATTATAAGTTGAATTTGGCTTTAAATTTATATCCTGATTTTTTGAATTAAAAGTGTAATTCCCATTTTCTCTATTTGTAATTGTTATATCACCTGATATAGTTTGATTTGATGAAATTTTGCTTTTTAAAATAGTATGAGTATATTTGTTTTTTGGTGTGTCTATAATATTACAAGTACCACAATCTGAACATGTCGCACCTGAATCTATATAATTATTTGTAGATAAATTACATGTGGCAAAAATATCATCTTTTTCTAATTTTAATTTATCATAAGCTGTTAATACAGAAGGGAATATATTACAACTATAAGAATTTTCAAAATTAAAAGGAATACAAACTCCAAAATCACTATTAAAAATACTTAGATCATAATAAAATTCTGAGTCGTTTCCTATTAAAATATCACCTCCTGATGATAAAGCACCTCTTACATAAGAAGGAGAACCTAAATCAGCATTTCCTTCTACATATACTAATGCATTAAAAGTGGTTCCACCACCACCTGTTTTTAAATCTCCATTTATAAACATTCTAAAATTAAGAGGTGATAATTTATTAAAATTCCCATGACTACCACTATTTATACCTGGATTATTACCAGGAGTAAAATCTCCATTTATATAGAAATTTATTATTTGAGAATTATCACTTGCTACAATAGAACTTGATTCACGAGTTCCAGGAATTGATAAAGAATTTGTATAGTAATCTCCACTATCTAAAATCATTGTAGATGAAGAAGAGGCAGTGATTGAATTTGAATGAAAAGTAACATTGTGGTCATTGTCATAAGAATGAATTTCAATATTATTATGTTGAGCTAAACTAATATTACCTATATCTATTTGATTTGCATAAATTTTAATATTAGTATTGTCATTAGTTCCATGTAGATTATCTATAACAATTTTTGGTGCTTTTAAAATAACGGTATCATCTGCTGAACTATTTAATTTTAAGTTATGGATTTTAATATAATTTGTAGCTTCTAATGATATATTAAAATCATTACTTCCATTTGATTGAATTTGGTATATTTCTATATTTGTAGCAGGTTTATCTAATGAAAGTTGTGTGTTACCATATGGCTTTGTAGAAAAATATCCTATATATAAATTGTGATTTGCAATGTTTTTTATACTTACATTATTCAGTATTTGATTGAAATTATTTATTTTTTTATCACCATTATAAGTGAGAGAAAAACTATAATTATTATAATCTTGTGTAATTGTGTCATAATTTTCTTTCGGTAAATTTTGATTATTTGAAGTTACTTCTTCATTATAATTACCCTGCCATGGTCTGCTATTTACCGTATTAGCATTATCAATACTAAAAGAATATGAAATATCTAATTTACTTCCTATGTTTCCTGTTGCAATTGCCATCTCCCCACCATCACATAATAATCGTGTGTCACTACTAGTATCATTTTTAACATCTGTTGTATTTAAACGACATCGGGAATCATGTAGTATAGAAGTAGTCCCCCTTTTAGGAATAACCTTTGAATCGGGATTTCTTGTTTGTAAAACAATACTAAATACATCACAATTTGGTGTATAAGCATACAAATACATCATAACACCCAAAAGTAAATATAATTTTTTCATTTTTTATCCTTTTTTAAGTTTTTAAGAATTCTTTATATAATTATACCACTAAAAATTAAAATATTGCTATAATTTCACAAAAAAAAGGAGAATTTATGAAAATAGCAGTAATACAAGGACCAAATTTAAATATGTTAGGGGTTAGAGAAACAAATATTTATGGACCAATGAAACTTGAAGATATTCATACACAAATGAAAGCAGTAGCAGAACAAAATGGATTTGAAATAGAGTTTTTTCAATCAAATTTAGAGGGTGAAATTGTAGATAAAATTCAAGAATGTTTAGGAGATGCAGATGGGATTATTATAAATCCAGCAGCTTACACTCATACATCAATCGCTATTAGAGATGCTTTAAATGCTGTAAAATTACCAGCTATTGAGGTTCATATTTCAAACATAGCAGCAAGAGAAGAATTTAGAAAAAAAAGTTTAATTTCTGATGTGTGTGCAGGAACAATCGCTGGTTTTGGACCGTTTAGTTACCATTTAGCAATGATTGCTATGATTCAAATTTTAAATGAAATTAAAATGATGAAAGAACAACAAAAACAAAATGGATAATTTTATTTTAAATAAAGAAAATGAAGTTTTTTATGAATGTGGATATAGTTGTGATAATGTAATATTTCTTTCGTTAGGTGATGAAAAATTTTTCATCACTGATGGAAGATATACTATTGATGCTAAAGAGAATGCAAAAGCTGATGTTATCACTACAAAAGATTTATTAAAAACTACAAAAGAAATACTTCTCAAAAAAAGAATTAAAAAATTAAAAATAGACCCAGCAAACTGGAATTATGAAAGTTTTGTAAGTTTATCTAAAATTGTAACTTTACAAAAAATTCCAAATTATTCTCATAAAAAAAGGATGATAAAATCTCAAGAAGAGCTTGAAATTATTAAAAAATCAGTGTTTTTAGGAGCATTAGCTTTTGAAGAGTTTAAAAAAGAAATTCAATTAAATATAAATGAGTTTGAGCTTAGTTATAGATTTAAAGAAAAACTTACAAATAGAGGCAGTCGAGATTTAAGTTTTGAGCCAATAGTAGCAATAAATGAAAATAGTGCAAAACCTCATGCAGTTGTTTCTTGTAAAGAATTAAAAAAAGATGATATTTTACTTTTAGATGCAGGGCTTAAATATAATAGATATTGTAGTGATAGAACAAGAACTATTGCTATAAATAATAATATTTCAATGAGTAAAATTCAAAAATTCAAAAATAAAGAGTATCAAAAAATTTATGATATTGTTTTAAAAGCACAAGAGGAAGCGATAAAAAATATAAAAATAGGGATGCCTATTAAAAAATTAGATGAAATAGCAAGAGAGATAATTACAAAAGCTGGATATGGAGAATATTTTGTTCACTCATTAGGACATGGAGTAGGGCTTGATATACATGAATGGCCTTATGTAAATAGTAAAAATGAAACTATTATTCAAGAGGGGATGGTTTTTACTATTGAGCCTGGAATTTATCTTCCTGATAAATTTGGAGTTAGAATAGAAGATATGGTGTGTATAAATCACGATGGTAATGTGGAGGTGATGAGTGAATATATTTAAAACAACTTTTTTCCCATATTATAAAAAAATAGATAAATTTAAACATACAGCTCTTATTGGAATAGGATGTAATGTAGGTAATTGTGTAAGAAGATATAAAAAGTTATTTTTATATTTGAAATCTCACCCATTAGTTGATATTACTCAAACATCAATTCTTTATAAAAATCCTCCTTTTGGGTATTTAGACCAAGATGATTTTATAAATAGTTTAATAGTAATAAAAACAAATCTTTCACCAAAAGAGTTACTTTATTTTTTACTTAGAGTTGAAAA
>Ga0256836_1001166_pt1 | contig 12140 bp, 12 predicted proteins | sample 4561380metaG_FD_185974 | JGI IMG/M metagenome (GOLD analysis project Ga0256836, IMG submission 185974) | Hydrothermal vent microbial communities from Guaymas Basin, Mexico - 4561-380 | ecosystem: Environmental > Aquatic > Marine > Hydrothermal vents | place: Mexico: Guaymas Basin | collected...
TATCTTACTTTTATCACTGATATTTCCGGGATTGAAGCGAATGCAGTCAACAGATTCGGCTGCAATAAGTGCGAGTTTGTAGTTGAAGTGGATGTCTGCAACAAGAGGCAGAGATGTCTGCTCTTTGATCGCTTTAAGTGCGAGTGCATCTTCCATATCCGGAACAGCTACACGCACGATATCAGCACCTGCAAAATGCAGACGGTTTATCTGCTCCACTGTTGCTGCGACATTGTGTGTATCAGAGTATGTCATGGACTGGACAGATATAGGTGCATCACCGCCAACTGCTACATCACCGACAAATATTTTTTTGGTAGGGTATCTTTTTATCATAGAGAGATTTTAGCCTCTTTTTTATGAAAAGGTGCTTTAGTATTGCGTTTAGATAATGTAGTCTTCGTAATTAACACTAGAGTAAAGTTTATGTTCTACGGAGTATTTAAGCCTTTCAAAGAGCGTGTTGATCATATCGAGATAGTTTTCATCAAAGTCATCTGAAAGAGCAGTTGCTATATAGTAGTTTTGGTGATACTCAAGCTCTTTAAGTGTTTTATAGAGATTTTCTGCAGCTTTTACATATGAGGAGTGTTGTGCCGCATCAAAGACAACACATACAATGTTCTCTTTGACACATATAAGCTTATCTGTTTTTCTGAGTAATTTTTTCAGATTTTCTGTCTGTACTGTGAGAGGCTCCTCTGTATAGATAACAGCAACAGAGAAGTGCACTTCATATCTCTTCTCTCTGTAAATATACTCATGAATTATATCCATTACGCTCTGATAACAAAACCTGCGTATAGAATCCAGGTTATCCAATATTTTTTCTGTTTTTTGTTGCATAACTCAACCTATCTAGTTTACTTACTTATATAATAACTGAATCACAAAGATATATCAAGTATCTTTTGCCCCTTGTGTAAGTGTTCGTGCCACTCCAAAAAAGAGTGGCTGAAGAAGTTGATATGACGATTAAAATCTGAAGTCTAAATTAGTATAGAGATATCTTCCCGGCTCGTTAATGAGCAGTTTATCTCCTCCTCCTGCAGTAAGAAGTGTTAAGTCTGTATAGGTATTGCTTTTTGCATAGGTAATATCAAAAAGATTATTGACTCCAAGAGTGAGGTCAAATTTTTTGTTGATTTGATGTTTTACTTTACAGTTAAGTACGGACCAGCCGGCGAGATACTGTTCTCCGTTATCATCATCATATTCACTCCATGCATCACTTCCCTCTACCTGCAGTGTTGCAAGAGAGTTGTTTGCATACTCATAGTTGAGTGAAAGACTTCCGCGAAGCGGAGCCATATCTGCCAGGTTTTTGTTCGTTTGACCTTCGAGCGCACTCTCTTTTTCTCCTTTTTTATATGAGGCGATCATATCGAGGGTGATATCATCATTCAGATAGTAAGATGCACTGAGTTCGCTTCCGTAAACAGTTGCATCAATGTTTTCAAAAGCATTGGCAGTTTTGCCAGCATTGATATAGATATAGTCTTTGAGCATTGAATAAAACAGTTTGATTTTAAACTCAAAAGCATCACTGTTTACTTCATACCCGAGGTCTAGCTCACGGTTGGTAGTCTGTTTTAAATCAGGTGTACCTATGGTGTTGCCCCCTTTCATAAAGTAGAGCTCTCTACCGTCTGGAACACGTGAAGCCTGCCCGACTCCTGCAAAAATTTTATTTTCTGTATCTAAGTGATAACTTGTAAAGATATTGGCATTGAGAGCATTATATGTGTTTGATTGGTGTGCTGTGTTGTCATCTTCTACGCTTGTATAGTCATATCTTGCTCCGAGTTTTACATTAAGAGCGGCGTAGTTTTTTTCAAGAGTTGCAAAAAGAGCCGAATTTTTAGTGAGAGCATGATCGATACTGTCACCTAAAACTGCACCTGTTATATTGTTAGAGTACTCTCCTCTCCATGTCCTTTTACTGGCATCAACTCCCAAAAGGAGTTTATATGCATCTGTTTCAAAATAATTTTTAAGTTTGATTCCCTGCATTGTCGTCCACATATGGTTTGTTTTATTCTTTGCCGGAACAAGTGCTGCGTTTCTGTACTCTGTACTCATAGGGTGGTCAACATCAGAGTAGTAGTATTCTAGATTTATATTTTTATATTCATCAGAGATATTTTTGATATTGTAAGATACGCTGTAGATATTTGAATCATCTAAAATAGCATCCATCGGAGAGTTTGGATAGAGTATGTTGTCACTTCTGTTAGCAGTTGTACTCAAACGCAGCTCTTGATTTTTTGCAGTTGTGATAAAAGCTTTTGCCATTAGTGACTGTTTTTGATATGCCTGCATATCTTCGTACTGTGTTTGGTACTTATTGCCTGCTGGAACAGAGGAGTATTTTACCTGCTCTGCCAGAGTATGTCCGTCACCGTCTTTGTATTGGTCACTTGTTTCTCTCGAAGCGGTAAGTAAAAGACGTACAATATCATTGCCTCCTGTCACAGTTGCTCCGAATTTTTTATAGTTCCATGCACCGAAGCCAATGTTTATCTCCCCTTTAGGCTCTTTGCTGGGCTGTTTTGTAGTAATCTTGAGCCCCCCGCTCATAGTACCGAAGTTTGTTACATCATAAGGTCCTTCTGTAACTTCTATCGTCTCAATCTGATTTGCAAGTACGTGTGAAACTGGAGGATCCATTCTGTTTGGGCAGGCTCCATAGACTTTTGTTCCATCTACTTCGACACTGATATTGTCACGTTTTTGTCCGCGGATAAAAATATCATTGGCAATACCGCTACGACGGCTCATATCAATACTCGGTACACTTTGACTCAGAGCATCTGCAACATCTGCTGATGTTTGCGCTTTTTGCGCTACTTCTGTCAGGGTCGTTGATGCTACATCAATTGTTGAGAGTTCAAGCTCTGCGGCTGAGAGTGCTGAGATTGTAAAGAGTGATAATAAGATTGTTCTTTTCATGGAATATAACCTGTAAATTTAATTTTTCTTAATTTTAAAATTAATATTTTAATTTTAAGAGTGTTTCTTTGTAATGGTATAAAAAAAGTGTTACAAAAGTGTTAAGTGGTTACAATTGCGTTTATGAATAGAGTAGAGAAGATAAAACGGACGATTTTAATAGCTTTGGGATTTGCACTCGCCACTTACCTTATTATGAGTGGAGCTGCAATGCTCAAACAAGAAGAGCTAAACGCAACGAAAGTAGATAAAAGTTCTAATAGTTAGAAAATTTGTTTTTTCCGCTGTTTTTACTTCTATACATTGCAATATCCGCCTTTCTAAGTAGCTCCTGAACAGTTTGTGCATCATTTGGAAAAGTGGCAATACCAATGCTTGCAGAGAGATGTTGGGATAGATATTTTGGAATAATCTCTTTGTTTATGCTGGAGAAGAGTTTTTCTATTAGAGCATCTTTTGTATTTTCGTGTAAATCAGTATAGACGATAATGAACTCATCTCCTCCGATACGCGCAACAATATCATTACTTCGTGCATGTCTTTTTAGCAGTTGAGCAAAGTGTTTGAGGAGAAGATCTCCCTCTTGATGTCCAAGTGTGTCATTTACATTTTTAAAATTATCTAAGTCGATGTAAAAAACAGCAAAGCTCTCATGGTGACGTTTTGCATCTTTAATGATGTATTCTAGTTGGGAGTAGAGACTGCTTCTGTTAGCTAGACCGGTAAGAGTATCGTGGCTTGAGAGGTATGTAAGTTCTTCTTGGAGAACATATTGCTGGGTAATATCTCTTGCAAGCCCTTCCGCACCATAAATCTCATCTTTATCATCTGTTAGTGGATAACTGCTTATTTCAAGATAGTGTCTAGTACCATTTTTATGCAATACACTGATAATAAATGGCTCAACATGTTCTCCTTTGAGTGTGCGCTCTATTAGCTCTATAGAGAGTTTATTTATAGCATCATTTGTGTAGTATGTGGTAAATTTTGTATTTAGTATTTCCTTTTGGGTGTAGCCTAAGATATCTGTTATTGCTTCACTGACGTAAGTCAAATTAAACTTTTTATCGAAGCTGTATAAAAAATATTGTTTGCGAAATTCATTTAAAATCCTATGAAGACGTACTTCACTTTTGTGGATCTCATGCTGGGCACTCTCTTGTAGCTTTTTATAGAGTTCTCGCATCTCTCTTGAAGATATCTCAAGTGAGCGCTCAAGTAGTTTTTTATCTTCATCAGCATCCTTATATGCCTGATCAACAAGTTCTAAAAACTTTTCATCAACAACAGCTCCGGTTTTTTTGAGTTGTCTTTGTAGAAGTTTATGCATCTCTTTCCCAAATCGCCATGAGTGTCATTGTCTGGTTGTGGAGCTCACAACACTTGTTCTGTGTAGGAGAGATCTCTCCAAAGGAGTACATTCCAATTAGTGTGGAATCTTGAGGCATCATCTCTACAATTGCTTCAAGCTCCTCTTCTGTTCTTTGTTTTAGTATCAGTCTTCTACCGATACAGCTTACTGCTATTGTAAGTAGTTCCCCATCGTATAAAGTATCAAGATGGAGCTCTTCTGCGGCCTTATTGGCACCGGCTACAACACGGTTAAGATTTGCTTTCATAAAAGAGACATAGCTCCCCTGTGGAATATCCCCTGCAAAAGTCATGGACTTCTCTTTTTCATCGACGGCAAGTACAGTTCGTGTAATATTTTCTTTAGTGGCTGTTTCAATGGCAAGAGGAAAAGAGAGGGCACTTAAAGGGAGCCTTTGTGACTGTTCTCCAAGGTACTCTTTGTATATTTCCAATGCAGGTTTGCCGTCAAGTTCATATAAAACATTTGCTTTTGACCTGGTCACAAGGCGCTGGATACCAAAGATGTCCAGACCATCTTTGTAACTTGAGCTGTAGTGAATAGAGTCTCCGTAAAAACCAATGGCACTGATACCGTTGGTATCTATAGAACCATTAGCAATGATCCATGTGGATTTAAACTTGCCGTCATCAGCTGCAAGTGCTCCACTTATAGGAAGTTTGGAGTCAAACACGTCATTAAAACCATCGACGAGTTCGGAGCCATTTGTATGCAGACCGTTACTGAGCACATAGATGAACTTTAAATCCTCTTCTTTTAAGTTCTTTGCCAAATATCTGCCGCTTTCAAATGAATTTTGCATATCTTGAATATGTGTACTTACCAGCTTTATTTTACTTGTATCAAATTTGATAACAGTCATGGAAAAGGGACTCTCTTCAACTGAGTCCATAAAAATATTTCCTGCCGTTGAAGCACCTATTATAAGAGCATCTTTGTAAGTTTCTCTCATCTTTTGCAAGGGCTCTCTTACCTTCTCAGCAGAGTAGGTCGAGAAGATAATTACCAAGGTAGAAGATGAATCCAAAGAAGCATCTAAGGGTCTGTCCCACTGTTCATTATCATATGAGTAGTGTTGCAACTTCATATAATCCTCCTTTGCCTACATAAAAACATTTTATATAAGCTATGCTTTTGTATTACTTAAAAGTTCATAGTGACACAGTGAAGTGAACCATGCTGGCGAATAAGTATAGAGCAGTCAATAGGAATTATTGCCCTCTCTTTAAAAGTCTGTTGAAAAATCTCTAAAGCTTTTGCATCACTCTCAACATTGTAAGTCGGGACTAAGACAGCACCGTTGACAAAGAGAAAGTTTGCATAGGTTGCAGGCAGTCTCTCCCCCTCAAAATAGACTGCTTCGCTCATTGGCAGTGCAATAAGTGAGAAGTTTTTTTCCTGTGCAAGCATCTGCAGCTCCTCTTCCATGCGTTTGAGCTCCGGATAGTGTTCATCTGTATCATCCTTGCATTGAACATACATAATGGTATCTTTTGAGATAAAACGGGCAAGGGTGTCTATGTGAGAGTCTGTATCATCGCCTGCCAAGTATCCGTGATTGAGATATAGAATATGCTCAGCACCGAAAAACTCTTTGAGCTTTTGTGTTATATCTACTGCGTTTAGCTTTGGGTTTCTGTTTTTGTTGAGCATACATGCTGTGGTTGTAAGGATGGTATCTACTCCATTGCTCTCAAGGGCACCGCCCTCTAGTACAAAATCTATCTTTTGCATGGGTAGATTGTAGTAAGGGGAGAGATGTTTGCTCATAAGATTGTCTTTTGAAGCTTCAAACTTGCCTCCCCATGCATTAAAGGTGAAATCAAGCAGTATTTTCTTACCGTTTTGCTCTACTGTGAGTGCCGAGCAGTCCCTTGCCCATGTATCATCTGTCTCATACTCGACAAACTCTAGGTTTTCATGTTCATTGAAGTGCTTTTTTACTGTGTTTATATCATAGCAGACAACTAGGCACTGCTGGTACCTGCGTACTGCGTTTATAATGGTTACAAATGTTTGCTCTGCTTCTTTGAGATACTCCGCCCAGTCTGTTTTTGGATGTGGAAAGATGATTTGTGTAAAAGTTTGTTCTTCAAACTCTGCGATTAATTTTTTCTGTCCAAACATGCTGTATAATTCTCCTATGGCTTACATAACTCTAAATAAAAATCATTTTTTTAATAACCTTGATATTATTACGCAACTCACTTGTACTAAAGATAAAATTGCCCTTGTTTTAAAAGATAATGCCTACGGTCACGGACTGCTTGAAATTGCACAGATGGCTCAAGAGTATGGCATAACTAAAGCTGTTGTGCGCTCACAGAGTGAAGCAAAAGAGGTAGAAAAATACTTTGAGTATATTTTGGTCTTAGCAGATATAGCCACTGCAGCAAGTAAAAAAGTGAGATTTACCATCAATGATATAGAGCAGATTGAAAAGTTTGTAAAAGGGACGAAAGTAGAGTTAAAAGTAAACAGTGCCATGAATAGAAACGGTATTGAGATGGATGAGCTCCCCTCTGCGTTTGAAAAAATTAAAGAGCAGGGATTGGTTCTTGAAGCTGTTTTTACCCACCACAGTTCTGCCGATGAAGAGAACCGCTTTTATGAACTGCAAAAGGCCAATTTTGTAAAAATAAAAGAGGAGTCAAAAGTTCTGGCAAAGCGTTATGGTATAGAAAATTTACGTTTTCACTCCTGTAACTCTGCAGCTCTTTTTAGAGAAGAGAATTTTAGTGAAGATATGGCACGTGTGGGTATCGCTGCTTATGGTTGTCTGGAGCTTGAGGAAAACTCTTTGCAAAAGAAGTTACAGCCTGTTTTGAGTATCTATGCAAAAAAGCTCTCTCACAGAGTTTTGCAAAAGGGAGAGTGTGTCGGTTATAGTGCTACATTTGAAGCAAAAGAGTGTTGTGTGGTGAGTAATTATGATTTTGGGTATGGTGACGGGTTTTTACGTTCCTGCTCAAACAGTTACGAAACCCCTCAAAATATAAAAATCGCAGGAAGAATCTCTATGGATAACAGCTCATTTTTAACTGATAAAGAGGAGCTCTTAATCTTTGATGATGCACGTGATGCCGCAAAACAGGCAGGAACAATCAGCTACGAGATGCTGACATCACTCAAAGCCTATCTTAAACGCAGTGTAGTTACGAAGTAACTCGCACTACGGCACTGGGAAAGATTACGCCGTCAATACCAAGCAGGGCGAACTCCTCTATCTCATCTTCATCTTCGATATGCGCAAGTATTTTGGCATCAAAAAGATAGTTTTCTGCAATCTTCTGTGCAGTTTTTGCAAGGCTTGGTTCAACCACAATATAGGCTGCGTTTAGAGAAGAAGCATATACTGTCTCTGTGATATTTTTTACTTTGAGTGCAAATTTTATTGCATTTTCATCCAGATAGCTGATAATATCGAGATTGCTCTCCTCAAACTCTATATAGATAGTCGATGAGGGGGGAGTAGTGGTAATGGTGTCGATGTCAAAAACATGGTAAAACTTTTGACTCTTTAAAAACCTATGTCCAAAGAAGAGCATTATTTTGCCTTTGTGAGACATTCGCGTGAGCAGTAGTATTTTCCATTGCTCAAAATCGCCTCTTCTACTTCGACATAAATACCACAGCTCGCACACTCTACCATATCATTTGCTTCAGGCTTTTGAGGCTCTCTTTTTTTGGGTTTTTCTACTGTTGGTTTTGTTTTAAAAAACATAAAGTATACAACTGCAATTACAGCTGCGATCATCAAAAATTTTAGTATCATATATCTTCTCCTAAAAGTAAGTAGTGTCTGTTGTCTTTTTCAATTATTTTGTAGTTCATACCTTTTACGCCCTCATCTATCTCATCAAAAACTTTTTCTCCTTTGTAAAAAAGGAGTTTTGAGTTTTTGTCTCTAAAGTTTTCACTGAGCTTGAGAAGCATTTTTGTATCTGTAACCGCCCGAGAGGTAATGATATCAAAAACCTGAGGCTCCATATCTTCTACTCTTTTTTTTACAACTGTAACATTTTTGAGTCCCAGGTCCGCTTTTATAAATTGTAAAAAACTTGCCCGTTTTGTCAGAGGCTCGACAAGTGTCACCTCTGTCTCAGGAAGTGCAAGTGCTAAAATCATCCCTGGAAAACCGGCACCTGTACCTATATCCATGAGGGAGTTTACTTTGGGGAGAAATGTAACAGGAAAGAGAGCATCATAGATAAAGTTGTTGAGTGTTGTTTCATCTTTTGCACCGGTAAGGTTGTGAATTTTATTCCATTTATAGAGGTGCTCTTTATATTTTTGAATATTTGTAAAAAAGTTTTTCGGTAGCCCAATCCCTGCGTTTACAACGGCATTTTTTAAGTTCAATATAATTATCCTTGCTTTAAGAGAAAAGTTTTTTCATCATAGTAAAAAAGATTTTGAAAATTCCTTTATTTCCTACGAGATTATTAATAAATTCATCATATGTGACACCTTTTTCTTCAAAAAATCCTCGAAGATACTTCTCACTTGCTTCCATTCCGCCAAGAGTCTCTATCTCAAGTAATTTTGCATAAATCGGTTCTATCGCCTCTACTGCGTTTTTTGGAGCTGCTTTTCTAAAAGCAGTATGTGAAATGATTTCATTTGTTATAGGGTCCACTTTTGGCTCAAATTCCGTTATGACCCAGTAGTAGCTGCCGTCTTTTGCCAGATTTTTCACTATAGCCATAATATTTTGCGCTTTATTGATTCTGTCCCACATCATTTTAAAAACTACTTTTGGCATATCCGGATGTCTGATGAGGGAGTGTGGTTGTCCTATAAGTTCCGGTTCTGTGTAACCTGATATCTCTACAAAGTAGTCATTTCCATACTCTATGATACCTTTGGGATCGGTTTTTGAGACTATATATCTTTTTGGATCTAGTTGTATTTCATTGAAAATTGGTTCTGGACGTTTCATATTCACTCCTTTGCTCAAATTAAAGCCAATTATATAATTATGTTTATTAAATTTATGCAATAATAAGCTAATTTGATGTTCAGGTTGGTATAAATGACAAAATCTCAAACTATAGAAGCGATAGAAAAAGCCAGATTATCACATATTGGGCAGATGCAAAAGATAGAGTTGATGCTAAAGGGTGTCAGTGTAGATAATCCTACAACAGTCTCTAAAATGAAATGTGAGTTTGGAAAATGGCTGTATGGGCGTGATGAGCATTTTATAAAAAATCTTTTAGGCTTGCAGTTTTACGAAGAGCTTGATAGAGAACATGAAGCGTGGCATATTGAATATGCTAAAATTTATGAACTTCTGTTTGCGAAAAAAAAAGAGGGTTTCTTTGCGAAAATATTTCAAAAAAATACTCTTGATACACTCAGTCTTGATAAAGCAAAGGCTTACTATGTGGAACTTACGGTAAATACAGAAAGACTTTTAAAGCTGTTAGAAAAATCAAAAAGACGGATGATGGCCATCAACGAATCAAAATTTCACTAAGATTTTTTTAAAAATTTTGTCATCTCCTCTGCAGGAATTGGTCTGGAGTAGAGATATCCCTGTATGCAGTCACAACCATTATCAAGCAGAAACTCTTTTTGCTCTTTTGTCTCAACACCCTCTGCGATAAGTCCAAGATTGAGGCTGTTAGCAAGTGCAATAATCGCTTTTGTTATAGCAATATCATCCTCATCCTGGGGAATATCATTGATAAAAGATTTATCGATTTTCAGTTTACTAAGAGGTAGTTTTTTCAGATATGAGAGAGAAGAGTATCCTGTTCCAAAATCATCAACAGAGATATTAATTCCATTATCATGAACCTGCTGCAGTCTCTTGATGGAGAGTTTTGGATTGTTCATCACCTGTGTTTCTGTGACCTCCAACTCCAGCCACTCTTTTTTAAAATCAAATTTTTTCATTGTATCAAAAAGATTGACTATAAAATCACTCTGTTGGAGTTGCGCCATTGCAAGGTTGAGTGAAAGTTTTCCGGGGTAGAGACCACTTTTATACCATGCAGAAAACTGTGCCATCGCCTGTTTCATAACTATCCTGTCAATTTCAACAATAAGGCCAAGCTCTTCTGCTAAAGGAATGAAATCAAGAGGAGAGACAGTGCCCAAAGTTGGATGCTCCCATCTCACAAGTGCTTCCATCCCTGTAAGTTGTGAATAGAGAATATTTAGCTGTGGTTGGTAATAAACTTCAAACTGCTCCTCTTTAATGGCGATTCTGAGGCTGTTCTCCATAATCACTCTTCTGTATGCATGTGCCGACATCCCCGCTGAGTAGAGTTGGTAATTATTTCTTCCTTTCTCTTTGGCCTTATACATTGCGGTATCTGCAAATTTAAGCAGGTTACTTTTATCCTGCGCGTGTTCTGGATAGATTGAAATGCCTATACTCGTGGTGATATGCAGCATATTTGAAGAGATTTTTATAGGTGATTTCATAGTCTCGATTATTTTATTTGCAACTACTGAAATGTCGGTGAGTTTTTCAATATTGTGAAGGATGATAGTAAACTCATCACCACCAAGTCTTGCAATTGTATCTTTTTCTCTGATACAGTTTTGAAGTCTACTGCTTACCTTTTGTAGGACAATATCTCCGATGTGGTGTCCCAGTGAATCGTTGATGTCTTTAAAGTGGTCTAGGTCGATAAAAAGCAGAGCAAAGGTAGTATTGGTTTTTTTTGCCGCTGTTATTGCTTCTGAGAGTTGCTTTTGAAAGAGGGCCCTATTTGGCAGATTGGTCAGTGTATCATGATTTGCCTGGTGCATTAAAAGTTCAGACTGTTTTTCAACTAGTTCGCTCACTCGCAGGTTCTGTGTGACATCTGTATCGAAAATGACATAGGCTTTTCGTGAATTATAATTGGTAATTTGGATGTGTGACTGTACATGGTAACTTGTACCGTCTTTTCGAGTATGGATCGTCTGGTTTGTGAGATATGCCTGTTTTGTCAGTTTGTAATTGCTTTTGAGCTGTTCAATCATTTCGGGAGTGAGATCTTTATTGATATTTAAAATTCCAAGACCACCAAGAAGTTCCTCTTTTGTATATCCCAATGCATGACAGGCTGCTTTGTTTACATAGAGATATTTGGAAGTTTCATAGTCAACAATGTAGATTTCACTTGCTGAGTTTTCAATGATAGAACTCAGTTCCTGGGATTTTTGCTCGAGTTTAACCTGCTCTGTAATGTCTTGAGTGGTACCGATAAGTTTGATCGGTATCCCTTTATCATTGTAGAGTGCTTGTGCATTGATTAAGATATTTTTCTCTTTTCCTGATTTGAGTCTAATGGTTCCTCTAAATGTATGGGCTTGATGAGATGTCAAAAGCTCTTTGATCGCTATTTGTGCCCGCAGAAGATCTTCTGCTGTTAAAAAAGATAAAAAGAGTTCCAAAGTAGGCTGTATGGAGAAGGGTTTTATTTCATATATGTTAAAACTATTTTCAGACCAAGTGGACCGGTGGGTAATGAGATCCACTTCCCAACTGCCGAGTTTGTTGATCTTCTCCACAAGACGGAAGCTGTCTTCTCTTGCTTTGAGTTTTCCTAGAGCAGTTTTGAGATCATCTTTTTCTATATTTATAGGCATATGTTAATCCTTTGGAAGCATGTGTCCCATCTCATCACGTTTGACATTCAGGTAGTCATTATTATGCTCATTTGCCTGCATAATAATCGGAATACGTTCAATAATCTCTACACCACTGATTGAATTTATTTTATCAGGATTGTTTGTCAGGAGTTTTATTTTTTTAATATTATAATAATTTAGGATAAACGTTACTATCTCATAGGTTCTCTCATCTGCGGCA
>Ga0256836_1001167_pt1 | contig 12135 bp, 13 predicted proteins | sample 4561380metaG_FD_185974 | JGI IMG/M metagenome (GOLD analysis project Ga0256836, IMG submission 185974) | Hydrothermal vent microbial communities from Guaymas Basin, Mexico - 4561-380 | ecosystem: Environmental > Aquatic > Marine > Hydrothermal vents | place: Mexico: Guaymas Basin | collected...
AAAAAAAGTTGTTCATACTTTTTATGCCAAAAGAATTGCGGTGCAATCTTTAAAAGTTCTGTATCTTTTTGCACCTTGTTAAGAATGTTAGCATTATCATAAGCGAAAAAATAGTTTTCTTTGCCTAATTTTTTCGCATTATTCATAGCTTGATCTGCAAGGGTTAACAGTTCACTTTTATTTTTGCTCTCTTGTGGAAATTGACTGATGCCTATACTGCAGGAATAGTGTATGATACTACCTTGATAGTGTATATTGTTTGATGTCGCCTTTGAAATTTGATATACAATTTGTTTGAGCTGTTCTGCTGAAGTATAGTTTTTTAGAAGAACTAAAAATTCATCGCTTTGGTTTCTTGAAATAACACTCTCATGAAAGAGCGTGCTGCTTATATTTTTAGCAATATCTTGTAATATTATATCTCCGACTTTATAATCATAGTTGTTATTGATATTTTTAAAATCATTAATATTTATAAACAAGAGAGCAAATTCCAGAGTTTCCTCTTTTGCTTTTTGTAAAAGTTTATCAATTTCTTGATCAAAAAAACGTTTGTTTGTAAGTTGTGTCAATGGATCACGGTAGGCAAGATTATGAAGTGTTTGTGCAATAGCATTTAAACGTTTATAAAGGAGTTCTACATCTATTGGTTTGGCAATAAAACCATCACTGCCAAGATTAATAGAGTTTAAGATATTGTCTTTATTATCATATGCAGAGAGGACAATAATAGGTTGAGAAATATCTTTTTCTTTAATCGTTTTGGCTAATTCTAAACCATTCATAAAAGGAAGATTGATATCTGTAATAACTATATCAGGATTTTTTTTATTATAGAGTGCTATTGCATCTTTTGCATTATATGCTTGATAAAATATTTTACAGTCATCTTCTAAAAGGATTTTCATTTGCTCTTGAGTTATGGGATCATCTTCAACAAAGAGAAGTGAAAAGTTTTTGAGTAACATTAAAGTGTATCCTATATAACTTGATATTTGATATTTTACACTATTTTTTGTTTGTCAAGGATAAAACTACGATCATATATGTTTTGCCGCTACATAAGCACTTGCCCATGCAAACGCAAAGTTATATCCGCCGCGTCTTCCGACTATATCTAAAGCTTCTCCGATAAAATAGAGATTTTTTTGCTTGTGTGATTCAAAAGTTTTTGGATTTATTTCACGAACATCAATACCTCCTCCACTAACTTCTGCATGACGAAATCCGTGGGTATCTTTTACTTCAAAACGCCAGTTTAAAATAGAGTTGGCTATCTTTTTTGCAATCTTTGGATTGATATTTTGTGCCTGCATATTGGGATCTATCTCTAAAAAAGCAAGAAGATGCGTTACTATCTTAATGGGCAATAAGCCAGTAAGAAGCGTCATAATTGTATAGTGTGGGCATCTTTTTGCCACATTGCTTATATGGCTGGCAAGTTTTTGCATTGTAAAGTTTGGCAAAAGGTTGATCGATAGTCCTACATGGGCAAATTCAAGGAGTGCTTCACTTGCTTGTTGTGAGATATCTAGTATAGCAAAGCCTGATACACCGTAATTTGTAAAGAGAAGATCGCCTTTGATTGTAAGCTCTTTTTGATGATTGACAAGGAGTGTTACCTCTGCATCAACTTTTGCACCTGCCATTTTATGAATGATTTTAGAATCAATTTCAAGTTGTACCAAAGAGGGATATGGTGTAATGATTGTATGTCCAAACTCTTTTGCAAACTCCTCTGCATCATTATTACCGCCAAGATGGCTTGCTGCACGGGAACCTGTTGCAACGATAACAGCATCATATTTATTGAAAAACTCTTTGATGGAGCTAATCTTTGTATTTAGATGAATTACAACGCCAAGTTCACGAGCTCTTTCTTCAAAAAGTCGCGCAACACTTTTAGCTTCATTACTCAAAGGATAGGCTCTGCCATCATCTTTGAGATCGAGTAACATTCCAATAGATTCTAGATAGTGCTTAAACTTTTCAAATCCAAACTCTTCAAGAGCATAGCTGACAAAGGCAGGATTTTCTCCAAAGTAGTCCTTTGCCGAGAGATTTTTGTTTGTAATATTACAGCGACCGTTTCCGGAGACCAAAATTTTTTTTGCAAGTTTGTTGTTTTGTTCAAAAAGTGTTACTTCGCATCCGCTCTCAGCAGATACAATAGCACTAAAGAGTCCGCTTGCTCCACCACCGATTATTGCTACTTTTTTTGCCATTAGAAAAGCTCCCAGGGTTGTTGGTACTTTTCGTTGAGTAGTTTCTTGAGGGTATCTGATGTAAATCGTTTTCCCTCTTTTGGAGGGAGTGAAAATGTGTACTCTTTGGAGTTGATCTTAAAGCGGAGTGCATAGGCATGAAGATAGCCTCTCTCTTCTTGTTTAGCAGCAGTGGCATCTGCATAACGGATATCTCCTGCAATGGCAGAGCCGATACTTTTGAGTGCAACACGGATCTGATGTGTTTTTCCTGTATGGAGTTTGAGCAGGAAAAGTCGTTCATTTGCCTGAACGGATGTTGAGTGAAACTGTGTAACTGCCGGATTGTTTTTTGTCTGAAGCAGTTTGTAGCTGCCTCTTCGAGAAGGTGCCATGTCGGCTTTGATCCAACCTTGTTTTTTCTTTGGTTTGCGTGTAGAAATTGCAAGATAGTATTTTTCAATTTCATGATTTTCAAACATTTTGGCAAAGGTATTGGCAGATTTTGCAGATTTTGCAAGCAGGATAACTCCCGAGGTCATCTTGTCAAGCCGATGAACACTGTAGAGCTCTTTTGTCTTCATAAGTTCTTGTGCCAAAACAACAAAACCTTTTACACCATCTTCTGAGTGAAAGTTCATACCTGCTGGCTTATAAAAGAGCATAAACTCTGCTTCATCAGCAATAATATCAGCGGGTGTAAGCTCTCTTTGCATTGCTAAAGATATACCACTTTTGCACCAAATCCACCCATATGCTGTGGTGCATCTTCAAAACCTTTGACACGAGGGTGCTGTTTTAAAAACTCTTTAACGGCATAGGAGAGTTTTCCTGTACCAATACCATGATAGACAAGGACTTCATCCCAACCGTTAATGAGTGCATCATTTAAGAACTTATCAAGAACCTCAGTCGCTTCATCGGATCGCATACCGTGAAGATCACACTTTAGACCTGCTTTTTTGGTAACATTGAGATTGAGATCGGTTTTGGGTTTTTGTTTAACGATTTTTGTTGGTTTGAGATGTTTTGTTTTTACTCGTACTTTTATACCATTTACTTCTACTATGGCTTCATTTTTGCTTTTCATTGCCGTAATAACACCACTTTGAGAGTGATATTTGACTGCATCCCCGACCTGAAAAGTGATATCTCTTTTGAGAACCTCTTTTTGCTCTTTTGGCAGAGCATTTTTGGCTTTGTTCATTGCACGGTGAATTGCTTTTGTGTCTCCCCCTTTTGCTGCTTTTTTTGCTTCGCCTATGGCAGCTTCGTACTCTTTTGTAAGTTTTATACGTTCCTCTTGAAGAATCTTGTTGAGTTTTTCTTTTTGATCTTTAAGTGCCTGGTCTTTTTTTGCAAGCTCTTCAAGTTTTTTGTCTGCTTCTTGGTGTTTATGTTTGAGTTCACGCTCTAGCTGGCTTCCCCTCTCAATAAGTTGGGAGAGTTTCTCAGAGTTGTCCCCATAGACTTTTTTAGCTTCACTCACGAGAGTATTTGCTATACCATAGCGTGCAGCTGTTTCAAAAGCATAACTTTTACCGATAATACCCTGCATAAACTCATATGTAGGGCGACGATTGGCTTCATCATAGATGGCAGCCATAAGTTCCACATCATCACGATCTGCCATAAGGGCTGCAAGGCGTTTGTGGTGGGTTGTAACAACGACTTTGTGTCCACGTTTTATAAGATCATCAAGGATTACCTTAAAGAGTGCTGCTGCTTCATCGGAGTCTGTTCCGAGTTCTATCTCATCGACACCGATAAGCGCAGACTTGTAGTTAAAGAGGTGGGAGAACTGTTGCATACGTCCTGCAAAGGTTGAGATGTCGTTTTTAACATTTTGCGGATCATCAATGATGGCTTCAATTGCTTTAAAGTTTCCTATATGTGAGTGTGTCTCATTGAGTTTCATAGGGATGATATATTTTGCCATAAATGCCGAGGCAAGGATTGATTTGAGCAGCATTGTTTTTCCACCGGCATTAACACCTGTTATCATCAGTATATTTTTACAAAAGTCCACATTGATGGGTTTTGCATTGTGCAGGGCAGGGTGAATAAAGTCTTTGAGTACGATTTTAGCGTCTTTTTGGCTCTTGATTAGTTCAAGATTTTTACTGCGGGCAAAGAGTACCCGTGCCTGATAATTGTCAAACTTGCTAAACTCTTTGTCTATGAAATTAATAAAAGGCAGAAGCTGTTCAAGTTTTTGTGAAAACTCTTTGGCATATTCATAAAAGATAGCTTCACGCTCTTGTTCTATAAAACGGATCTTCTGTTTTGTTTTTAAGATATTGTCCGGTGCGACATAGAAAAATCCACCGCTTGAACGTCCAACAACAGCACCTTTGAGTACATGGTTAAAACCACCACGTACCAGCAAACACTCTTCATTGTTGATATAGTGAACCTGTGTATCGACAAGATATCCTGCAAGTTTGGAGCTGTTCATCATCCGTTTGAGTGCTCCACTCATTTCATTTTTATACTCTTTTATACGTTGTGAGAGTCCAAAGAGTGTCTCATCAAGATTCTCTTCAAACTTTCCATCTTGGGTAAAGTACTTCTCTATTTCTAAAAAGCTCTCAGGAATGAGAAACTTCTCCATCCACTCTCCGATAAGCCCTTCAAGTTCACGGTTTTTGAAGTATCGAAAATAGCGAACAATCTTGACAATTTCAAAGATCTGTTCAAAACGTAATACACCATGTTTTTTCAGATGCAGTTTGATGGCTGTAAAATCTGCTATCTTGGGCGGAGCTTTAAACTCCAGTTTGTCAAGTGCTTTGATGTAGCGAAAGTGTAACTCCTGATCGCCTTGGATATAGAGCGTGTGTTCACGTGAGAAAAACTCTTCAAACTCTTTTATATGCTGTGTAAGATCAAGCTGATTGATCAGCTTCTCTATCTTATTATTTTTTGTATTTACTGACATGTGAAGGCATCTATCATCTCTGCATAGTGCGGAGTATTTTTCTTTCCAATAAAGGTATAGGTTCCTATACTCAGGGAATAGAGTGAACTGTTGACATCTCTGTTGCCACAGCGGATGGTTTTTCCCTGTTCATACTTTACAACGACTTCAAGCATTTTCTCTCTTTGTTTTTCTTGGTATTTGTTATAAACTACGGCTCCCATTATAAGTGTAATGAGTATAAGGGCTGCTGTAATTTTTTGCTGTGTGTTTAGCTCTGTAAAGTAGTGCATTGCAAGAAAAAGCAATCCTACAATGATAAGTCCATAGATATAAGCCACTTTAGCTAAGTCCTCTGATTTGATAGGTAATATCACCTGCACCAAAACCAATGATAAGTCCATGATCAAGTTTTTCAAGCTCTTTTTTGTCTTTTACAACACTGATTGTATTATTGGCACGTTCTATAGAGTCTGCCATCGTTAAATTATAGGCTTTGAATTTTTCTTGAAAGTCAATATCACGGGGTGCTTCACTTGCTGCCCAAACCGGTAAAATGATCAGTTCATCAGCTCCCTCAAAACACTCTATAAAAGCATCTAGATTATCGATCGTACGTGAGTATTTGTGTGGTTGCCAGATAGCTGTGATTTTATCAAAACCTTTGAGCTGTGCATACTCTTTTACCGACTCAAAGGTTGCTTTGATCTCTGTTGGATGGTGTCCGTAATCATCAATGATCACGCTTTTTTCTTCAAGTCCAACAATATCAAAACGTTTTTTAATGCCTTTAAAAGTCAGTAGTTTTTTACGAATTGTTTCTATATCCATAGACTCTTTTGCTGCTAAAATTGCCAAAGTTGCATCGAGCGCTATATGTTTTCCAAATCCCCATACATCAAATGTTCCAAACTCTTTGAGTGTAAAACGAGTATGTGGTTCATTGTTTATAAGAACATACTCTATCTCTGTGATATCTCTGGAAGGGTAGAGCCATTGGGCATCAACAGTATCAACAAGCGTTGCTAAAAAAGGATCTTCGGCATTGAGCACTCTGTGTTTAGCACTTTTTATAAAAGTCTTATAGGAGTCATAAAAGCGTTCATAGTTGTAGTCATAATATTCCATATGCTCAGGTTCGGCATTGATGACAATAGCACAGTAAGGGTTGGAGTTTAAAAAACTCCCGTCACTCTCATCTGCTTCAAAGATCATAACATCTGTTTTTTCATCATAACGGACATTAGATCCAAAGGCTTTGGACTCTGCACCAATAATAGCCGAGCCATCCATAATGGAAGCTAAAATAGCTGTTGTTGTACTTTTTCCATGGGCTCCTGCTACAGCATAGACTTTTCGATCATCTAAAATTTTCAGCAGAGCTTCTCTTCGTGCCAAGACTTCAATACCTTTTTCTTTCGCTGCTATAATTTCAGGATTATCAGGACGAATGATAGCAGAGTGAACAACAAGATCATGATCTTTTTCAATAGCACTGCTTGCATGCGGGATCGTTATTGTACTTCCAAGATGTTGTAGTTTTTCGGTGATACGTGTACCTTTGATATCTGAACCACTGACGTTGTGTCCTTTGTACTGCATATATTGTGCAAGACCGGAGATACCGATACCGCCGATTCCAATAAAGTGAATTTTCATAGAGTTAATCCTCTGTGCTTTTGTTTTGATCTAGCAATTTTTGTGCCTCTTTGGAAAAACGGCTGACATAAAAAGTGCCTGCATTTTCTGTTGCTTCTAAATCAGCAATCTTTTCCAAAAAATCCTCTAGTGCCAGACCTTGTGAAGCAGCGCCTTGATGGAGTTTCAGTGCATCTGAAAACTTTTTATCATTACTCAGCCCTGAGAGAACTTCAAAAAGTGCTGCTGCATCACTTGCTTTACCAACGCTATAGTGCTCCATTGCATACTCATAGAGTGCACGAAGTGTTGCAAAATCCTGTACTTCATTCATATCCATCGTTCGGTGTGCTTCAAGAGTGTCTGTGAGCTTTTCCAAGGCAAGATCCAAGATATTTGCATAATATCCATGAAGTGTCTCTTCGTCAAAAAATTCATGTGCTTTGTTCTCTAAAACATAAAGAGATGCAATGTCTGCTTCTTTTTGTGCTTCTAATATTTTCTTTTTTAAATCTTTTTTATTCACCTAAACACTCCTTGATACGGCTTAATGCCTCTTTTGTTTTTTGTGGACTCTCTACGAGAGCGATACGGATATAGCCAATACCCGGATTTTCTCCTTTTGCATCTTGTCGAGCCAAAAACTCTCCCGGAAGGACTTTTACATTGTACTCTTTGTAGAGTTTTTGTGTAAAGGCGATGGCATCACCGACATGCAGCCAGATATAAAAAGTAGCTTTTGGGATGGCAGTTCCCAGTATCTCTTTTGCTACTTGAAAATTTTCTTTGTAAATTGCACGAGAGCTTGCAACATGTGCTTCATCATTCCATGCCTCAGCAGCTGCATGTTGGAGTGGAAGCGGAGAAGCACATCCTACATAGGTACGATACTTCATATACTCTTTTAAAATTTTTGCATCACCTGCAATAAAACCAGAACGCAGTCCCGGAGCAGAAGATCGCTTAGAGATAGAGTTGATAACGAGTATATTTGTAAAGTCATTGTTACCGACTTTTTGTGATGCTTCAAGCAGAGATGGGATCGCTTTGTCTGTATAAATCTCACTGTAACACTCATCATTAAGCAGTATAAAGTTGTGTTTGAGAGCAAGTTTAACCCATTTACCGAGTTCATCAATGCTCAGTGTTGCTGTTGTGGGATTGTTTGGAAAATTTAAGATAACAAGATCACAGCGATCAAGATCTTTATCATTTAATGTTGGTTTGAAGTTGTTTTTTGCTGAGAGATTAAGATGAATTACCTCTGAACGTGTAGCAATTGCAGCACCTTCATAGATCTGATAAAATGGATTTGTGTATGCCATAACACTTTTTTCTTTATCAAAAAGAAGAAACTGCGGAAAGTTAAAAAGAACTTCTCGTGTACCAAAAGTAGGGATAATCTCTTCATTACTGAGTTTTACATGAAAACGTCTTGCTACAAAACCGCGCATTGCTTCTCGAAGCTCTGCTTCTCCTGTTGTTTTTGGATATTTTTGTAAAAGATTTGTACTCTCTTTGAGTGCTTTTTGAATAAATTCAGGCGTCTCAAACTGTGGCTCACCTATTGTTAAAACGGAAGGTGTATAGTCTTTATTTGGAGTAATATCTTTGAGTAAATCGTTTAATTTTTCAAATGGATAGGGTTCAAAATGCATATTTATTTCACTTTTTTAAATTAATGTTAAGTGCCAGACCATAATAAATGTCATATTTAACAATTTTTAAAAGGTTTAGTTTCAAGGCGAACTTTTGTTGATGATACGAGTATCATTAAGGAAAGTTCAACGCAGAAAATGAGCCTTTTAAAAGTTGCCCTTCGGGTGAAAAGAGAAGTCACAAGCTGACTGCGTTAAAAGTTCTTAAAACTACCAGTAGTTCTTTCAAACTTTTGCCTTGCATCTTATAACTTCTCTTTTCATTAAATTATGACATTTATTATGGTCTGGCACTTATTATAGCGAAAAATTCTTTACCTCTGATTTGTAAAAGTGTTTTTTTACTTGAATCAATTGAAATTATTGTACAATATACTTTATATTAATTATAAGGAAAAAATAGATGAAAATTATATTATCAACTGTTGTGGCTCTTTTTTTATTGGGCTGTGGTGAAAGTAAGTCAACTTCTCATGAAGTAAAAAATGAGGTAACTCCAAAGAATGAAGTTGTTAAAACGGTTGTAGTTGCTGAGAAAAAAGTGGCTCCAAAACAGCAAAAAGTTGTTGTTGCAGAAAAGAAAGTGACACCTGCTAAAACAAAAGAAACAGATGCTAAAGTAGATGGTGCACAACTTTTTTCTGCATGTGCCGGATGTCATGGTGTTCATGGTGAGAAAAAAGCACTTGGAAAATCACAAGTGATTGGCGGATGGGAAGCGTCTAAAGTTGTAACAGTACTAAAAGGTTACAAAGAGGGTACATATGGCGGTGCTATGAAAGCTGTTATGAAAGGGCAGGCTTCTAAACTGAGTAATGCAGAGATCGATGCGCTTGCAAAACATATCTCTACACTATAAAAAATAAAAAGAGGCTAAAGATTTAAATTTTCTTTAGCTTTTAAATTGTTTTATCATTCATTGAGCCTATTTTCAAGATAGGATGTTAGAATTTGCAAAAATTAAAATGAGAAAAGTATGAAAATAGTTATTAATGGTCAAGAAAAAGAGTTTGAAAACAATGTTACATTAGCTGAGATCTTAAAAAAACTCTCTCTTGAAGGCAAAGTTATGGCTGCTGCTGTCAATATGAATATAGTAAAACAAAACGAGTGGGAGAGCTATAAAGTTCAAGAAGGTGATAAATTAGAACTCTTGGATTTTGTCGGGGGTGGTTGAAGTTTGTATGCTTACTACTGCTACTGCATACTCTCCATCATGCGTAATTGAAAGTGCTGTATCTGTAATTTGAAACTCCTCAATAAGCTTTTTTGAGAGAGCAAGTTTCGGTGCTCCATATTTGTTTTTATAAATTTTTATATCATGAAAATTACATCTTGCACCAATTCCAGTTCCAAGTGCTTTTGAAAAGGCCTCTTTAACTGCCCAGTAAGCTGCAGCACTTTTAGAATTTTTTACAATTTCAATCTCTTCTTCACATAAAAACCGTAAGAGCGCTTTTTTCCCAAAACGCTCCATAAGCTTGTGCATACGAGAAGTTTTAATAAGATCAATACCTATCATACTGTTCTTTTACTGAATTACAAATTCAGTAAAATATATTCCTTTAATTCTACCATCTGATAGCATAGCATTTAAAGTATCCATAATTTGTTCAGATACTTTTTGCTTTCCTTTTTTTGATGATATCTCTTCAAGTGTTTTTGAAGAGAGGATACGAATAATTCTATCACGTAAAACTGCGGCTTTTGCATCAAGTTCCATGCTGAGCTCTTCACCCTCAAGTTCAAGTGACATAGCAACTTTAAGATATCTTCTTCCTGAGTCACTTTTAAGATTAACTGTAAAAGTGTCAAGTGGATAAAGTATTCCTATCTCATCTAGTTTTCTTGTATCTTCAAATGCATTTGAATTACTTCTAGTCGAGCGTTTTGAAACTGTTTTTTCTTTTGCTGCCGGTGGTGTAGAAGTAGCATCGACAGCTTCTTCATCTCCACTCATCAATAAAACAGCTACGACAGCCCCAATGATTATAATAAGTATCAATACAACAATGATAATTATCATTAGCATATTACTAGATTTTTTCTCTTTGGGTGCAGATTCTTCTTCTGTTGTCTCTTCTTCAGCCATGTTGTTTCCTTGAAATTATTTTTTGTTAGGAATCAAAGTTAAATAAATACGCTGATTATAGCTACGTTATTTTGTTTCTAGTTGAACCATTTTATGAGGAGCATAGCCTTAGCTACGCAACGATTAAAATTGTTTGACTAGAAACAAAAGAACGAGATAGAATGCGGTTTTATTTAATTTTGATTCCTTAGTATATCAAAAATGATAAAAAATTATTAAGCATCTTCTTGTAAATCTAACTCTTTTAAGGGTAAAAATTCATATGTATCAGCATTATAATACTCAATTTTACCTGTTTCTATATCATAGCACCAACCATGAATATGTAAATTACCCTCTTCAAAGCGTTTTTTTACATTTGGATAGGTCAAGATATTATCAATTTGATTAATAACAGAGAGCTTTTCTGTTAAACGTATAAGCTCTTCTTTATCTGTATTTACCCCTAATGAGAGAATAGCGGATTTTTTTGCATTTTCTCCAAGTTCCAACCATTTTTTAGTATGAATAAGGGAAGGATCTTCAATTGGTTCATAAAGTGCTTTACATGCACCGCAGTGTGTATGTCCACAGATGATAATCTCTTGAACATGTAAAACACTGACAGCATATTCAATGCCAGAAGCAGTTGCATGAAAATCTTCATCCGGCTTATATGGTGGTACAAAATTTCCAACATTTCTGAGTACAAAAAGATCACCGGGATTTGTTTGTAACATTAGATCCGGTATAACGCGTGAATCAGAACATCCGATAAAAAGTGCTTTAGGAGACTGCCCACTTTTTACAAGTTCAAGTAAAGACTCTTTGTTCTTCTTAAAGTAACTGCGAAAGAGTTCATTTCCTTTTGCATAATTTCCTAAGTTCATCTTCAGCCTTTTTTATTAATCTTTGTTATGAACAAATATTGACATTTAAAGCTTTCATAATTTCCTCAAAGATTGCTCCACTTTCACGATGAATATCATCATGATATTCAATTACTAAAACTTCTTTTCCGTTGGAAACTTTTGTTGTATGCATCTCTGGCGTTAATGGGTATTTTGCAATGATAGCATCGACTGTAGTATCTACTAAATCCTTCTCTGTAGCTTCTTCATATGCAAGTGCCAATCTTGAGAATCTCTCTTCACTTCTAAATTCCGCATCAATCATTTTTACCCTTCAAATTTTTATTTCGTAATTATACAACTAATATAGATAAAAAATTCTTTTAAGTTGATTAATTTAGTACCATTCTAAGAGTTTTGTTACTTCATCGACAATATATGTCTTAATAGAACTTTTTTCTAATGGCTTTTTTGCAACGAGGGCTTTTGTTATATTTTGCATTTTTGCTTCTTTGAGTCTGCTATCAAGTGCATAAACTTCACGTACATCACCAACGAGGGAAACTTCTCCGATAAAAACCGTCTCTTTTGATATTACCCGATCTCGAAAACTAGAAATTATGGCAGCTAATATGGCTAAATCAGCGGCTGTTTCTGTGATCTTGATACCGCCTGTAATATTGATAAATACATCATACCCAGAGAGAGGAATTTCTAGCTTTCTCTCTAATAATGCAAGCAACATATTGAGTCTGTTATTATCAAACCCTGTGGCTTGGCGTTTGGAATTAGG
>Ga0256836_1001169_pt1 | contig 12113 bp, 12 predicted proteins | sample 4561380metaG_FD_185974 | JGI IMG/M metagenome (GOLD analysis project Ga0256836, IMG submission 185974) | Hydrothermal vent microbial communities from Guaymas Basin, Mexico - 4561-380 | ecosystem: Environmental > Aquatic > Marine > Hydrothermal vents | place: Mexico: Guaymas Basin | collected...
GATGATAGCGCTTGCACTTGGGGCGATTGTCGGATTCGCTATGGCCGCCGCGGCGGGAAGGCTGAAGGGAAGGCTCAATGAACTGACGATTGCGATACTCGTTCCCCTTCTCACGTATATGGTGGCAGACGGCTTTCACGGCGGCTGGACCGGCAACGTTCTCATCTCCACCCCCCTCGGAGACTTCACGCCGGATGAGATGATAGGTCTCGATACGTTTCTGGCACTCCTCCTCTCGCTCCTCTACGTCCACATCCGAGGGAAGCGGGCGTTGAGCATAGATGAGTTCCCAAGCTTCGCATCCTTTGCAACGGCCATGATTGGGCTTGCCATAGGACTCTCCGCGGGTTCCTGGCACGTCCTCCTGGTTCCTGGCCTCGCGCTTTATGCCCTCCTCGTATGGCTGTCACTGAGGAACCCGCTCACATTCCTAAACGCAGTGCCCTGCGGGGGTGAGGCAGCCGGGGTCGCCCGGGAACTGGGCTTTGAGTGCCTAACCGACCGCGAGAGCCTGGGAATCCTCAAGGTTGAGAAACACATCCTCATCGGAGGAAAGGCGATAGAGATGTTTCCGAGATGGAAGGAGGTCGCCGGATGCATCGCCCGTGTCTCCACTTCGGGCAGGGGCTTCAGGGTTGGCGTGTATCTCCTGTACCTGCTTCAGGTTCCAGTCGGCCTGGTGCTCGGCAAGGGACTGCTGGCGGTCGCGGTTCTGGTACCCCTGGCCGTCGTTATTCAAGTCCTCTCGACCGTGCTGACGGTCAGTTTCACCAAAAAGAGGCTCTCTGAGGGATGCAGGGAGGTTACAGAGGAATACCGGCAGTTCTTCAGAAAGAACAAAAAGCGAGGTAGGTTTGATGCCGTGGTGGACTGAGTCCACTCACCTCTCAAGACAGTCCATAGCGTCGAGGTACTCCTTTTTGGCCCTCGCGTGTGTATGATAGAACCAGTCGGAAGCTTTGCAGTAGCTGTAGAGCTCCTCCGGCTTGAAGTAGAGGTTTATCTCCCTTTCGGCGCTCTCGGGGCTGTCTGAGGCATGGATGACGTTGTATATTGCATCCCCAACGTCGAGGCCGTAGTCCCCCCTGATGCTCCCGGGTTCGGCGTCCTTTGGGTCCGTCGCTCCGGCCATCTTCCTGACGACGCTTATGGCGTAGCGCCCTTCGACTACCATCACGACGCTCGGGGCCTTTGTGATGTAGTCTATCAGCGCCTCGAAGAAAGGCTTCCCCCTGTGCTCCTCGTAGTGCTTTTCAGCGAGCTCGCGGTCAATCCATATCATCTTCATTCCGACGATTTTAAGGCCTCTCTTCTCAAAACGGCTTATGATTTCGCCCATCAGCCCCCGGACAACGGCGTCAGGCTTCAGGATAACGAGGGTTCTTTCGACCTTGCTCTCGGCCATCGGCAACACCAAAATATGAGGGGGCAAGGAGATTAATATGTTTTTGCATCAGCCCGTTAGCTCTTCCATCCAGGCAAGGTATCTCCGTGCGACTTCGCTATTGTATGCCCCGTTGTAGCTCAGCTTTCCACCCTCCAGAACGATCATCTGGTCTATTCCCATGTTAAGGGGAATGTGGCTGGCTATGATAAGGCTTGTGTCCTTGGAGAGCTTTGAGAGGGCCTTTGCAATAATTATCCTGCTGTCAGCGTCGAGGCCGCTGAAGGGCTCGTCCATAAGAATGAGCTCCCTCTGGCTTGCAAGAGGTTCAATCATAGAAACCCTCCTCCGCAAACCTTTGGAGAGCTCGCCAACCCTCTTGAAGAGGTGATCCCCAAGTCTGAGGATCTTTACGGCCTTGTCAACTCTTTTCGCCCCGTACACATCCGATAGCATTTCAACGAGCGTTGAGACCTTTAGCATGTAGGGAAGATCCTCGACGTCCCTAGTGTAGAGAATCCTTGAGTAAAGTTCTCCGCTCTCCCGGAATGGATCCAGCCCGAGAACCTCAACCCTTCCAGTGGTGGGTCTTAGAAGGCCCGATATGACTCTCATAAGGGTCGTCTTTCCAGAGCCGTTTGAGCCGAGAAGGAGAATTCGGCCCCTCTTAATTTCAAGGCTCAGGTTATCGAGGGCCACGTTGTAGCGGAACCTGACCGTGAGCCCCTCGACCTTTGCAACCGGTTCACTTCGTCTCGGCATCTATCACCACCTCCGGGCCCTCTTTGCTCGGGACAACACGGCACTTCGGGGAAACGTTGAGAACCACATGGAAGTACAGGAAGGGATCTTTCCTTTCAAACTGAAAGCTCCCCAAGTCCGAGGTTCTAAAGACCCTCCCGTCCATGGTGATGATCTCTATCGTGTAGCCCTTCTCGCTGCACTGGAGGTTCTTAACGTAAGCGGAGAGCGTCGTCTTTCCCGGCTTCATCGGCCAGAAGACATCGAAGCTGTAAACGACTGTTCTGTTCACCACGTCAGCGAACTTGAGGAGCTGATCGGCTGAATCAAGCCTTATCTCTGCGTGGGTCGAGGACTCAAGCCTGCTCCAGTGGGAAAGGCCTATTGAAGCTCCCAACGTCGAGAAAATTATCGAAGTGAGAAAGATAAGGACGAGCGTCTCTTTCCAGTTCATAGGCTTATCCACCTCCTCTCAATAGAGACGGCCATGAAGCCGAGAAGACCAAGGAAAGTCCCGAGGAATGCCTCCACCGTTTTCCAGCCGAAGCCGAGCTTGCCGGAAAGACCGAAGGCAAGCAGGAGTGTAAAGACCAAAGCGAGATCAACCCTCCCCCATAGGATGTAAGTGGAGTAAACAGAGACCGTGAGGAGGAGAAGGAGGCTGAGCAGTATTGCGGCGAGCATCAGAAGGGAAGATGCCTCGATCCCGGAGAGCCAGTTCCTTTTGACCATGACGAGGGGCATTACCACGGAAGCGAAGAGGGGCAGGAGAAAGCCTAAGGAGAGCACAAAGCCCTTAAGGACCAAAGAGACCGGACCGGTGCGCTCCCTGAAGAGCAAGGGTACGAAGGAGACCCTCATCCTGTACGCAAACGGAAACAGGGCTATAAGAACTCCTATGGCGTAGACAGCCGATAAGAGGCTTGAGTTGGACCAGACGAGCTTTCCAAACTGGTTGGCTATTCTCTCCTTTATGTTCAGGTACTGTTCGGCGTAATACTCCGGCGGTTTTTCAGGGCTCTGGCCGCTCAGCTGGCCTGGGGCACCGAGTATGGGTGTAACGGTGCCCCCCATTATGGAGGCCTTGTATATCGAGTCCGCGCTGACGTATGCCGTTACCGAGCCTACTATGACCGCGGCCAAAACGACCGCCAGCACCTCAACAAAAAGGTAATCCGAGAGGGAATTCCTCAGGACCCACTTCATTTTTTCTTCAACCCCCTCAGCAGCGGTATTATCGACAGACCGAGGATGAGAGCTGGGCCACAAATGTGTAATCCTCCCTTATCGGTACGTGAGCCCGTGGCTGTTCCATTCTTCTCACTTGAGTTCGTGAGTATCGTTGAAGTTCCCTTGAATGAGGTATTTGAGGTTTCTTTTGATTCATTGAACCCACACATCTCAAGCTTCTCCTTGATGAAGGGGTAGGTATCCTCAAAGGCCGTAATATTGAGACCGTTGGCCTTGGCATCGGATAGGATGCGCAGGAACCTGTTGAAGGTCGCAGTCTGAATGAACTCATTGCATCTGCCCAGCTTTTCCCAGCCGGTGATTATGTCCTTTGGCGTGAAGAACGCTGGATCGTACTTGACTCTGAACGCGTTTCCAGTCCCCATCTCCACGAGCAGGTAGGGGGAGTTAAATGCCTTCGCGTATTTCTCAGGCAGGGGAAGGACGAAGAGGTAGGTTTTGTTTATGTCCAGCGGTAGCGTTGAGTCCATCACGACCCATTTACTGCCCCAGCTATCCTCTAAAAATGGAACATAGTCATCATTGACGCTCAAAACCTTCCAGATGAAGTTCTGGATAACGCTCGGGTCCTTGGTCTTCAGAAATTTCCTCATGACTCCGTCCGTGTAGTTGTTAAAGGGAATGCCATCGATCGTGGAGGGGCGAGATAAATGCGGCAGTTTTGTGGGAACGAGATAGATGTCCTCTATTGGCATCATAAACGTCGGGAGATAGTAAAACCTGTTGGGAGTTATGTTGACTCCCTCAAAGGTTACGCGGTACTGGCTGAGATTGAAGAAATCGCTTATTAGGTAGACCTTTCTTCCGAGGTAGCTGAACTCGGTTGTAAATATCTTAGACGTAAGGTTAGCCGCCAGCTGGTTTATCAGCCTGTTGGCCTCGGTGATGTTGTCCGTCATCCTCGCCTTCGCCAGGGTCTGCTCCACGACCCAGGGGTTCTTTTTGATCTCCTGGATCAGTAGCTTAGTGTTCGTCAGTACCTCCCTGACAAAATAATCGCTCCTCACCGCTGGATGCCAGAAGGGTGTTATCCCGATGTACCTTAAAGTGCCGTTGTCGAGCAGGTAGCCCTCACCGGTCCCTTTGTCTATGAGGATTTTTATTGTTATGTTGACCGGCCATCCGTAGTCCTCGGGATCCAGGCTGCCGTAGGCGTATTTGTAAATGGGAAAGTCACTGAGGCGAAGGTTCCTGAAGGAGAACGTCACGAGCTCGTGGGTTGAGTTGTACGGAGAGTACCTGACCTCCGCGTCCGGGGTTATGAGTTCTATTGGCCTGTATTCTTGATGATGCAACTTGACTGAAACGTTGATAACCGTTAGCGTAACGTTGATGTACTCGTCCCTCTCAAAATCGTAGGTCAGTCTTGTTGTGTTGTATACGTTGTTTAGTACAATTGAGGCGTTCTTTACATCCGGGCAGTTCACGAAAACCCACCCATCAATTCCCGCGTAGTGCGTTTCGTTTACCTTTCCAACAAGGGGATGGCTCCCTAGATAGAGGGCTTTTCCACATTTCGGAAACGAGTAGGGGGTCATTGTCATGTTGCCCGTTAGTGGGTAAACGTGTGTGGGAAAATCGTAAGCTAAAGCGGGTATTGGGAAGAGTGTTAATATCATAATAAAAAAAGGAAGAAAACGGTGCTTCATCACCTCACCTCCTGTTCGAATATGATCGAAAGAGTATCTGAACTAGTTCCGTAGACTTGATCGTACCCAACGAAAAACATTGCACCGCTGTCGAGGTTGAATTGCTTGAAGTCACTGTACTGGTAGGAACCCAGCGGAGTTGCTCCCTTCTGTGATCTTACGTCTGGCCTTAGAGAAGTTGGGCAGAAACCCCCGGGGCAGTTTTGACTCACAGTGCGGGTCAGGTATCCCCTGTACTCGACTTCAGCTCTGTAAATGTAGTTGTGGAACGTCACAATGACTCCGTAGGTCTTTGATATGGAAGTCGATGAACTCATTTCGTAGACGGTGTTAATAGTGTAATCAACGCCGACTTGAAGTCCCTCCCCCACCGAGAACCCAAAGCTCAGGCCTGTTTCAACCTTCTGCTTGGCTTCTTCTTTGCTGCTTGCCTGCACGATGAATACCTTCTTTATTCCTCTAGTGTCAGCTTTCTGAATACGACCAACTCTCTTTGGGATAAAGTATGGTGAGATCTGACTAAACGAGATGCCGTACTTTTCGTATCCTGAAGTTCCCCATGGTCCATCTATTGTGATGTAGGCGCCTCTGTTGTAGTCGGTAGCTCCAATATCAGTAACCCGAACAAAGTATTTACTAGTGTTCTCTTTCAGGGGATACAAATCTCCATGTATCATTATGCCAACGCTTGCAACATCCAAGCGATCCCACGGAATCCTCGTGTAGAGTGGGCCGATGGTTTTTGAGCCTACGAGAGGCCTTAAAGACTTGTATATTGCATAGTTGTCCACGCCGCTCCAGCTTTTGTGGTCGAAATACGCCATGGCATCTATGGTTGACACGGCTCCTGCCGTTGGTATTGCTGTTGCCACTACCAGGAGGAATACTCCAAGGATCAGTACGGCTCTGACCCGTTTCATCTTACTCACCTCTAGGTGTTCGGGCATCTCGAGATGCCAGGATAAACTTGAAATTTACCTTTATAAATTTTTCCATCTATAAGTAGTGAATATAAAAAATCATAATAAGTTACCAGATGTTTTAAAGAGAATACTTAGATATAGCAAAGATGCAAAGAGTAATAGATTTAGATTTCGCTATTGCAAGGATTATTGCCTCTTCCTCCTCAGCAACGGAACTATCGACAGGCCGAGGACGATGGCCGGACCGCAGATGTCTTTCCTTTTGTTTTTTGTAGATGTTTCAGTGGGGGGAATCGTCGACTTGAAGCTGGAACTTGCTGTCTCTTCTTGGGTGGCGTTTTCCTCGGCCGGATAACCGAGACACCTTGTCACATCTTTTTTGACGGTCAGATAAACATCTTCGAGCTTAGTCTGATTTATCTTCCCCGTTGCAAGTGCGTCGTTCATAAAACTCGAGAGGCTCTGAAAGAGATCGCTCTCTATAAGAGGGACGCACGAGCCGTACTTCCTCCAGTTCTCCTCTGCCTTCCGAGGGTTGAGGACCCTTGGGTCATACTTAACGTGGAGATATCTACCGGAACTTAAAGTGATGTAAAAGAGAATGTAGGGTGCGTTCAGTTGTTCCTCGTACTCCTTGCTCAGGGGCAGAACCACGATATCCCCAGGCCTCGGAGGGATGTAGGCGGCGATTAAATGGTTTGTGGACAGACCTGGAAAATACATATTTTTCCGGTACAGAGTGCGCCTTATTGCATCCCTGAGCGCGTTGGCATTCCCTGTTTTGATGTACTTTACTATGGCTTCTACCGTCTCGTTGCTATCTATCCTGCTTATGTTCACCCACGGCTTGGGTAAGATCGTTGAAAAGTTAACCGCGGGAGCATAGACGGAGGATCCGTTTCCCTTTGCAACCAGTTTTATCGGTAGCCCAAGGTAGATGCTCTCAACGCTGAATATCCTGTCTCTAAACTTCAACGTTGCGTTGGATATTATTTCCGAAGCGTTGAAGCCGGAACTCATCTTCGCTTTGTTTATGATGCTCTCAATCACCCAGGGGTTCTCCTTTACCTGTCGAACAAAAGCCTCTGCGTTTTTAACAGCGGTGTTGAGGTAATTCACGATATCAAACTGGGGCATCAGGAGCGGGAGGTTTCCAACGTATCTTTTTGAACCGTTGTCGAGCAGATATGAGTCGCCGTTATTTCTGTTCACGAGAAACGAGAGCTTTATATCCCTCGGCCACCCGTATTTGGCCGGGTCAAAAGAACCGAATACCCATCCAATGTCCGGGGAAATGGTTAGGTTGGAGAAGGTTACCTTTACAAGGGCATAGCTCTCGTTGTAGTAGTCGTATTCTATCGTCAGGTTTTTGGAGCGGAGTTCCTCAACCCCTGGAAACGGCGTGTTCATGTAAATACTGAGCAGTATGGTTGTCCTTGTGTAGTTGTTCTCTGTTTTACTGTTTTCCCCTGTTACGACAACCCTAACGTCGGTAACGTTTTTGCAGTTAACGTAGATGTTCGCCTTAACAAAGACCGCCGAACTTGAGTTAACTATGTATCCTAATGTTCTGTTTTCCCGATATAGAACGCAGCCGTTTGCATGGTATGGTATCACTTTGAAGCTTCCGTTCAACGGCCAGATAACGACCGGGAACGTTATATTCTCATTTTGGTTAGTATCCTGAGCCGAGACAAAAGAGGGGGCAGTTAAAGATGTCTGAATAAAAAGAAGGAAAATAAGAAAAATGGCGGCAAAACCTCTTTCAATTTTCATGTCTCGTTCACCCCTTAACTTACCATTTCTCCCGTTATACCCTGAGTTTCCATATCAACATCCTCATAGCTGTATATATAGTCACTCTTCTCAAAGTCAAAGTGCTTGTAGTCGTAAGTGTCGTATGATGTGCCGGATGTCACTCCAACTTGCTTGGATAATGGAGTAGGGCCAGGATTGGAATTAGTTATGTGGTAGTGGTAATTGAGATCTCCCACGTACTCGGTGTCCCAGTAGTGCTGATAAACTGTTGCTGTAACGGTTGCAGTGTATTCAACTTTCTCTCCCACTTTGACTGATGCTATGACAGAAACCGATGCCTCAATCCCGAGTTCATCAAAACCCGCTTCTATCTTCACCTTTGCTTCCTCCTCTGATTGTGCATACACCAAAATAGTGTACGTTCTGCTTATCTGAATAGTACCATGTCCTCCGTAGAACACCATCCTGCTGGGGGTTACCCAGAATTTCTCGTATCCGTATCCAGTAGGGTCTGAGAAGGTGTAGTAGCTACCCTTCCCAAAAAATGCAGATCCCGTAGCTTCAATAAACTCTTCTCTATTGCCCGTGTTTGTAGTCAGTACTCTTGCATGCTTTAGAACCATGAGATAAGCCGTCGCTAGGTGGTCCCAGTATACTCTGTAGTACACACTCCTGACAGTACCGCCGGCAGTCGTGTCGATGTAACCGCTGATCGGGTATTGGTAGATATCTGACCAAGTTGTCCCATCCAAGTAGTGGATGTCGTCAAGTAGTTTCACGGAGGTGTCCACGCTATCACCCAAGTCTCCCTCTGCACAAACGTTGGGCACTACTGCCGCCACTACCAAAAAAAACATTCCCAGACCCAGGAGGCTTTTCCTCAGTTCCATTTTTAACATCTTCTAGTGGCGAGGCACTGTACAGTGCCCTTAGTGACTTGAAACTAAACCTTATAAGTTTTTCCACTGGAGTAGATAATTTTGCGGCAGTTGTAATTAATTACAACCGCGCATGCACGCAAATATTTTTGTTACAAAAACTGTGAATAAAGACCCGTTAGAAAAATTGATGGAAGAACGTCATTTTCTCCACCTCCTGAGGATTAATGGGACCACGGCGAGACTTACCAAAAAGGCTGGACCACAGATGTGTTGCCCCCTAGTAGTAGAGGTGCTCGGTTCGTGGTTTGACGTTTCCATATCCTCCGCACCGGTTGAAGTGCTTGGCTTATAATCTGGGGCCGTTCCATAGACCTCTTTAAGGTACTCATCTATCATCGAGGAAACGTCACCGTAAAGCCCTTCAAACTTGGTGTAGTTGACTTCCCCTCTGGTTAAGCTGGAGTAGAGCGCCTCCGAGAGATCACTGTACACTTTCGACCTCAGGAGCGAGAGGAACGGCGTCAGGTTCTTCCACTCTTCGGAGACCTTACTGGGATCAAAAATCCTAGAGTCATAATGTATGTATGGATATCTCTCAGCGTTCCTGTGGAGAACGACAAGGGCGTACTTCGCTTTAAGTTTCTCCCCGTATTCCTTAGGAAGGGGCAGTGGCAGGAAATCGCTCGTGTTCACCGGGATATTCACATACATAAAGACGTTGGTGGCGATCGGGGGCATTATAGTTTTCTTCGTGTAAAGAGTTCGATCGACTATCTCAATTATGCCACTCTCGTTTCCGTTCTTCAGGTACTCCAAAACAGCCTTTCTCGTGAGGTTCTGTATCTCAGGAGATCTTATTGCACTTATACTGACACGGGGCTTTGTGATGTTTCTCCACAGATCCACAGTAGGGCTAACTATGGTGTTGCTCTTGATTTCAATTGGAAGCCCCAGGTACCGGTGGTTCACGTGGAGTATCCTCTCGCTGAGGCTCATAACTGCCCCACTTATGATCTCGTCCCTCTCCAAGGTGGAGTTGGCGAGCTTAGCCTTCTCGACGATCTCCCTTATCGTCCATGGGTTTGACTTCACGCTCTGGACGAAGTTAAAGGCGTTCTCCTTGATGGTCTGGAGGTAGCGCTTGGGATTGAACTCGGGGAGATAAAGGGGCAGCGTTCCCACGTATCTCTTTTCCTTACCGTCGATGAGGTAGGCTTCACCGGTTCCGCGATTCACGAGGAAGCGGATGGTCATATTCTTCGGCCAGCCGAAGTAAGCCGGATCGGACGTGCCGAAGGTGTCTCTGAGCTCCGGTGATACGGTGATGTTGAGCATCTTTATCACGAGGAAGAAGTGAGTTGAGTTGTGGTACTCGTAGGATATTGAAACGTTGCTCGACCTCAGCTCAACCGGATATGGAAACGGCAGGTTGGTGTACACGTTAACCGGAACGGTAACGTACCTGAAGTTCTCTTCCGTCTGCGTGATATTTGGAGGAAGAACCTCCACCTTCATCCCCGAGACGTTGGAGCATCCGATGTAAACGTTGGCCTCTATCTCCAGAGCTTCTGTGGCATTTATATAATAACCGATCAGGCGGTTCTTCAGGTAAGGATAGAGGGTGCACGAGCTGACGTTAAACTGGATTATTTTGAAGTTCTCGTCGAGGGGCCAGAGGACTATGAAGTTTATATCCCAATCATAATCCGAAATTAAAGGACCGGTATTTGATGGAGTGTTTCCAGCGATTGCAGAGGGCACATAAAGAGACCCCAAGATGAAAACTGACAGAACAAAAAAAAGAAAGAAATGACCCGGAAAACTTCATCTTTTTCACCCCCTATGTAGTTAACTTACCATAACGTCCCAGTGACTCCAAGTCAACATCTTCGTAGCTATAAAAGACAGGACGCTTGAATAAATTAAAATCCTTGTGGTAAAGGTTATCATTTTTCCCAGCCCCATTTTTAACATCTCCTAGTGGTGGGGCACTACACGGTGCTCTTAGTGGCTTTGAAACCAAACCTTATAAATTTTTCTACTATAGTACGTAATTCTACGATAGTTGTAATTAATTACAACCGCGCATGCACGCAAATATTTTTGTTACAAAAACTACAATTAAAAAGCCAATGGGAAAAATTGGATAGTCTTTGTGTATCCACCAAAACAGTTAAACTTGGTTTGTGGTCTTTCCTCTATTTTAAAAGAGAAACGCCAAAAACTGCGGAAGAAAAGAAAGAAATCACTTCCTCCTCTTGGCCCTCTGGAGTCTGGCCTCCTGGAAGGCCTTGGTCCACTTGAGCTTCCTCGGATTGCGCCCCATGAAGTAGAGCTTCTCGCACTTGCTGGAGCAGAAGAACAGGACTCTGCCGTCGTTCCTGACGAACATCTTGCCCGTTCCCGGCTCGAACTCCCTTCCGCAGTAGGAGCAGACGTTCCAGCGGGCCATTTTCAGCGCCTCCTCCTGATCTCTCTCGCCTCACGCTCGGTCTCCCTGAGGATGACTATATCGCCAACACGAACTGGCCCTTTAACGTTTCTCCTGATGACACGACCCTTGTCGCGTCCCTCGAGTATCCTAACCTTGACCTGAGTAACGCCGCCGGTGACACCGGTCCTTGCAACGATCTCGATGACCTCAGCGGGGTATCCTTCGTCGCTCATACCTCACACCCCTTTAAAACTCAAGCTCGCGAGATGAACTTAAACCTTTCGTGATTAAGGAAGGAAAAGGAGCTCACTTCATGAGCTCCTTGACCTTCATAGCAATGTCCTCAACGAGCTCGCGGGCCTTGCCGGGCTCTATTATTGCCACGCTCGCAGCGGCGACCTCAAGCCCGGCGGCCGCACCGAGCTCCTTCTTGCTCGGAACGTAGATGTACGGGATCTCCTTCTCCTCACAGAGCGGCGGAAGGTGGGCAACTATCTCCTCGGGGTCAACGTCCTCGGCAATTATAACGAGCTTGGCCTGGCCCCTCTCGACGGCCTTGGTGGTCTCGTTGGTGCCCTTCCTTATCCTTCCGGTGTCGCGAGCGATCTCAACGGCCTCAAGGGCCTTCTCGGCAAGCTCCTGGGGAACCTCAAACTTCACGTAGCTCGGCTTCGCCATCTTTCATCCCTCCGAAACCTCATCGTTCATCCGGTTTGTCAAGGTAGAAAGACGGATTGCGTTTTTAAACCTTTCCTTCAGTGATCTTTCATTATCTCGCGCAGGACGCTCGTCGCGTAAACCCCCTTCGGAAGAAAGAAGCGGAAGCACATCCCAGTCTCTGGAAGGTAGCCGTATGTTAGACCGATCGGCCTTATCAGGAGTTCCCGTCTTCCTCCAGGCTCGGCCATTGGCTTTGGCAGTTTTTTAAAGGCGTCAAGAGTTATTCCCTCCCCCTCAAGGATTTCTTCCTCAAGTTCGCCCGGGATTCCATTGGCCCTTCTCATCGCGAAGCCGAAGAGCGGACCCGAAACCATTGCCTCGCCCCTCTTCACCTTCTCACGGACGAAATTGAGGTTGGTCTCGGTAACTCGG
>Ga0256836_1001170_pt1 | contig 12101 bp, 11 predicted proteins | sample 4561380metaG_FD_185974 | JGI IMG/M metagenome (GOLD analysis project Ga0256836, IMG submission 185974) | Hydrothermal vent microbial communities from Guaymas Basin, Mexico - 4561-380 | ecosystem: Environmental > Aquatic > Marine > Hydrothermal vents | place: Mexico: Guaymas Basin | collected...
TTCCGGGTAGTTGTGTTTTAACATTTTTGCGTATTCTTTAATGTTAGCTGCTTCAAAACTTTCTTCTTGTACAAAATCAAATAAGTCATCAACTGCATTATCTTGCAATGCTGTATTGTAAATAACGATAGCTTTAAACTCATCTTTGTCAAATATTTTGTCAAAATGTGCATATACGTCTTTCAAATTAAAATTATTATACGCGTGTAAATATTCAGACAAAACTAAAAAACTTAAAGTTTTTTCATCAATTTCTTTTTCTAAACTATTCATTGTTGCACTTAAGCTGTTTTCAAGCGCTTTATCTAATGTTAAGTCGTTTTGCACAGATTCCGCCGGTGCTTCGTCACCTATTAATACGTCGTCGTCATTTTCGGGGGATTCTGTTTCCGTTACGGCAGGTGTTTGTTTGTCGGCAGGCGCTTGCGGATTATCTGCTTGTTTTTCTTTGCCCTGCTGCTCTTCTTTTTCAACGTCTTTATCTATATTTAGATTTTGCGTTAACGTTTTGTTTACAGCAAGTTCAGCAGTCAAGTCGTTAAGTTTTTCGCTCACTTTGCTAAACGTAACTTTCGTTTCTTGTAATAACATAACGTCATCAATGCCCGGGTCTTTTTCGTTTTTAAGTTTTTCACTTATACTTTGCTCGCTGTGTTCTAATAACTTTTTAATTTCGTTCACTTTATCAGCAAAATGTTGTTTATTGATAACGTTCAGCGTTTGTTTATTCATAATGTTATCAAGCGTCAAATTTATTTCTTTTATTGTTTCAGCAAACAGTATTAAATAATTTTTAGCAGACAACGGATTCGTTAGCAAATCGAAACGCGCTTTTTCAAATCTTTCAGCGCTCTCTTTAATTTTTTGTTGAGTTTCTTCAATCTTTTGAATTAAGTCAACATTCTTAACTCTTATGTCTTTTAGAAAGTCCGTTGCCTCATCTTTCGTTAAACCTGCGCTTGTTAAATGTTGCAAAAGCTTATGATAAAAAGCGTTTTTATCTTTATTTCTAATGTCAATGTATTTAGAAAAAAGAAAATTAAATTGTTTAGCAAACGTTTCATCGCTCATTGCTCTCTGTATATTTAACAGTGCGTCCCGCGTTGTTACTTTGTTTTCTTCCATTTGTAACTCCTTTGTTTTTTAATGTTTCTGGGCTTATAGCCCTCATATAGTATTTATATCTTCGCGCATAAAAGGAATCTGAAAATTAAGCATTTTTTTGAAAAAAAATCGAAAATTTTGCGGAACTTGACGGAACGCGCACGGACTCTTGGTTGGCGGCAGGCGTTTGCGGGGATTCTTTGGACGGCAGGCGGCAAGCGGCGGGGGTTTAAAAATAATGGGCGGCAGGGAAAGGAAATTGTGCGCTTGTTTTTCTTTTTGCCCCCGTTGCCCTTCTCTTTTACTTTTTTTTCTTTTTTTTTCTTTTTTCGGGAATCTTTAAAAAATCTTTCAAAAATATATAAAAATTAATCAAAAACGGAACGCGTAACAATATAAATATATATAAAATAGGAAAGGAAACGAAAATGAGAAAGTTTGACGAAAACTTTTTAAACTTTATAAAAGAAAACGTGTTTATTGAAGACCTAGCACGTAACGTGTATAACTTTGTAGAGCACAAAAAAAGAAGCACAAAACAATACCCCGTTTTTGTTAAAAGTGAGGAAGATTTAAAAATAAAGGGCAGTGTAAAAATTGTTATAAACAACGCAAAAAACGCATTTTTTACACATAATGATAACGCAAGAGGGACATCTATTGATTTTGTGCAGTACATTGAAAATTGCGATTTTGTAACAGCAGTTAAAAAAATAGCAAACTATTATAATATAGATGTAGAAAATGAAAACATTGAACTTGACGACGATTATATAAAAAACAACGTTAATTTACAGCGCAGCGTTAATTTAAAAAATAAAGTAAAAGAGGCGGCGGCGGAAACAGAAGAGAGAGCGCAAAAGTGGATTGAAATGTATAAAAATATGCGTGTAAATAGGCACTTTACAAATGACATTCGGGGAATCAACGCGGAACTGCTTAATTATTTGAGAAACGAAAATAAACTAAAATACTACAAAACTGACAAATACGCAGTAATAAAAGTCCCCTTATTTAGTAATGCTACTACAATGTGCGGCGGGCAAGACATTTATAAAGATTCCAACGGAAAATGGCAAAAAATAAATCACGGCAGAGCTGGAATCTACATTACAGGAAACTTAAAGAATGTCACGACGCTTACGCTTACGGAATCGTTTTTTGATAGCCTTTCCGCTTTACAGCTAAAAATGGATAAAACAAAAGCAAAAAATCCTTTTTATACGTTATCGGACTTGAATAACGACTTGGCAACGATAAGCATAAACGGAAGCCTGTCGGTTTTGAAAAAAGAAGCGATTTTGGATGTTATACGGAACGCGGAATCTCTTGAAACTATAATTTTTGCATTCGACAATGATGAAGTCGGTAAAAAATATATAGAAGAAGTAAAAAAACTTTTAGAAGAAAACGGACTCTTAAATAAATATAACGTTATTAGTGTTAGTTTTGGTGATAAAAAAGACTTAAACGAATATTTGCAAGCTAAAAAACTTAAAGAGTCCGCCGCCCCCGAAAACGAACGGCAGGCGGCAGGGAAAAGAGAAAAAGAAGCGATTATTGCGCGTTAAAAAAAAACTGCGTGTTTTTTCTTTCTCCCTGCCGCCCCTTTTTTTTATCACATAGATGGAGCGTTGTTTTTATGTTTATTATTCTGTTGTTGAACTTTATTTTTTTGTAATATATTATCTTTGTTTTTTAACTTTTTTATTATTTCTTTTTCCATTTCTTTTAGTAAGTCTAATTGTTTATCCAAGTCTTTTTCTTTTTTAATTTTATCCAATAGAGAATGATATTCCTCTTTTATTTTCTCAAGCATAATATAATATTTCTTATTTAGCTCGTCTTTTTTAATAAAGTATTCTTTTATATAATTTTCCGTTATACAATTCCAATAACATTTATTATACTCTTCTTTTTATCATCTTTTTTATCATATTTTTTACATTCATTATTACATAGACTATTTTCCTCGTCTGCTATAATTGATAAAGATATAAGCAAAGCAAAAAAATCCATAACAATCTCCTCTCATTGTATAATGCCAATTATACCATATTTCTTGTCAAATCCTTTGACAAATCTTTTGTAGTCCCTTTTTAGTCTTACATTTCATATTAATCCCGATATTACCGATATTCTCAAGCAATAAAAACGACAAATTATTGACAAGCATTAACGGAAGCCTGAGTATTTAAAAAAAAAGTGCGATAATCGACGTTATTAAAAATACGGGAAATTGTTTGTCCCTGTTGCCCTTTCTCTCTTTTATTATTTCTTTTTTTTCCTGTTAACATAATATTCTTACTTTTAAAAGTTTTTAAGCAAAATTCGCATTAAATCTGCTTTTGATATATTATATTTTGTTGTGATTTCATCAAAAAAACTATTAATTTCATTTTTTATTTTTTCTTCTTGTCTCTCTTTGTCTTCTTGACTAAAATAGTATTTTAAATAAAGCGGCGTAATTAATAAACGATAATCTTCAAGCATTTTTAGTCTTCGTTCTCTTAAATCTCCTTTCATATAGTTTTTGTCCGTCCCTTTTTTTGTATGTTGTATTTGCTCTTCGATAACGGAATCACTATAACTTAAATATTGACTTGCTAACGTTTTTAACGTATGTCTAAATCCGTGTATATTAATATCAAAATTATATTGCTGTTTATAAAAAGTATTGAAAAAATTACGTAACGTACTGTGTGTTGTAGCAATAAATGTGTTTTTACCAGTTATTTGTTGTGCTAAGTTATATATATTAAATGCCAAATTATAAAGATAATCAGTTAGATATAAATAATATTCTTCATCATTTTTAGTTTTTTCAAAGTAGATATGTCGGTCGCTCCATTTTATGTTTTTTACCTTTATACGAAAAAAATCAATTCCCCGCAGTCCCGTTAATAATAAAAATTCTGTGACATAAATTTTATACAAAAAATCCTGTGCCCTTGTTATTGTCAGTAAATTTCCTTTTTTATACTTTAATAATTCAGTTGCAATATATTCTTTTCCCGAAAAATCACCTTTTAAATAATCTTCTAAATTATCTTTAATTTCTAATATAAGAGAATAAAATTCTCTCACATCTTCAACACTCTTAAAATGATTAAATGCTGTTTGTTTACTTTGCAACTTTTTACAATGTGTAAAAAATTCTACATATATGAAATTTTTTGCTATTTGTAATGTTTCTTTTTTTATAATTCCTCTTAAAAATAAGTAACTTAAAAATTTACGTAATGTAGTTATACTCATTCTTATTGCGTAACATCCGCTTTTATCGCGCGCCACAGCGGAACCGGCTGCTTTAGCGTTTTTAACCACATAATTACAAAAATCGATAAGATTCCGTTCATTAATATCATTCTCTGTTTTATCTGCCCAAAAAATAAAATACTTGTTAAAATTTATTAAGGCTTTTTTGTTTACATCGACATCGTTTTTAATTTTACTTTCAAGTTCTTTTCTGAAATCATCAAAATACTTTTTAAATTTGTTTGTTACATCAGCTTTAGTTATTTTATTATTGTTAACAATAATAAGCGCTAATTTATTGTAATCGTCTTCATTTACTTTATATTTCCCCCTTATTTTAGTAGGTATTATCTCGTATATCTTAATTTTACGTGTTTTATTGTTTTCTTTTTCTCTTTTGTAAAATGTACATTTTATATCATTTTTAGTTTTACTTAATCTCAATATTACGTTTTTAGCAAACATCGTATCTTCTCGTTTTTTATCACTTTTCGCAAAATTCGTAACTTTTGCTTCAATCCACGTTTTTGTTTTCATCGGATTCCCTTTTCGCATAAAAGTCGCATATTGTAGTAACCCCGTCCCTAAAAAATAAAGTGGGGACACTTTGGGGGACACTTTTGCGCAATATTATACAAAAAGACATAAAATTTAAGCAAACTTTAAGAAAACAAAAATATCGGAAAAATGGGGATTATCACGGATGTTTCGGGGATTTGTGAGTGTTGTTTGTCAAATAGATTTACATCTTGTGAATTCATAGCAAATTCAACTAATACTGACATAAACACTCCTTTTTTCTTTATTCAACTCCAAGTGCTTTATAAACTGCATCTATTGGGTCTGAATATATTATTAACTGAAATTTACTTAAAATATCAACTGGGACACTTGCTATTTGATTCATATCTATTGCCGGAAGCAATACTCTCTTAGCACCGCTATCGGCTGCAATCTGTAAACTATTCGCTAAATTGTCACTTCCTATTATCGCACCTCCGATATTCATAGAACCTAATACTACCATTTGTGAAAGCGGTTTTTTTTCAAGTATTCCGCTACATAAAGATATAAAAATACTTAGTTCAATTCCGCTGAATTTACCGATAGAATTTACATCGGTGGCCCTTAAATGATAATCGAAATTTTTAAAACTGACACTTGATGAGATTCTTTTTAGATTTGCCTGAATATAACTTATTGCTTCTTTTAGTTCATCTTTATTAACTGTGCTAAATCCCGTATGCTCAAATTTTCCGCTTCCCGGAATTACCTGCAAATCAAATCTTATAAGTCCCTTATGAGAAGTTTGCGGATTTGTTGCAATGGTATAAATACTACCTGCCGGCAAATCCGGTGGAATAACGCTTTTTGAACTGCTCTCAGGCACATTCACAAAAATTTCTTCATTCAATTCGATATCGATATATGAAAAATTAACATCATAAAATTCCATTCCGCCTATTTTTTTGAGTTGTTCTTTTATTCTTCTTCTTAAACTCAAGGCGTATTCTAAAACTTCTCGCACGTCTTCTTTCGTATATTTTTCATCCGGATGAATTAGTTTCAAAAGTCCGCTGACTGTTTTTTTTACAGCCTTCACATCTCTTTGGTTCAAATCTTTTCCGAGTCTGAAATATTTTTCTATTGCGTTAGAAAAATTATATTTTTGAAGCTCTCTCATCCATTCAGCCATATAATCACTTATGAATCCGTAATCATTAGTAAAAAAATGTGGTCTCATTTTCGGTATTTCCCATCCGGGAATATAGGCATGAAATCTATCGAAAAACGCACTGTCAATCATCTCTTTCGGGAAAGGACTAAGTAGGTGTGAAGTTTTAACCAAATTTTCAATACTTCCGTCAATATTTCCCACAAACACAAAAGAGGCTTTTGCCTGAATCTGATTTTTACCTCTTGCAAAACTTCCGCTTTCCATATAATCTTTCATAATCTGAATACCGTCTTTGTCTTTAAACTTAATCCCGGCAACTTCATCAAAAGCCACAACATCCCAATTTCCGACAAGCCCTACCTGTTTAGAAGCCATATTGTAAAAAAGATTTGCAACAGTCGTCTGACCGCCGCTTACTAAAATAGAATAAGGAGAGAGTTCCTTGTAAATAAAGCTTTTCCCAGTGCCTCTTGGACCTAGCTCGGTTAAATTATAATTATTCTCCACAAAAGGAATAAGCCTTGCCATTAGATGCCATTTTGTTTTTTCATCAAACTCATTCGGCTCCATCCCCGTGCTTCTGATAACCAAATCAATCCATTCCTCTTTTGTAAAATATTGCCTTGTTTGCACAAACTCTTCAAAATTGAAATAAGGCATTTGAATAGGTTTAATCTCTTCTATAACAAAAGGAGAAAAATGAGAGTTTTCATCAAAAACATACTCCATCGTTACAATACACCAAATTCCACCGGCAAGTAATTTTTGATATTTTTTAATCGTCTCTTCGTCTATATATACGTTATTGATTCCAAGATTTTGAAATTCAGCCAAATAGACATTTTGTCTCTCATTAAGTTTTGCTGAAATTTTGTCAATTATTTTGTATCTGCCTTTTTCTTTTATTTTGGATTTGACTATTTCTCTCTCATCCGGACGGACATAATTTTTAGCTAAAATCTGTTTAACTCTTTCTATTCCTTCGTTTATAACCTCTTCATCATCACTTGAACAATACATTCCAAGCAGATATTCAAGCACATAAATAGGAACATTCGCCCCTTCTTTAAGAAGTTTCGTCAAATCTTTCCTGACAATCTTCCCCGCAAAATGTTCTTGAAGTTTTTCTTTCATTTCATACCTTTATAATTTTCCATTGTAACATTTTCCATTTTACATTTATATCATTACCATTCATCAAATTCATTAAAAAATGCAATATTTACCTTCACTTTCATCTCTTTATACACAAAACTCGTACCGTCTTTTACTTTTTCAATAACAAGGCTAATTTCTTTGTTGTTGTAATTTTTTATTTCATTTTTGAATGTAAGTTTAATTTTCTTTTCTCTATTTTCTTCATATTCGTCTTTTATATCAAATGTTATCTGTTCTATATCAGATAGTATTTCATCGTTCAATTTGAAATAAACTTTTAAAGTAACCGGTTTTATTTTCTCACTTACAGGCTCTTTTTGATACATGGTTAAATTAACAATATTAGTTGATATTAGACTCACCGGAATAATTTCAACTTCCACATCTCGGACATCTTCTTTCCTATGATACTTAACTTTCAAAAGAGGAATTACAATCTCTTCTAAGGTAGCACCGCCATGGACGTATCTATGTCCTCCGCCTTGAATTCTGAATTTATTAATAGATTTCGCTATAAAAAAATCATATTCACTTTTTATATTCAATTCATTTGCACTAAATTTAACGATACACTTATCTTCTTTTCCTTTACCGATTGCAAATCTTCTGTTTATTTTGATAAATTCGCCTTTTGGTTTTTCGCATAATTCGCTAGGCTTAGTAGGCGATTTGGTAAATAAAAACCCATGGTCGCTTGTTATTAATATATTATATCCGTTGAAGTTTTGGATTTGTTTTATGAGTTTGAGTAAAGTTTCAATTGTTTTATTAACGGCTTCGAATGTATTTATTTCGTCTTTTTCTCCAGTATTGTCTATTTCGTTATGATAAATATAAATCACCTCATGATTTTTGCAAAATTTCCTTCCCTCGGTTCTGTTCATTTTCAAAAATTCTTCATAATTTAAAGCCGCATATTTTTGATTGTAGCTTTTTAAGATTCTGTCTCTTTTATCAATTGAAGTTGAATCCATATCATCTACAAAAATTTTGTCATCTTTGAGTGTTAAACTCTTATGAGGAAGAAGTGCTGCCATTCCAAGATATGTGTAACTTGGAAGTGAGGAAATCATATAATGAGTTTCACTTTTAAATCTATTGATTGAATTGATTTTTTCATTTAGCTCTACCCCGCATTCATACCTTAACCCGTCGGATATAATCACAAACAGCTTTTTGTTTGATTCGGGCTTTATATGATTTTCAAAAAAGTTTTGCTGATGATTTTGGGTGATTTTATATTCTTTTATATATTTATTAAACTCATCATTTACCACCCTCAAAAATTCATTCAAATAAAAATCCTCTATTTTTTCATCAATATTTTTGAGTATTTCTATATGCTCGGCTTTATCTTTGAAATAGTAATATTTCCTGTAATAGAAATCTGCTTTATACAGTTCATTCGCATAAGATTCAATCCATCCGTCAAACCCAAAAGCCTCTTTAATTTTGAATTTCAACAATTTATTTGCATACAAAAGAGCATTATAAATATTTTCAAATTCTTCAAACCATATTTTGTTTTTTCTGTTATGTATTATTTTTTCAATATTCTCATCTAAAAAGTTATTCGCTAAGTAACTTATTATATACTTTTCGCACTCTTCAAACAGCTCACATCTTATAATATCCTCAATTTTATAATTTTTTAGTTTCTCAAAAATATTTAATTCTTTGCCGATTTGTCTTGAAACTTTTTTGAATAATTCCCTGAATTTCACATTTTCCATCCAAAACTTCAAAAATATTCTTGCATCTTTACTAAAACTTCTGCCTTTTAAGTTATATTCAAAGTAATTATTAAAAAGTTGAAGTTTTAAAGAGTTAAAATTATCCGCCCTAATGCCAAATTTTTTTTCGATTAGTTTAAAAAAATCTTCTTTTAAATTAAACTTTTCAAGCTCGTCAATGCCTTTTTCAAATGCATTCAACAGCACATACTCAAAAGAATCTTCGCTTTTTAATAAAATCGCTATCATTTTAAGCAAAAACTCTTCTTCATTTTGAGATTCGATTTTTCTTTTAAATTCTTCAAGCCTCTTTTTTGAATTGAAAAACTTCTTATATTTTTTTACAAACTCCCGAAAGCTCAAATCAATCCCAAGATTTTCAAGAATTTCCGAAATTTTATCAGCTTTAAACTCATAATGAGACAAAATCAAATCAAGAAGCCAGTTGTCTTTGTCCGGTGGCATTGGAGAGAGAGAATAGATAAGGTATTTTTGCTCTTTATTCGTTAAAACTTCAACTTTTATTCCAAATTCATTATCATCAAGATATAAAATTTTTACTCCATCAATATCCAAATCTCTAACAACTTCTTCATACTCTCTCTCACTATCATACCAAAAGATAAGTCTATGGGTTTTAAATAGTTCGTTTAGTCTATTTTTTATTTGCATCTATTGCCTTTAAAATCTCCTCTTGCATTAATTCAATTTCTGATAAAATATTTTTATGCACTAATTCATTTCTTTTTTTTATAATCTCTAAACTTCTTTTATACTCCTCTGAATTTATAAATTCCTCAATACGTTTAAAAGAAGGTGTTTGCATTATTTTTCTTGCTTCTTCAATTTGATGTTGATATTTTTTAATGTAATCTTCATATCTCATAATATCTCCTTAGATACAATTTCAAAAAAATCTTTAGTTTCAATGTTTTCAATCGTTCTTTTATTTATCCTATCAATTAAAATTAAATTTACTTCATTTCTAAAAATTTCCTTAATTTTCAATACCGTATCAAATGAATTTCTTAAACTGTTTTCAATTACTTCTTTTGGAACTACACGTTTTGTAACTTTTTCTCTTGCCTTTGCAAATTCATAGCATTTATCCAAGTCTTGCAATATATAAACTATTTCGACAATATATTTATGTTTTAATGCTTTTTGAATATTGATTTGTGCTATATTAAAAGCAGAAAAATTAGAATCTAAAATTACACTAAATCCTTTGTTTATTGCCTTTTTATATAAAAAATCCATTCCTTTTGACGCTGCTTTTTGATATTCACTTGCATTTGTGCCATTATATCCAATAGGTTTGAAAAACTCTCTTATTTCATCCGTATCAAGATGCAATAAATAAGGTTCTTTCTTAATTCTACTTTTTGAATATTCAGTTTTTCCAGCTCCGCTAGCGCCAGCTGTAAATATCACAATTTTAGGCTCTACTGCCTTTGCTTTTTTGAAATAAGTTTCAAAAAGTTTTTCTTTGTTTTCTTTTAAAAATTTAATTTTATCCAACTGTTCGCCTTTATTTTTTACACAAATTACTAATAGGATATAAAATTTCCTTAAACTTGCAATAATTTACCTTTACTCCGTCATCGAGGTCAATTTCAAAAGTTTTGTTTGCATATTTTTGCAAAACTTTATCAAAATCATACAGTTCTTTTAACTCTTTATTTAGTTTCACAAGCTCTTTTTCAATTTGTTTTTTCTCTTTTGTATCAGCACCGCTTAATCTTTTATCTAAACTTTCAATTCTTGATTCGATTTTTGCGATAAGTTCAAGCAGGTATTCGTTCCTAACCCTTGCAAAAATATCCGGTTTGAATCTATGCATATAAATAAGCGCTTTGAATGCTCCGTTTTTTGATGTAACCATCCAGTAAATCGGTCTTTTTTTGTATCTTTGGATGTGGTCTTTGTAAAACTCTTTATTGAAATATTTCCTAATATCCCCCACTGCATTTTCAATAAATCTCATATTCTCACTAAAATACTTTTCACCAAACACAACCTTTACAAACTCTTTGAATCTACTGACAATATCATCCTCAAAATACTCCCTCTCTAAAACAGGCACAACATTATCATCATCTGGCAAAAAGCTTGGATTTGGAATTTGTTTTAAATATTCTTCAAGTGTTTCCCCTAAATTTGCTAAAATAAGCCCCTCTTTATCAAGCGAAAATCTGCCAAACAACACTCCCACGAAATAGCTGATAAACTGCTTGATTATCTCTTTTTTATTAAATACAAGCTCACCGTTTTCAATTTTTGCCTCTTTTTTCAAAATCGTAATATCTTCAAGCGGCACATCATAAGTTAGCTCATCTTCAAGTCCGTAAATTTCAATGAAAAGTTTATTTAATTCCTCTTCGTTTTTGTGAAGTTTATAAAACTTCTCTTTCCAATACTCACAATAAGCATTATAAACATCTTCTAATTTTACATCACTTTTCATTTTTAACTTTTCACTTTTCATTCGAACCAACTCGTTGGTTCGGAAGTCCCACGATGTCTCTCTACTATCCCAATCCTCTTTTGAGATGTTTATACACTCTTGGGTTAAGGTATCTATTTTAGATTTTAGGGTTGAGGATTTAGGGAAAATTATGGGGAGATTTGAAATATCTCCAGCATTAAAGTTAATAGTAGCACTTAGTATTTTTAATAAATCCAAAACTATTTTAGAATTTAAAAAAGCAAAAATATAATTAAAAATTTCATCATTAGGAAAAGCACTCATTCCTGCATTAGAAAATATCGTCCCTACTCCCTGTATTCTTATAGAAAATTTTCCAGAAGAAATAGCACTCCAAGTAATGGCTTTATGAAAATATAATTCTTGATTTTTTGCTACAAAATTAGGATTTCCATTTAAATAAGAATATCTCTCTATTATTGATTTTTTTATTTCTTCTCCATCATTTTCCCAATTCACTACATATTCTTGATTTCCATACCATTTCCTAAATTCTCCCCCTTTGTTATAAGGAAACCATTTTAAACCACTATTTTTTGCTTCTTTTTTATTTTTATCCGACATTTCGCACCTCATTTTTATATTTTTTCATCAATTTTGTAATATTTCCAATAGGAATCACCGAGCAAATCAAGTATAAAAACATTTCGTTCTAACAAATTTGCAATAACCTTTTTATTTA
>Ga0256836_1001173_pt1 | contig 12081 bp, 10 predicted proteins | sample 4561380metaG_FD_185974 | JGI IMG/M metagenome (GOLD analysis project Ga0256836, IMG submission 185974) | Hydrothermal vent microbial communities from Guaymas Basin, Mexico - 4561-380 | ecosystem: Environmental > Aquatic > Marine > Hydrothermal vents | place: Mexico: Guaymas Basin | collected...
CTAGGAGTTTTGACCTGGAATAAAAAAGCCTTAGGACTACAAAACAGGGTAAACTTTTTAAACCACTATCAGGAGTTTATAGACTTTAGTAATGAAGCACTGCTTAATACGCTTGATATCTGGCTGGAGCCTTATCTTTCAGGCATTACAACCATCAAAGAGCTGGAAGCCTTAGATGTTTACAGCATGTTGCTGACACTTTTGCCATGGGACAGACAGCAACTTTTAGATGCTATGGCACCCGTTAGTGTTAAAGTGCCAAGCGGTTCAAATATACACATAGATTATTCCGATTATGAAAAACCATCTATGCATGTGAAAATACAAGAGGTTTTCGGTCTGAATGAAACACCAAAAATACTTAACAATACACTCTCTTTGCAAATTCATCTCTTGACACCGGCGATGACTCCTATACAAATAACTTACGATTTAAAAAGCTTTTGGGAGAACTCCTACGCCGAGGTTAGAAAAGAAGTAAGAGGGAAATATAAAAAACACTATTGGCCAGAAAATCCTTTTGAAGCCATTGCCACAAATAAAACAAAAAAACATATGATGAAGAGCTGAACAAAGGTCATTTTAGCTCCTCTGTGATATAATACTCTTATGCATAAACTAATAACTATCTTTCTATTTTCTTCCCTTGTCCTTTTAATGGCAAGCGAGCCAATCACTCCATTACCACAAACCATAAAAGTCAATCAAACAAAGGCAGAACTCGGGAAAAAACTCTTCTTTGACCCTATCCTCTCGCACGATAACACTATCAGCTGTGCAACTTGCCACGACTTACAACATGGCGGTGATGATGGACTCAAGGTTTCTTTTGGTATTGAAGGCAAAGAAGGTGCGGTGAATGCGCCAACGATATATAATGCTGTATTTAACTTTAGACAGTTTTGGGATGGTCGGGCAAAGGATCTGCAAGAACAGGCCGCAGGACCTGTTGAGAACCCTGTTGAAATGGGTTCTTCCTTTGAGGAAGTCATAGTAAAACTCAAAAAAAGCAAATATAAAAAACTTTTTGATGCAATCTATGACGATGGTATTACCAAACAAACTATTACTGACGCCATAGCAGAGTATGAAAAGACACTTATTACACCGAATTCCCGTTTTGACAAATATCTCAGAGGCGATGAGGGTGCACTCACTCAAGATGAAAAAGAGGGCTATGCACTTTTTAAGTCAAAAGGGTGTGTAAGCTGTCACCACGGAGAAAATATAGGGGGTAACTTATATAATAAATTCGGTATTTTTAACGAAACAAACTCTCAATGGCTGGGAAGATATAATATTACTCACAAAGAAAGAGATAAGTACTTTTTTAAAGTTCCCTCTCTGCGTAATATTGAAAGAACCGCGCCCTACTTCCATGACGGACGTACATATGATCTTAACGAAGCTGTTAAGCTTATGTCTCAGTATCAACTTGGTCGCCATATTACCAAAAAAGAAATTTTAAAAATAACAGCTTTTCTAAAATCCCTCAATGGCGAACTTCCTAAAAATATTGAGCCCTAATGATAAAAAAACTTAAACAGACAGACAAAACTACATTTATTTTCTTTATTTTCATTCTCTTTGTCTTCATTATGTTTGCTTATGGATACAAAATAAAAGAAAGCATGAGCCACTTTTTCTTGCAAAACAACAAAATAACAACACTGCAGCTTATAGACAAAGAGCTTGATGACTTCGCTCTTTCTGCAAGCAAGTTTACAAACTATGATGAAGTTAATAAGCAAGAAAAAAAGTTTCAACAAACTTTTGAGACCTTACGCAATGATTTACAAAAATACAATACAGACACTTCTGCTCTATTAAAAGATATTGCAACAAGTTTTCAAAAGAAAGTCGAAAATTTAGAATATTTTAAAGCACAAAATTCTTCTCTTATCAACAGTTCACACTTTCTTTTTGATCTGCATACAACTATTTCCGATGCTCCAAAAATCTCACTCCATGCAAAAGACCTTACGAATGAAACTCTTTTTTATATTTTGAGATATGCTTCAAGTGACTCTATTGATAAAAAAACTATAGATAAAAAACTCCATGAGCTTAAAAGCATTGCCCGTAATGAAAAAAACCAATACCTACATACTTTTTACATACATTCCAAAATAATACTTCAAACACTTCAATCACTTAAAGAAATTTCAAAAGAGATACTGTCAAATCCTCTTTATAAGCAGATAGAGGCGCTAAAGCTACATATTGCACATAACTATGATAGAAATCTTCAGCATCAAATATGGCTGATTGCTACTTTTTTCATCTTCACAGTTTTTATTTTATTTGTGCTTTTCTTTTTTCATCTTGCATCAAATAAAACAAAAAAAGAGCTTTTTGCTTTTAGGTATGCCATAGAACACAGTGACAATATTGTTGTTATAACAGATGCACAAAAAAATATTATTTATGTCAATGAAACATTTGAAAAAACAACCGGATATAAAGCGCAAGAAGTACTTGGAAAAAATCCAAGAATACTAAAATCAGAACTTCAGGATGAAGAAACCCAAAAAGAGCTCAGTGCAAAACTTGCAAAAGGACAAAAGTGGGATGGACAATTTATAAATAAACGAAAAGACGGCACACTGTTATATGAAAAAGCCTCAATTGTTCCTGTTTTTCTTCAAGGCAAACTCATTAATTATATTGCTCTCAAGCTTAATATTACAGAATATGTAGAAAAAAACAAAAAACTTGCACAGGCTGCTACCGTTTTTGAAAATACGGAAGAGTCCATTATTATCACAGACAAAAACGGAAATATTAATTCCGTCAATCCTGCATTTAGCAAAATTTACGGATATACTTTTCAAGAAATAGCAGAAAATACCTTGCATATTTTATATTCAGATCCTGAAGACAAAAGAATATACTATGATATTTGGAATCAATTAAACGAGCGCCATATATGGCGCGGAAAACTTATCAATAAAACAAAAAACGGTGAACTCATTCCTCTTTGGACAACAATTAAGGCCATATATGACAGTAAAGGCGATCTTGTTAACTATATAGCTATACAAACAGATTTGCGTGATATAGAAAGCTCTCAGGCAAAAATTGACTACCTTGCCTACCATGATGCACTGACGGGACTTTATAACCGTGTAAACTTTGAAGAATATTTAGCACATGCTCTCATTGTATCGCACAGAAACAAAACTCTCTTGGCTGTACTCTTCATAGACCTCGATCAATTTAAGGTTATCAATGATACACTTGGGCATGACACGGGTGATGAAGTCTTAAAAGTAGTAGCCTCAAGACTTAAAACTACACTCAGAGAGAGTGATTTTATCTCTCGTTGGGGTGGTGACGAGTTTGTTGTAATCTTAGAAAATCTTGCATCTCAAAGCGATGTTGCACGCATTGCAACAAATATTATTGAAAATCTTAAAGAGCCTATAGAGCTTGCAGGGCATTCTCTAATAACAACGGCAAGTATCGGTATAGCTCTCTATCCTGAAGATGGTAAAGATGCAAATACACTGATAAAACATGCCGACAGTGCCATGTATCTTGCCAAAGAGACAGGGAAAAACAACTTTCGCTACTACACGAAAGAACTTTCCCAAAACATCCAGCATACGCTTGATATTGACATGGCTCTTCGCAGGGCTTTACAAAACAATGAATTTTATATGGTTTTTCAGCCGCAATACAAACTCAAAACAAAAAGTATTTACTCTGTTGAAGCGCTCATCAGATGGAAAAGTCCAAGACTCGGAAATGTTCCCCCTGATCAATTCATTCCGATTGCAGAAGATAACGGCACAATAATCCCACTCGGATATTTTGTTTTTGAAGAATCATGTAAAGCCTTTCAAAAGATGAAGCAGGCAAACTCTCAAATACAATATATTGCCATCAATGTTTCCAGCTTACAGTTTAAAGAGAGCAAACTTTTAGAGACTTTCTTAGCCATAGCAACGAAATATAGTCTTCAACCACATGAGATAGAAATTGAAATTACCGAACGTTTTATAATGGAACACACCATCGATAATATGAATATTTTGCAAAACTTTCAAAATCATGGATTTAAAATTTCTATTGATGATTTTGGCACAGGGTATTCTTCTATGGCTTACCTAAAACAACTCCCGATCAATACCATCAAAATAGATAAATCTTTTGTAAATGATATAGCAGAGGGAAGTTCAGATAATGTCATCATTGAAGCCATTATAGCTCTTTCAAAAACACTCGGGTATGAAATAGTTGCCGAAGGTATCGAAACACAGGAACAGGAAAACTTTCTAACTAATGCAAAATGTGATCTTGGACAGGGTTATCTTTTTTCACGACCGGTTACATGTGAAGAAATTATTGAAAAATTAAGTTGAAAGGGAAATTTTAAGAAGATTCAAGCCCGGCAAAGGGCTTGAAGAAAAATACTACTTTGCTAATGCTGCTTTAGAAGCGTCAACAACTGCACTGAATGCTGCTGCATCGTTCATTGCCATATCAGCAAGAATTTTACGATCAAGTTCGATACCAGATTTATGAAGACCATTCATAAAAGTTGAATAGTTCATACCGTTTAAACGAGCTGCTGCATTAATACGGATAATCCATAATTTACGGAACTCACGTTTTTTCTGCTTTCTATCACGGAACGCATACATTAATGAGCGTTCTATTTGCTCTTTAGCTTTTCTAAAGTGCTTACGGCGACCGCTGTAAAAACCTTTTGCTAATTTTAATATTTTTTTGTGTCTTCTTCTACGAACAACACCTGTTTTAACTCTTGGCATATCTTTCCTTTTGTTTCTTTACCTGTGCTACTTACATGTAGTCAAGGTGCCACTCTGTAAGTGGTCTTGCCCAATTACCTAAAATTGGAGATTAATGATATTGTCAGCTTAGCTAACGATCATTTCCTTAACGTTTTTTGCATCTGACGCAGCAACTACTTTTGGAGCATGTTGCTTACGACGTGTTTTTGCATCTTGTTTTGTAAGAATATGGCTTCTAAACGCTGTTCCACGTTTGATTTGACCGTTTTTCTTCACTTTAAAACGCTTTACAGCGCCTTTTACCGATTTCATTTTTGGCATCGATAATCCTTTTCGTAAAATTTTGGAAATGCAATTATACCTAAACTTTTCTAAAATTTTGCTATACTTCTGCCATGATGATAGATAATTCCATAAAACATATACAAAATGCCCTCAAAGAGCTTGATGATGAAGTCCAAAAAATTCTACTTGACTGGAGTATCCCACTTAATGAAAAAGACAACTTAATGCTGCCAATTTTACAGCAAAAAAGAGTGCTTGACCAGACTTTAGAAGATTTAACTTACCTCAAAGAACATCCACCGACACCAAATCAGCCTTGCGGAATTTCAAAATATAGAGAAGATTAAGGAAAATTTGCTATAATTTCACCGCTTCTCTTTAGACCTGTGCAATGGTCTGCTGAGGTAATGTGTCAGGGTAGGAATACAGCAGCACGCCTTAGCACTCTATGTGCCGCAGCCATCTGGAGAGAGGCACCTAAAGCCTAAACTATACAATAGAGAATTAAAAAACAAAAAAGAGAAACTATGCTTTACATAGTAACCGCTCTCAAACCTGAAGCACAGGCTTTCATTGACAAATACAAACTCAAAAAATCAAAACTTCAAAACTATACACTTTTTCAAAATGTTACTATCAGACTCATTATCAGCGGTATCGGTGTTACAAATGCCAGACTCGCGACCCAGACACTTATAAACAATTTTGACATAACCGATGATGATATTTACCTTAATGTCGGTATTTGTGCGGCACCAAAAAAACATGCTCTGGGTGAACTTATAGAAATAGGTTCGATTATATATAGAAATACAAACCATACCTTTGACACGAATAAAAAAACCATTACATGTATGGATGAAGAGGTAGCAACTGAGCAAGAAACAGTAGTCGATATGGAGAGTTACGGCTTTTATGATGCGGTTGTTCATAATCCCGCTATTAAAAAATTTCATATTTTAAAAGTAGTCAGTGATCATTTTGAACCCATTACTATTACAAAAGAAAATACAAAATCACTTTTATTTAATGTTATAGATGATATAAATAGAGTATTACTAAATTAGGATTTATTATAATGCGAATCTTTTTACTTCTTTTGAGCCTCTTCATCACACTAAATGCCGCGCAGATTACAGATACGCAACTCAAAAAAATGATAGGACGCATGCTTATCGTCGGATTCGATGAAAGTTATGTAAAACCGACTTCTCAAATAATAACTGATATGCAGCAGTATGATTTGGGCGGTGTGATTCTTTTTGACAGGTTTTATAATGATAAAAAACGAGCCAAAAATATACTTTCTCCTTATCAGTTAAAAAAGCTGACGCAGCATCTCAATTACTTCTCAAAACAACCGCTCTTTATAGCCGTAGACCAAGAAGGCGGCAAAGTGGCCAGACTCAACCCGAAATATGGATTTGTAAAAATCCCCTCCGCTCATACAATTTCAAAAATGCCTTTGAAAAAAGCAAAAAAAATTTATGACACTCAGGCTCAAATGCTTGAAAATACAGGAATCAACGTTAATTTTGCGCCGGTAGTTGATCTGGCGACAAATCAAAACAATAAAGTTATTGTTGGGCTGGGGCGTTCTTACGGAAGCGATCCCAAGCGAGTTGCAGAGTACGCACAAACAATGATAGATGCACAAACACGGCATAATATCATCTCTGTTTTAAAACATTTTCCAGGACACGGATCCTCTCTTGGAGATTCACATGAAGGCTTTGTTGATATTAGCAATACCTGGAGCCAAAAAGAACTAGAACCCTATAAAATACTCATTAACGCCCATAAAGCCGATGCCATTATGACGGCACATGTTTTTAATGCACACCTTGATAACAAATATCCCGCAACACTCTCCTATAAAATCAATACGGAGCTTTTACGCAACAAACTGCATTTTAGAGGAGTCATCATCAGCGATGATATGCAGATGAAAGCAATCTCTGCAAACTATTCACTCAAAGATGCCGTAACTTTGGCTATCAACAGCGGTGTGGATATTTTACTTTTTGGCAATCAGCTCTCACGCAACTCTACAAAAGAGATAGTCGATACCATATTTGAACAAGTCAAAAATAAAAAAATTCCGTTTGAACGCATTATAGAATCCAATCGACGCATTGCCGCCTTACATGTAAAGAACAGTATCATCCAAAAACCAATAGCATTTAAAAAAGAGCGCGAAGCCATGACAAAAGCTTACATCAAAAAGCATTATGGACTAAAAGTCAAAGATATAAAAATCAAGCCTAAAATTATTGTACTGCACTGGACGGCCGTTATGGATTTAAACGACAGTTTTGCTAGGTTAAATCCACAAAAACTTCTCACCGACAGAAAAGATATAGCCAAAGCCTCAGCACTCAATGTCTCGGCACATTATTTAATCGACCGCGACGGAACAATTTACCAGCTTATGCCTGATGATATTATGGCACGGCATGTTATAGGCTTAAATTATTCAAGTATAGGCATTGAAAATGTCGGCGGAGAGGCAAATAAAAATGAGGATTTAACCCCTGCTCAAGTTCGCTCAAACATAGCGCTTGTAAAATATCTCAAACAAAAATATCCCGAGATTACCTACCTCATCGGTCATTATGAATATACAAAAATGCAAAAAAATCTACTCTGGCTGGAACATGACGTAAACTACAGAACAAAAAAAGCCGACCCGGGAGCAAAGTTTATGCACAAGGTCCGACAAGGTGTAAAAAACCTGCATCTCAAGGGTGCTGATGAGTAACGGTTTTTCAACGCTTGACTGGTTTGTTTTTGGAGCCTATTTTTTAGTACTTGCCATCAGTTCTTACCTTTTTTCTCAGTTTAAAGTTACCTCTTCAAGAGATTACTTTGTCAGCTCCAACACCATGCCGATGCTTGCCGTTGCAATCTCCATCGTTGCCACATCCCAATCTGCAGCAACCTTTTTAGGCGTTCCCGAATTTTCTTATCTGCATGATTTTACTTTTATAGGTTTTTATATTTCTGCACTTGCAGCGGTTATTTTCATTAGTATCGTTTTTGTGCCGAAGTTTTACAAATACAAGGTCGTTACCGTTTATGAACTGCTGCAAACCCGTTACGGTGAAAGTGCCAAAAAGCAAGCCGGCATGATGTTTTTACTTGGTCGCATTATGGCGAGCGGAGCACGGCTCTACATCGGCGCACTTGCCGTGAGTATGATACTTTTTTTAGATATTGGCTTTTTTCATATGCTTATCGCTATCATTATTTTACTTTTAGGGGCTTTGGCTTATACCTATTTCGGTGGCATAAAGTCCATTATTTTCAGTGACATTATTCAAGCAGCCACTTATGTCGGTGCAGGACTTTTAGTCTTTTGGTATTTATATATTTCGCTCAACAATGTCAATATTTTAGAAGTTTTACAAGAGCATAACAAGTTACATGTAATAGATACTACATTAAATGGAAAGTTTAGTATTTTAGCACTTTTAAGCGGCTGGTTGCTTTTAAATATAGCCGCATTCGGGCTTGATCAGGATATGACACAGCGAGTACTCAGCTGCAAAAACAAAAATGAGGCATCACGTTCACTCATTCTTTCCATCCTCTTTACTATCCCTATAGTTTTACTATTTTTAGGCATCGGCGCTTTGCTTTTCGTGCATTATCAGACAAGCCAAGTGAGTCAAAACTTTCAAGGCGAGAGTATTACTATATTTATGTACTATATCTTAAATGAAATGCCCTCAGGTCTTCGAGGACTTGTCACAGTCGGCGCAATCGCCGCAGCCCTCTCAAGCACAAACTCTGTTTTGGGAGCGATGGCATCTGTGGCGGTTGAAGATTTGTACCGACCATGGAGGATGCACAAAAAATCTGATACAAAAGAAGAACATTTTTTAAAAGCCTCGCGAAATGCCGTCCTAATTTTTGCATGTATTCTTGGACTGATGGCGGTGTTGAGTTATTTTTGGCAAAGAGAGAGCGAACTTTCCCTCGTCAGTTTTGCACTTGGTGTAATGACCTTTGCCTATACCGGACTTTTAGGGGTGTTTTTCTCTGCGGTTTTTACCAAAAGAGGCAGTGCCAAAACCGTTCCGTTTGCCTTAATAGGCGGCTTTGTCACGGTTTTATCGCTACAGCCTTATATATTTGGCATCCATATAGGTTTTGCATGGCAGATGATTTTAGGTACGGCTGTTTCATTTTTAATTATGCAGGCAGCTAACTCTAAAATCGAAACTACAAAACAGTTCAGCCCAGACTAAAGTCTCAATGCCATTAAGTTAAGCGGCTTTTTCGGAACCCGTACTTCAGTGCGGGCTTTGCGTCTTTAAAGCTTAAGGCCTAGGTTAAAACCTAGGTTCCGAGAAAACATCAAGCTTTTTTCTTAACTTAATGGTATTGGGACTAAAGTCTAGGTTCCCAAAAGCATGCTATAATTTTAATATGACACAAACAAACAAAATCCGAAAATTTTATATAGGTGTAATGAGCGGAACGAGTCTTGACGGGATTGACATTGCATTGTGTGAAATAGATGACGTAAGGTGTACGCTTTTAGCTTCTACCGAATATAACTTTCCACAAGAGTTAAAGGCAGAGATCTTACATCTTATATCACACCCTGTCACTCTCAAACAAATCGGCGAATGTGACAGTAAACTCGGGCTGCTTTTTGCCAAATGCATTAACACTTTTTTAATAAACAATGCGTTACATGTAACGAGTATAGCTGCCATCGGTCTGCATGGACAGACTCTTTGGCATGAGCCTGATTCTGCTTACCCTTTTTCACTACAGCTTGGCAATCCTAACATTGTTGCAGCTAAAACAGGCATAACGACCGTAGCCGATTTTCGCAGAATGGATATGGCAAACAGTGGGCAAGGGGCCCCCTTTGCACCTGTTTTTCATCAGTTCCTATTTGCCCAGGAAAAAGACAAATGTGCACTTGTAAACATCGGCGGCATGGCAAATATCTCTTTGCTTTTTGACGAGCTTCAAGGCTGGGATGTCGGCTGCGGGAATGTTTTAATGGATTTGTGGGTGCAAAGAACACAAAACAGAAGTTATGATGAAGACGGTGTTTTTGCTCAAAGCGGTGAGCTAAATGAAGCACTGCTGCAAAAAATGCTCAGCGATAATTATTTTACGAAGAAACCGCCAAAGAGTACCGGCAGAGAGTATTTTAATGGGCAATGGCTTACAAAACAACTCCAAAACTTTACACATATAAGCGATGCACAGGTACAGAGAACTCTTTTAGAACTCACTGCCCAAAGCATTGCAAACGACATCAATGCCACTAAGGCGACACAACTTATCGTCTGCGGCGGCGGGGCTAAAAATAGCTTTTTACTGAATCGTCTTACTGAACTCTGTCGTATAAACGTCATACCAAGCGATACACTCGGCATCAGTAGTGATTTTTTAGAATCAATGGCCTTTGCCTGGTTTGCAAAAAAGCGCCTCCATAAAGAGCCTTTAGCCCTCAGCAGTGTCACGGGGGCAAAAAAAGATTCAATTGCGGGAGCTGTTTATGAAGCAGATTAAAACATGGCTTGCAACAACAACGCCTTATAAAGATTACGACATCACTATTGCCTCAGCTGATGCGAGTTTTAGAAAGTATTACAGACTCTCACAAGGCAGAACAAGTGTTATCTTGATGGATGCTTCTTTAGAAAAAGAGTCTTTAACGCCTTTTGTAAATATTACGCACAGGCTGTTACATGTAAACGTCAAAGCACCGAAGATTCTTGCACAAAACCTCTCTTTGGGATACTTGATTTTAGAAGATTTCGGTGATACCAACCTGCTGGATGTTCTTAACAAAGCAAATTTTACAAAACTGTATGAAAAAGCCATAGATGAAATTATACAAATGCAAAAAGCCGATACGACAAACCTGCCTCTTTATGACAAAAAATTCTTACATGCGGAGATGGATTTGATGCAGGAGTGGTATTTGGAGAAAAAGCTAGCTTTACATGTAACACAGATGCAAAAAGAGCTTATATCATCCACATTGGAGGCAATATCTAGCGTCGTTTTATCGCAACCACAAAATATTTTTGTACATCGTGATTTTCACTCGCGTAATATTATGCTCACACCGCAAAACGAACTTGGTATTATTGATTATCAAGATGCTATGAGCGGAGCGCTTACTTATGATTTGGTTTCTCTTTTAAAAGATTGTTATATTGCTTTTTCGCGTGAAGATATCGAAGCATTGGCACTTTTGTTTGCCTCTAAAAAGGGTTTACATGTAAGCCGTGAAGAGTTTTTAAAGTGGTTTGATTTTGTGGGGCTGCAGCGGCATATAAAAGTACTTGGGATTTTTTCACGTCTGTATCTGCGTGACGGCAAAGATGGATATTTAAAAGATATACCGCTCACTTTGCGTTATGTTATTGAGACCGCTTCACGCTATAATGAGACAAAAGAGTTTGGGAGGCTTTTAGGGCAACTCAGCCCAGACTACAGAAAATAATTTAGTTTTTTTCTGTAGTGCGGACTTTGTCTCTTTAAAGACTAAGGCCTAGGTTAAAACCTAGGTTCCGAGAAGAGTTGCCTGCTTACATGTAAGGAACTTTTAAGCTTTTCGGAACCCGTACTTTAGTGCGGGCTTTGTCTCTTTAAAAACTAAGGCCTAGGTTAAAACCTAGGTTCCGAGAAGAGTTGTCTGCTTACATGTAAGAACTTTTAAGCTTTTCGGAAGCGATGCTTTAGCTTCGCCTTTAGGCTTACAAGCAACTCTAGCCCAGACTGCAGAAAATAATTTAGTTATTTTCTAAGTTACGTTTTAGCGTTTAAAAGTCTGGGTACCCAAAACGTGGAAAATACTAAGGATACAAACAATGAAAGCTATGATACTTGCAGCAGGACGAGGGGAGCGAATGCGTCCGCTTACCGATTCACTGCCTAAACCTTTGTTACATGTAAAGGGTAAGGCGCTGATAGAGTGGCATATTGAAAAACTGGCAAAGAACGGTTTTAAAGAGATTATTATCAACATTGCCCATTTAGGCTATAAAATACCTGA
>Ga0256836_1001174_pt1 | contig 12076 bp, 17 predicted proteins | sample 4561380metaG_FD_185974 | JGI IMG/M metagenome (GOLD analysis project Ga0256836, IMG submission 185974) | Hydrothermal vent microbial communities from Guaymas Basin, Mexico - 4561-380 | ecosystem: Environmental > Aquatic > Marine > Hydrothermal vents | place: Mexico: Guaymas Basin | collected...
AATAAATAATATAGAAAAACTAGTAGAATAAAGGGTGGAAAAATGAGAAAGTTATTAATAGCTATACCTATAATATTTAGCTTTAGTGCCTGTAATTTATCGCAAAGACCTCCAAAAGTAGTAATTAATAAAAAGAAAGAAATGAAAAAAAGTTTAGAAACACAAAAAACATTAAAAAAATTAAATAATAATATAAAAGAAATTAAAAATAAGGTAAGAAAAATAAATTTTGAGATGGAGTTATTAAAAAAAATAGAAGAAACTCAAACGGAAAATATAGCAAAGATAACGGAAGGAGAGAAAAAATTATTTAGCTATTATGTAAATTTAAATAAAAAAGTAAATAAACTAGAAAGCAAAATGCAAGTGGTAGAAAAAAAAGTAAAAGTAGTAGAAAGACAAGTAAAAGAAGATAAAAATAAGATAAAAGAAAATAAAAAAGAAATTTTTTCCTTGAAAGAAAGCATCAAAAAAATAAAAAGTGAAATAGACAAGTTAAATTTAGTAATAAGTAATATAACAAAGATGGAAAAGGAGTTAAAAAGACTAAAAGAGGAAAATGAAAAGATAAAGAAAATGTTAAGAAAAATCCCAATAATAGATATAAATGTAGAAAAAATAAAAGTAAATGGAACAAATATAGAAGATGAGTAAAGAAGTAGTTGAAATTAAAGTAGGTGAAAAAGACATAGAAGATGAAAAGATAAAAAAAATATTATTTGTGCTTTCAAATATGCTTTCTTATGAGTTATCAAAAGATGAAAGTGCAAAGATGTATAATATAAAAATTAAAATAGATGCAGTATCAAAATTTTTGTTAAACGGAGCTCTCTCTTTAAAGGATATAAAAATTGTATCTTCCAATTTGGAAGAAAGTAAAAGAGAGGAGCTAGTAAAGAAAATAAATAACTTTTTAAAAAAGCATCAAAATATACTTTTAAAGACAATAAAGGATTATATTCATAAAGAAGAAGAGAAAAAGGCTTTAGAAGAAAGTTATCAAACTGCGTTAAGTTCAAGCTTAGAGAAGAAAAAAGATTTATTGCAAACATACGAAAAAGTAAAGCTAGAAAAGGAAAAAGAAAAAATTGTAAGTAGAATAAGTAATTTAATAAATATAGTAAAAAGTATAAAAACTAAAATTGAAAATAGAGTAAAGAAAGTATATAATAAAATAAAAAGTTTCTTTAGGAGGCTCTAGATGAAAGTTAGTAATTTGATAAAAGTAGCCCCCCTTAGTGCACTTATTATTGCTGTAGGGTGTAATAGTGCTTCAAATGAAAATAATACTTCTTTTTTAAGTGAAAACGGAACAGAAATAGAAGAAGAGCAAGTAGAAAATACAAGTATAAGTATTTTGGAAAAATTTACTTTACCTGATTTAGCATATGATAAGCTAAGTAAAAAGTTTGAAATAAATAGCACAGATACAAGAAATATAGAAAATATATTTATAGATAATAATTTACTTATTTGGGTAGATAATCATAATACAAAGAGTAATTATACTTTAATAGATAAAGATACAAATTTAAAACTAGATAAAGAAGTATTAGATTTTGATAAAAAGTTTGGAGATTTTTATCTAGCAGTAGTAGATAATAGTGGCACAAACGATTATTATGCAGTAAAAAGAGTAGATGAAACAAAAGTTTTACTTTTTAAAAAGCTTCCGCTTTCTTCTTTAGAAAACTTAGAGAAAATTACATTAAATTCATATTACGATAAAGGAGATAAAAAATTTGTAAGTATAACAGATACTTTAGATACAGTGTCGTATTTATTTAAATTACTTTCTCATAAAGAAGATGTAAGTAAGAAAATAAGTAATTTGATAGTTTATACTCAAAGTGATTTAGATTTGGATCAAAATGGAATTACAGATAAAGCGGGCTTATATTTTTTAAAGTTTGAAGATAAAGCACCAGCCTTTGAGGTTCTTGGAAGTGTAGATGTTTCTGCTACTATGAAGGATATAGGAAATGTAAATGATGTATTTTATGCTGGGGAAGACGGAAAAAATTATTACATTGTAGTAGATGTAAAAAACAGCTCAACCTCTAATAATGATGCATATTTATTAAAAATAGATAAAACTAGTTATGCAGTAGAAAGAGCATTAATTAAAGATAATTTAAAAGTTGATGCGGTATATGATGCAGGAGACTTTTTCTTTTTAAAAAGTGGAGGAACACTTTACGCGGTATCAAAAGTAGATGGAAGCATAGCAAAAACATATAGTTTGCCAAGCTCTAATGTTAAAAATATACTAAAATTATCTTCATCAAAATATTTAATAACTTATGATGATAATAAATTTCAAATGTTAAATACAGCAACTGATGAGCTAAAAAGTGATGAAAGCCTTCCAGCATCAACATATAAAAGCTATGCTTTTACTTTAGAAAATAATACTTATGCAATAAATTTTGATACAAGCTCAAATAAAATTTATGTATATAAGGTAAATTTAGATGGATTTACACTTCTAATAAATTTTGAAGGAAATTATCAAAAAGTAATAGGAAATAGATTTATAAAGTATTTAATACCTCACCCAAGCACACCGGCCGAGCAGATGGGCTTTTATGATATCTTAACAAATACATTTCATAAAGCAACTTCAGGAAAGATAGTAAATAATAAAATTTATGCATTACAAAAAGACCCTCTAAGTATAGAAATTAAGTTAGATGATAGTAATAAAGAAAGTGAATATGCATTAGTAGAAAAAGTTTATTATCCATTAGATAATAAAATTCTTTTAGAAAATATGAATAGCACATTACTTAACTTTTATGATTATGTAAAAGGAGCTTATAAAACAGAGCCTTACTTTATTGCAAATGATTATTATGCAGTTGTAAAAGATGGAGCTAATAAATATAAGCTAATAGATAGAAAAACAAATGCCACAGAAAGGGAATATGAAGTTTTAGCGTCTTCAAACATAAAAATAAATTTCAATGAAAAAGAAAATAGCATAGCAATTACTGATACATTTAACCATTTTGTAGATGTAATTACAGATAAAGTAGAAAGCTTATCAATTCCTGAATTTGTTGATGCAAGTAGTATAAAAGATGGAAAGTATATCTTTGTATTTGGAGAAGATTTAGATAATACATATAAATTAAAAATGTATGATATAGATACAAGAAAAGTAATAAAAGAAGTAAAAGTTCAAGTTCCAGGAACAGTAGAAAGTATAGATAGATTAGTAAGAAGAGGAGATTATTTAATAGCAGAGGTTAAAACAAAGATATCTGGAACAAACTTTTATTATTATTTAATTTTTGATAAAGATATTAATTTTGTAAGAGGAGTTTTAGGCTCTAATGTTGTAGCAGGAAAAGATATAAATGAAATAGGAGAAGATGGAATATATGTTTTTGATTATGCAAATCAGGTAGAAAAAGTGTATTATTATGATGGAAGATATAAAGAGAATCCTTTAAACTCTTATTTTGTATTTAAAGGGGGAGAAAGCTATAAGTATGGAGTATATAATAGAAATCAAATTTACGAGTGTATATATGAAGATGTAAATAATATAACAAGATGTGATATCTACCAAGTAGATAGCTCAAAATATTTAGGACAAATAAATGTAAAGGGATATATATATAATTTTGTAAAAGATAAGATTTTTGTAAAGTAGTTTATTGGAGGATAGTATGAAAAAAGCGTTTTTAATATTTTTACTTTTTCACACAAGCTTTGCGGGCACTTCATATTTACTTGAAAATGCAAATGAAAGCGTAGTAAAAATTTATGAAAAATATATAAAGAAAAAGGATTTAGTTGAAAACTTGCTTTTAAAAAATAAGCTTGTATTTTACAAAGAAGTTCCGGATGCAAAGATATATATAACAAGTTTAAAATTTCCTTTCGTTCATATAATAGAGCTACCTTCAAAAATAGAAAAAGTATATTACTCTAAAAATTTAAATGTGAAAGTAAAGGGAAATAGACTACTTTTAATTCCAAAAAGAGATTTTACAAGAGATATAGTATATATAAAAACAAAAGATAAATTAAGAGAAATATACATAATAAACTCATTTTTAAAAGACAAAAAAGATATAGTATATATGAAAATAAAAAGAAGCTTTCCGGCAAGTAAAAGCGAGCTAATAAGAAAGTTTTTCAATTTAAAGAAAAGATATGTGATATATAAAGGGAAAAAATACAAGTTAGTAGAAGTAAAAGATAATATGGATATGAAAGTTGATTTTATAAAAGATGGAAGAGCATTTAAAATAATGGAGGTAAAAAAAATAGATGTTTCAGATTAAAACAAGTAGTATAATTGAAGCAAGAAAAGTAATAGATGCAATGAAAAAGCATATTGAAAGTCATCGTGAGGTGTCAGAAAAAATAAACTTACACAAACAGGCGTTAAATAATATAATTTTAGATTTAGATGGTAAAAAAGAAGAGGAAATATATGAAAGATACATAAAAGGAGAAGTATTTTTAGTAATTTCCCCAAAAAGTTATCCTTTTTTGACTTATTTATATAAGTCAAAAAGTAAATTTCCAATAGAGGATATAAAGCTGATAGAAGAAGAAGATTTTGAAACTTTAAGTGAAAAATACACTTTAAGAATAAAAAAAGTAAATGTATCTTTTAAAGATGTAGTTGGAATGAGAAAGTTAAAAGAAGAAGTAGAAAAGCTAGAAAAAGTAATAGGAAAAGTACCTTTAAAGGGAATATTTTTAGTGGGCGTTCCGGGAACAGGAAAAACATTTGTTGCAAAAGCGATTGCAAGCAAGTTAAAAGCTCTTTATGTAGAGCTAGATATAAAAGAGTTTTTAGGAGATATAGAAAGATTACATAAAGCCTTTAGCTTATTAGAAAAAATAAGCGAAAAGAAAAAAGTAGTGGTATTAATGGACGAGCTTGATAAAGCTTTTTATGAGCTAAAAGGAAATGAAGGAAGGTTTTTAGGTAGTTTAATGACAATTTTAAATGATTTAAATGAAGAAGGAGGATATAAGATAAATGGAGTATTAATTGCAACGGCAAATAATATTGTAAAAATAGCAGAAAGAGAGCCAGCATTTTTTAGAAAAGGGCGTTGGGATTATATGTATTTTGTAGATTTAATAAATAAAGAAGACGCAATTAAACTTGGTAAAATTTTAACACAAAAATTTTCTTTACCTTTTAAAGATGAAGATATAAGAAAGATTATAGATAAAATAAACGAAGAATATTTATCTTTAATAACAGAGAAAATAAATATGGAAAAAGATTTTGTATTTACTCCAGCAGAAGTGACAACTCTATTTAGAATGCTAAAAATAAAACATCTTTCAGAAGGGAAAATAAGAGTGTTAGATATAGAAAGAGCAATAAAAGACATAAAACCTATTTATTTAACCTTGCAAAAAGAAATTTTAGCTATAAAATCACTAGAAGATATGATGGTAAAATTGTAAAGGGAGGTAAAAAATGAGGGTAAAAGATAAGCTTTTTAGATGGGGTGTTTATTTGCATGGAACAAGTTTATTACTTATAACAAAAGCATTTGCTTTTGGAGATGATATGAATTTAGATGAAGTAGGAGAAATTACTCAAGGAGGAGTAAGAAAGATAGGAGGCTTAGCAAAGCTAATTTTTGAGCTTTTATTTTTAGGAGTGGTAATTGCACCAACAATTCTTGGAGCAATTATAGGGTATAAAAAGATGGAAGAAGCAAAGCAAAGGCAAGAAAATGGAACAGTTGCATTTCTTTTGCATTTTGGTTTAACAGTGTTAATAGGATATATTTTATTATATGTAGCATTTATAATTTTACCTCATTTTGGAGTGAATGCTAAAGCATTAGTAGAACAAGCACTAAGTATGGGATAAAAAAGTAGGAGGAAAATTTTGGAAGAGAAAGAAGTAGAAATAGTAAAAGGAGTTTCTTTAAAAGATATAGAAAAATACATAAATTATTTAATATTAAAAAAAGAAACAGAGAGATTAAATTTACAAGCTCTTTTAAAAAAACTAGAAGATATAGAAAAAGCAAAAATTTATGCAGAAAAATTTAAAGTGTTAGTGTTAAAAGATATTAGTATTTCATTTGAAGAAGCAAAAAAGCTTTTAGAAAATAATTTAGAAGATATGGTAAAATTGCTTGAAGCAAAAGGGTATATAGAGGAAAAAAGAGATGAGGGAGACGCCTTAAGGCGTCTCCTTTTAGATTTATAAAAGGGAGGAAATATGGAAAAAGCAATTTTAAAAAGAGCATTAATGTATTTAAGAGATAAGAAAATACAAATAAATGAAAAAAGTTTAACATCGGCATATTTATCTACAAAAGAGATTGTTAAAGAAAAAAAGTTAAAAGATGAAAAAGAAATTTTAAATATAAAAGACGAGGAAATAGAAGAGAAAGATAAAAAGATAAGAGAAAAATTGGAAAAGGGAGTAATAATTGTAGATACAACAAATATTATAGATACTCTTTATAATTTAGCAGAGAAACAACAAGATTTATTAAAAGAAACAGATGAAGTATTAAAAAATGTAGATGATGAAATTAATAAAGACCAAAAAGATATAAGTGTATTAAAAAAAGTTTTTGAAAAGTATAGAGAAAAGATAAAAGAGTTAAGAAATAAAAATAGTAAGCTTCTTTTTGAACTTAAAAAATTGAGAGAAGAGTTAAAGAAAATAAAAAACGATTTAGAAAAAGTAAAAAAGAAAGCAAACATAGATTTTTTAACAAATGTATATAACAAAGGTTCAATCTTAAGGGCTTTAAAAGATGCATTTAATCTTTATAAAAAATACAAGATAAGATTTTGCATAATTTTGGTAGATGTGGACCACTTCAAAAGTATAAATGATACTTACGGACATTTAGCAGGCGATAAGGTTTTAAAGATGGTAGCGTTTGTGTTAAAAACGAATTTAAGAGCAAAAGACATAATTGGAAGATATGGAGGTGAAGAATTTTTAATAATTTTAAATGATATAGAAATGTATAAAGCAGTAGAGATAGCAGAAAGATTAAGAAAAGAAATAGAAAAAAATGTAAAAATAGGAGATAGAGTAATAACAGCATCATTTGGAGTATCGTGCGTAAAAGAAAATGATACGATAGAAAGTTTAATAGAAAGAGCAGACAAAGCACTTTACCTGGCAAAAAGAAGTGGAAGAAATCAGGTAAAAACTTGCTTGGATTTAATGGTAGAAGGAAATGAAAATCATAAAGGTTAGTGAAAAAATTTTAACATTTTTGCTTTGTTTATACTTATTAAACTACATTTTAAAAGAAAATATATATTTTTTTTTAACTACCATAATTTTTATGGTTATTTTATATTTATATGAAAATGTAGTTTTTTATATATCATTTTTGGTGGTAGGTTTAATAGCAAGTTTAAAATTAGATAGAAATTATATATTTTATGTAATGGCGTTTATTTTATTTATAAAATACATGAAAAAAAGTATGGAGGGAAAAAATGAAAAAAGAGCTTAATGAGCTAAAAAGAGAATTTAACCGTTTAATAGAAAGTTATTTTGCAATAAAAAAGTTAATAGAAACAAAGTTAATAAATGAAGAAGAAATAGAAAAAATTGTAAAAAGATTTGAAGAAGAAAGAAGAAAACTTTTTGAAAAATTAAAAATAGAGCTTAAAAATATTGAAAACCTAGAAGAACTACCAGAGACAAAGCAAGAAGATGAAAAAAAAGATTTAGAACCAAAAATAGAAGAGGAATTAGAAAATAATTTAGATAATATATTAAAAGAGAAATTAAATTTAGAAGAAGATGAAGAAGAAAAAGAAGAGGATAAAAAAATTAATCCACTTTTATAAAGGAGGATAAATGGAAAGGTTAAAAAATAAAGAAGAAGTTATAAAAAAAATAGAAAAACTAAAAGATGTGGGAATAATAGAAGAAGAAGAATACAAGGAGATTTTAGATTTTTTAACAGAGATAGAAAAAGAATTAGAGGAAAAACTAAAAACATTAATAAGTTATGAAAAAGAAGTTTTACAGGAAAAAAGAGAAATAAGAGATAAAATAGAAAAATTGTTAGATAAAGTAAATAAAATAGAAAAAAATCTTTTAGATTTGGTAGTAAAAGTATTTGAAAAAGAAAAAGCTTTAAATGCTCTTATGGAAAAAGTAATAAATATTGAAAAAAAAGTAAACGAGATAGAAAGGGAAGAAAATATAAAAGAAAGAGAAAAAGTTGGACTTCACATAAAAATTTTAGAAGGAATAACCTTATTTATATTTATTTTACTAGTATATCTAGTAGTAAAGGGATAGAAAGATGAGAAATAAAAATAAGATAGAAATGCTCTTAAGCAAGTTAAGTGAGTATATAGGTAAAAAGGGAGAGTATTATGTGTATGTTAGTTATAATACCAAAACATTACGCTTAAGCACCTTAAAAGAAAAAGATATAGAAAAGTTTAAAAAAATAGAGCAAAATGGATTTTATATTTTAGACAAAAGCTTTAAAAATGGATTTTATATAGGACCATTTAAAAGTTTTAAGGAAGCTTTAGGGGCACTATATCTTATAAAAAAGCACTTTGAAAAAGAGAGTTTAGATACTTGGGGGGTAATATATTAAAGATGGAAGCTTTAAGTGATAAAGTAGTAGATTTAGTGTTAGAAAAGATAATAGAGCTTTCTCAAAACAAAGAAAAGTATTACATAGAGATTAATGTATATAATAAAACGATAAAAGTAAAAAAAGGACTTCCTAAAGGAGTATTAGTAAGAATTTTACAAGATATAAAAATATATAAAGATAAACGCTTTATAGTTGAAGTAGGAATGCTTAATATAAAAGAAGCAATAAGTTTAGCTTACATTTTACAAAAGTCGTTAAGCTCTCAAAATGTAGAATATGCTTTAATAGTTAATATATAAAGGAGGGTAAAAAATGGATTTAGAAATTTACGATGTATTAGATAAAATTGAAAACAAGTTAGAAAAAGTAGATAACATTTTAGAAAATTTTGAAAAGATGCTTGTAGATAATCAAGAAAAATTAGATTTAATTTTAGATAAAATAAGCAATTTAGAAAAAAGAATAATAGAAAGCTTTAGCAATCACGAGAAGAAATTAAATGTTATAGAAAAGAGAATAGAGAGAGCTGAAAATGATTTAAAAGAAGTGCTTTTTGAGTTAAAAGAAGAAATAATAAATCAAGCAAAAGAGAAAAATGAAGAAAAAGTTAAAATTAAAAAGGAAAAGAAAATAAACAAAAATATTGCTCCTGGTCTTTAATGAAGTATAAATTTTTTATTCCGAAGAATTTATCAAGTATAAAAGATTATGCGGTAATAGACATTGAAACTATAAGCACAAAAGATGAGCTAGAAGAGCTTTTACAAAAGAAATTAAATTTAGCGTATTTAATACCTTTTTTTGTTAAAAAAATAGGTATAGCTGTAAAAAAGGAAAATGTAAAAAATTTAAAAGAAATTGAAAAATACCTAAAAAAGGTAGATGAAAATTTTTGTTATTTTATAGTAGAAGATGAAAGCCTTTTTAAATTAGAAGAAAAATTTAAAAAAGTTTTAAAAAATTTAGAAATTAAAAACCTAGTAGCCTTTAATGGAGAGAGCTTTGATTTTAAGGTTCTCTCTCTTTTTTTTGGAAAAAAAGTAAATGAAAGAAAATATATAAAAATAGATAAAAAAATAATATATTTAAAAGATATACTAAAAGCCTTTGGAAATAAAAAAATCTCTTTAGAAAAGCTTTCTAGAGAGCTTTCTTTAGAAGGAAAAGGTGGAAAAAGTGTAGATGAGTATCTGTTAAAAGATTTAGAGCTAGAAGTAAAAATAGTAGAATACTTTAAAAAAGAAAACTTAAGTTTTTCCCTTTCTTCAATAGCCTTTTCAACCTTAAAAAATGTGATAAAAAAAGATAAAAAGATAATATTTAAAAGCTATGAAATTGATGCACCTTTATTTTTTCAAGGGGGCTTAAGTGTAGCCTTTCAAAAAGGGAAATTTTTAGTAGATATATTAGATGTAAATTCGCTTTATCCTTATGTAATGAGCGAGTATCCCATATTTCCAGAAAAAATAGAAAAGATAGATAAAGATTTTTTGTCTTTATACATAGAAAACATGCAAGAAGATATTTTGCCAATTTCTTTGATAAAAGTAAAAAATGTAAAAGGAAAGCCATTTATATCTTTTTACACGAGGGAAAACGGCAAGGCAAAGTATGTATTAGAAAACGAAAAAGTGTATTTTGTAGTCGGCTTAGAGCACAAAGAGCTTTTAAAGTATGATGTAGATTATGAAGTTCTTTATAGCTATTTAGTTTATTTAAAAAAAAGCACAGAGCTAAGTGAGTTTATAAAAGAAAGCTATGAAAGAAGAAAAGTTTATAAAAAAGAGGGTAAAAACGCTTTAGCTTTCTTTTTAAAGTTAAGGTTAAATTCCCTTTTTGGAGTATTTGGAAAAGTCTATTTAGCAAACGAAAAGAAATTAACAGAAAAAGAGCTAAAAGAATTTATAAAAGGAGCGCAAAAAATAGACAAAGATTTTTATGTATCTTACTATGAAAATTATTTTATAGATAAAAATTTTCTAACAGGAAAAATATTTCACACTTTTTCAAATCCCCTTGCAAGTATATTTATAACAAGCTTTGCAAGATATTATATGTTTGAAAAAATAGAAAAGTTAAAAAGTTTAGGTGCAAAAGTGTATTATACTGATACAGATAGTTTATTTATAGATAGCAAAGATAGAAAAAAGTATGAAAAAGTGTTAAAAATAGGAGATGCTTTAGGAGAGTTTAAAATAGAAGAAAAAAATGTTATAGTAAATATAATAGATAGAAAAATTTATAAAATAGAAGGGAAAGGATATATTTGTCCTGGTTTTAAGCGCTTTGGAAGTGGAAAAGAAGTAAATGTCTATTTAGATAAGAACCTAAACTTAAATATTGTAAAAAAGAAAGTAAAGGGGTTTAAGCTATGAAGAAAAAAATATTATTACTTAGCGCGCTAAGCTTATTTTCTTTTAGCTTTGCAAAAGTAAATAGTAAAGAAAATAACGTATTTGTATTACCTCAAAAACAAAATCAGAAAGTAGAAAAAAATACTGTAAATAAGGAAAATAAAAGTGTAAGTTTAAAAATTATTAAAAGAAAAGAAGAAAACAAAAAAGAAGCACAAAAAGTCTATTGCTCTTTAAAAGCAAGCGTAGTAAGCTCAGATGGTATGTATTACAAAAAAGAGATATATAAATGCCAAAATATATATAAAGTTTTTGTAAATGGAAAGGAGGTGTTAGAATTTGAAGAATAAGATTATATGTGCTTTAGATAGTGTAGAAGATATAGAAAACTTTTATTTGCGTTATGTAGAAGATGTAGAGAAAAAAGAGATAGAAGCGCTAGTAAAAGATGAAGCGGAGTTTTTAAATTACGATAGATATTATTATGCAATTAAATATAACGAAAAGGAGAAAAAATTAAATTTTATTTTAGTAAAGACATACAAAAATATAAAAGGGAAAATTCCAAAGCTTTTTTTACTACAAGATGGAAAATACTATAAAGAAAAAGATGAAGTTTATTTAAATTTTTATGTAGAAGATGGATTTATAAAAAAAGTAGAAATTTCAGAGAGCAAGTTAGAAGGATATAAAGACATAGATGAAATAGATGAAAGAGATTTAAAAAAGGCAAAAAAAGAATATGAATTTAAAAGCTCAATAGATAAAGAGCGTCAAAATTACTTTTTATATGGAAGTTTGCTTCTTGTATCTGCCCTAGTTTTATTTTTCATAAACTATAACTTGGCAAAAAAACAAATAAAAATAGATATGACAAAAGAGATAAAGAAAGTGGAAAAAAAAGAGGTTAAATTTAATGTTGAAAGCAAAAGAGGAAAAGAGCTATCTCAAAAATTAAAATCTTTGATAAATATGTATAAATTAGAAAAAGCAAAGGTTTATCATATAATTTATAATGGCAAAAATTTTGAGGTAAAGTATGAAAAAGATGGCAAAGTCTTTGTTGAAGAAATTAAGTAGCACGATTTTTTTACTAAGCATAGCTTACTCTAGTAATTTTTA
>Ga0256836_1001177_pt1 | contig 12035 bp, 10 predicted proteins | sample 4561380metaG_FD_185974 | JGI IMG/M metagenome (GOLD analysis project Ga0256836, IMG submission 185974) | Hydrothermal vent microbial communities from Guaymas Basin, Mexico - 4561-380 | ecosystem: Environmental > Aquatic > Marine > Hydrothermal vents | place: Mexico: Guaymas Basin | collected...
ACGCTGATTACGAATTGGACTGCGACCCTAATTCTCTCAATAAAGGTTTATAATGTCCTTGAGAATACATCAAAACAGGGAGGGGAGATATGAAAAACCTAAAGGACTACGTGAACTCAAAGAAAACGAGGGAGTTTGGACTGCTTTTAATCCCCATTCTGGCCGGGTTATACCTCCGGGCCCAAACCCTCAAATGGTACAGACTGTGGGCGTATGACCCTTACTACTTCTACAGGGTTGCTACCCATATAGCCAACGGAGGGAGTATCTTTGATAGGGACCCGATGATAGTAACTTTATCTCGGAGGTTCATAGATGACGAACCCCTGCTTCCTCTCCTGTGGGGATATCTCTCAAAAATCACCCACATAGACACCTGGACACTGGGCATATATCTTCCACTCGTGATATTCGTTTTGGAAGTTTTAGTCTTTTACAAGCTTCTCAAGGATGCTTTCAATGAGCGAGTGGCTTTTGTCTCTATTCTGTTTTTGGCACTTGTTCCGGCTCACATTTACAGAAGCCATGCGGGAGGAATATGGAAAGACACTTTGGGCTCACTTTTCATGCTCCTATTTCTTCATGCTTCGGTGTTGATAATAAAATCTGATGAACTTCAAAAAAGGGAAATGTTAAAATATGGTTTGTATCTTTCGGTTTCTTTATCCCTATCAATCGCGTCTTTTGATGGGTTTGGGGCTTTCCCTGCGGGCGTTGCATTATACCTAATTCTTGTTCCGCTCTTTTATAAGATACGAATAAATGAAGTATTCCTTGAAACTATAATGCTTCTAACGTTATTGATGGGATACGTGCTCCCTACATATCACAGAGAACAATACGCATTGCTACCTTTTGTTCTTCTAACGGCTGGGGCATTAGTTGCGATGCTTGGATACGCTGCTATTCTGAGACCTGCTCTTAAGAGTTCTAAAAGCTCAAGGCTTGTTTACATTGTGTTACTTTCTACAGGGGTCGTATTTGGGCTTTGGATTACAATAACTTATCCCCCGCACTTTCTTGAAAATACATCAAAAATGGTTAGATTTCTTCTTTCCCCTCTGAGATATGGGGCTTCAGCTCAAAGTATGTCTAACAACCTAAAACTGCTCTTCAATACCTGGTTCTCTGCAACACTGGTTTTAGTTCCTTTTGGGGTTTTTTATCTGCTGAGAAACCTTCGTAATAGGTTGTCCTTACTGTTTTTGATGTGGTCAGCGGTTCTCCTTTTCCTTGGTGTATCTACAATTAGGCTTACTTACGTGATGTCTTTTGGTATTGTAACCCTTGCGGCGATGGGTATTGAGCTATTTCATGATTTCCTTAATTCTAAACTAAGTGACTACAGGAAAACCATTGCACTTTTCATTGCATGTCTTGTTATAGTGGCCGTTCCGACTCTTAATGCTGGTAAGAGATACGTTTCAATGCCTCCTTATCCTCCAGACTATTGGATGGACGCTCTTGACTGGATGGGAAACCACATCGGAGGGAGTGTGGTCTACAACTGGTGGGATTGGGGATACTGGCTTGAGGCTTATGGCATGAAAACTGTTGGGGATAATGGGTATCAAAGTGGATTAACAATGACTGCCTATGCCCAGATTGTACTTTCAAACTACTCTGATTTTAGTTATCTGATGAATAAATACTCAAAATCAATTGAGTATTTATCTATGAAACGGAGGGGGAAGTCTGCCCATCCAGATTATTTCATTGTTAGTTTTGACCTTCTATTAAAGTTTAACAGCGTTAAGAATGCTTATAATGTGCTTGTGGAAAAATACAACTATACTCCTTCTGATGTTTATCTTGTTATCTTGCCTTTGATGAGCAGTTATGGGTCGTTTAGGGTTTATGAAAGTGGAGCTTTTACTCTTTATCTTAATGGAAGAGACTCAAAGTTATTTATCAATGGGAGGTCAGTTCCAATTAGAGATATTGTTTTTGAAAAGCTTGGGCAGAATTTTGTTATCCCTTTGAACGCTAAGGGAGTTATAGCCTACATTAATGGAAACTATGCAGTAGTTTTCAATGAAGAAGCGTTTAACAGCACTCTCGTTCAGCTTTTAGTTTATGAAAACACAACAGAAGCTTCAATGATATGGGAGAATGGGAGGGTGAAGGTTTTTGAGATTACAACTTAGCTTTGCTATTAATGGGCTAAAATATTTATGAGATTTTTATCTATATCCATCACAGTTTAGATCCGTTATTGGCAAGTATACAACTCAACTTGCTTTAAAATGTTGCTTATGTGTTTCGCTTCTGGTATAAATATATCCTAATGTTTAACCCGGAGTATATTTTATCCAAACTACGATCAGAGTTCATTCTGAAATAATCAGCTTTGGATAGGCGTTGTGTTCTCTGATATGGTGGAATATTGAAGTAAGTCTGGAGAGCATAGTCAGAGAGTAGAATGTATGCATTAGAAATTGGTACGAGAATTGTGAATCTGCCAAATTCTGTATATCCAAAGTGTTTGTCTGGGAAGACTTTCTGATATAAATATTTGATATTCTTGTATCTACAATTATGGTATGTGGATAGATTAATAAATTCGCAGTAGCGTTTAGCTATCTGGTCATAAGGGGAAAAGATAACGATATCCTTAGCTTTGTGGGTAAATATGAACCCTGTGCTGATGATCTCATTGGATGTTATTCCACTATTTGGTCTAAATGATATTCCTGGATACATGTATATTGAGAACACACTCATAATTAGTGCGATGGATATGAACAGAAATATAATCATTTTTTTAAGTTTTCTTTGGTTAGGAGAATATGAGGCCAACAACAATATCCCTAATGGAAATGCCACTGAAAAATAATTAATGTTTAGATGTCTTTCTGGATAATGGCTGAACATAGGAACAAACATCAATATAAGCTGGATTGTGGTTAGTACTAAAACAACATACCATGTTTTAATGTTAGAGGATGTTATGTGTCTAAAATCTTCCCTCTTTATAAGCGATAGAATCAAGAGGGTAATTAGAATTGCAAGTATTGAGAATCTCCCCAAGTAGCCAAATATAAATATGCCAATCTCATATTCTGTTAGTTTGGATACCTTGGATAATCCTTCAGTGGTGGCGGGTTCTACGTAAGCGTTTTTTATTGCGTTCATTATACCACTAAACTCGTAACTTGCTGCAGGATTGTAGAATATCCACATTAAGAACAAAATTAATGTGAGAGTTATATAATTCAAGTATGTTTTGAAATGAACCTTTGAAATTTTTTTCACTACTACTTCATAAACAACCAATGATCCAAGAAACATCAAACTTGTTGTTACGTAGTATGGGTGTGAGAATGGTAGTGATATTAATATGGTGGCTACAAGCAATTTTCCAGAACTTGATTTGAGAAATCTATCAGATAATATTAAGTATATCAGGAGAACACTAAGGGTGAAACTGTAGAATGCTGGATGGGCACTAACGTGATAAAAAGAAACATAGTATATAAAGGATAGTAGTACTCCAAAGATTAAGTGGTCTTGGTTTCTTGTATAAGCATTTCTAAAAATTGACCACAACGAGAATACATATAAAACTGAGAAAATGACTGGTATCAATATGATATATTTAATATAACTTAGTTTCGTTATTATGAATAGAGAGGAATACAAAATTGAGACAAGAGGGTATTTATCATATTCTTGATAAAAGTGGCTTGTTTCGAAGATATTCTTTATCTCGCCAGGTATATACATTTCATCTGTCCTGTTTATGAGGATGTATTCTAATGCATAAGGAATTATCAGTATTTGCACATAGAACATGAGCATTATCAGGATATACCAGATGACCTTTCGTTCTACTTGGTTATAGTTCATATGGTAAATAAAGAGACGTGCTAGAATTAAAATTAAACTGACAATTGCTACAATCCAAAATTTTGAAGGAATTTGAGAGTACAAATTGTAGGAGTATCCCGCAGGATTTGAGAAAATGAGAAGGAGTGATGATGCTGTTAGTAATGAGGATAATACTATCAAAACGACGCGATCATACAGTTTACCGTTCACTCCCTGCGACCTCCTTGTATATCTCCAAAATTTTATTAGCAATCTTCTTCCAAGTAAACTGCCCCGCATACTTTCTTATCTTCTCCCTGTCCCACTCTTTTTCCAATGCAATTAAAATTTTTTCCGCTAAGTTTTTTGGATTTGCTGGTTCACAGAGAAGGCCATAATCCTCAGAGGTTATTATCTCTGGAACACCCCCAACGGCAGTCCCAACGAAGGGGAGACCAACCCCCAAAGCCTCGAACATCACCGTGGGGTTTCCCTCACTAAGGCTCGGCAACACGAAGATGTCGGCGGCGTTCATCCAGAGAGGAATCTCGTGGTGGGGTCTGGCACCTACAAACTTAACGTACTTATCTAATTCCAATTGAGTCACAACTTGCTGAAGTTTGCCCCTTAGTTGGCCTTCTCCTACAATAACAAGCAACACATCTTTTCTCTGTCTTACAACTTTTTTCATAGCTTGAATTAGATACTCATGCCCCTTAATCGGGACAAGACTTGCGACATTGAGAATGATTTTCTTGTCTAATGGCAAGCCAAGTTTTTTTCTTGCTAATGTTTGATCCATTGGATGGAAAAGTTTTGGGTCGAATCCATTTGGAATAACTGAAATTTTGTCTTTTGGAATGTTAAGTTTTTCCAAGAGAATTTCCTTATTGCTGTTGCTAACGGTTATTATGTGATTAGTAGTGTCCAATGTGTACTTAACTTTTTCAAACCATGCTCTGCCTCTGAATGGGAGGTCATAGACATCGTAGCCGTGTGCAGTTACCACAACTGGAACTCTAAATTCTTTTCCAAGTTTTACTGCTACATACCCACTTGGCCAAGTAAAATGGGCATGTATCAAGTCGAACTTTATGCCTGAATCTAGAAGGTATTCCCGATATTTTTTGTAAAGTTTATCCCCTAATCCCCAATTTTTACCATCGGGGAGAAAATATAATGTTGATACTACCCGAACATTAATATTTGGGGGTATTCTATTCCACTCGACTAAATTTTTGATTGAATACTTTTCTACGTGTCTGAAATAGGGGAGAGGAATATATCTAGCTAACTCAGATAAATAATTGTGATGAACAAGCACTTCAATTGATACTTTATTTTTTGACAATGCGGTTGTTTGATCAACTACAAAGGTTCGATAATGGTTCGAAATGATTAATACTTTCATCCCGTACCACCCCTAATAATTTTTAAGAATGAAAAGGGAATATTCCAAAGGCGACCTCTTTTCATGTGTCCAATTATATTACTGAGCTCTCGTTGAGTAGCAGTAGGATAGGCAGTATAGAATACTTTATTAAAATCAAACAGACTGTTATATTCCATTATTGCATTCCCGAGCTCAGAATAAATATGAGCATCACTTCCCACAACTGGCGGCTTTCTAAGCTTTTGGGCTAACTCTAAAGCCTTTTGATTCTCTTCTGGGGTGCTGTGTCCATTCCATACCTCAATCAAATCAACCTTTGAAGCTAAATACTCAACTTTTTTATGTCCTCTATAGGGATGAGGAAGAATACTAATTCCACCCTGCGATTTAATCTCGTCTAAAACCTCTTCAAAGTCCCTTGTGAGTATCTCTTCTGTAAGGTCAACTCCAATAACATCCCCATATTGGGTTTTAATCTCAATTCCAGGAATAACTTTAATTCCTATTTCCTTCTCATATTTTTTGGCTTCAAGGGAACCTCTAATGGTGTTGTGATCTGTAATGTACACCACATCCGCTCCCAACTGTTTACATATTCTCAGAATCTTTTTTGGATGCATTAATGAGTCAAATGAATATTTAGTATGGATGTGAAAGCATGCCTTCATACTTTGACCACCCCATGAGGGAACCTCTTTTTCTTATCTACCACAATCCAGAAGCCCTCAGTCACTCCTCGAACAATTTGGAAAAGTGTTGGGAGAGGGTCAGAAAAGTCCAAGTTTGTATAAGTGTGAAGTTCTCGCCTGAAAAACTCTTTAAGGGTTTCACCACCTGACATTAAAACTTTGAATTCGTCTGGAAAAACCCATCTAAACTTAACTTTCTTGTAGGTCTTGACAGGCTTAACTTTTTCTCCTAAGGCAAGTCTTATTAATATCTCTGGTACATTGATACCTGCCTTAATTGTTAGATCCAAAGAACCCCAAAGCTTTGGGTTTAGCTCAATTAAATAGTATTCATCTCTCTCCTGCGAGTACTTAAACTCTGCCATTAGGGGACCATCCCACTTTAGTTTTTTACAGATTTTTCTTCCATAGTTAAAGAGTTTCTTGTTATAATAAGCCTCTGCTACTGCACTTGGACCTCCAGTTATTGGGAACTCTTTTATCCTTCTGTGCATAAAAACTGCATAAAGTTTTCCGCGTTTGCATACTCCGTAAAATCCTGTCCCAAAGCCTTTGATGTATTCTTGGGCTATGATATTAGTCGTACTCTTTTTTCTTAGATAATTATAATTCCGCTTTAGCTCTTCTGGCGTGTTGCAGTACTTAACATATGCCCCAGACTCATCCGAAGATTTAATCACGACAGGGAATTCTTTAATTGATGGAAGGTTACTACTAGTCAGTATCATTGTCCTTGGAGTTGGAATCCCCAATTTTTTTGCTAATTCCATAGTCAAATCCTTATTGTACGCTATTTTCATGGCTTCCCATTCTGGAACCAATAAGCTGGTGTATTTTAGAAATTTATCACGATACTTAGAAGCAACTAAATAGCTTTTTAGACCTACAGGAAGAAAAACATCGTAATTTTTGTCTTTTAGAATAGAGAGTATATCTAGATAATATTCTGCCTCTTTTGAAACGTTTACCTGAAAGATGTTATTGGAGAATTTTGAGTAAGCCGAGAGTGTCAGAGGTAATGGGAATGGAGTTAGAACATCAAAAGAATAATATCTTCCCAGATTCCGAATAATAGCAAGAGTATTTTTATTTGCACCATCGCTAATGAGGATTCGTGGCTTCATTTTATTCCACCCCTACTTGAACCATTCGTAGACATCTTTACAAGTTCCAATCCACGCCCCTCTCTTTAATCCTTCTGTGATTATCCTCTCGTAAATTTTACTCCACTCAGGGAACTCGTTTTCATTAAAAACTCGCTGATGCCACAAAATAGTGATCAAGGCCCCAGTTCTTTCAGCATATTTGAAGACTTCCGAGATTTTTCTCCAAGCCATTTTGGGAGAGGGGTACTTGTAGAATAAGGCGCTGTCCATTATTGTAGTTGGTATAACTAAAAAATCGTCCTCCTCTCCGAATGGCTTAAATGGTATAAGCTTATTGCCCCTGAACCCAACGTCTCTACGATACCCAAAGCTGGCGTCGTACTTGAATCCAACCTCTTTTTGAAGTTGCCACGTTGTTGGGATTTCTAGATTTAAGTAGTGTTGCCTAATGCCGATAACCTTGTGACTCACTATCTTTTCCAATGCTTTCTTTTCCTTGGTGAGTAGCTCTTTATTCCTGTAGGAGTCATAGGACCCATGAACTCCTATTTCCCAGCCGTTTTTGTCAAGTTCTTTTATTATCTCAACTATTTCGGGACTATTTATGTCATACCTACCCAAACTGAGTTTATATGTTGATGGTCTTAAGATTTCAAGTTTTTTGCTCTCGTTCAAAAAGAAGAATGTTGATCTGACCCCGTACTTATCTTCAATTGCCATTATTCTCTCAAAGTTCCAGTATGGATTGTTTCTTTTCTGGAACATCGTTTTTAAATGATACAGCTTTCTAGTTTTTACGAAGTAATACAGAGACTGCCACCATGTTTTTTTAACCCGGTCAACATCATGAGTCAGGCAAATTGCAAATCTTTTTCTCTCAGGCCACTCAATGTTCATCTTTTGATCACCTAAACCTATATTGTATCTTTGGGTTTTCTTTAAACTCTCTGACGCTCTCAGGATAATTTTCCACGAACCAAACCATAAATGAGGTCAGATCAATCTTGTCACCCAACAGTTTTTTTCTTCTTTTTTTCCATTCGTGTCTGTTGTAATTTTCTAGGACTTCTAAAGCTTTTTGTAAACCTTTATCCTCAGTAGCATAACTGTAAACTAATCCATATCTCTCTTCCAGCTCAATAAAGTTGCCCATTGTTTTTGCGAGAGAGGAGATATATATCGCGGGGGTTCCCAAAACAGCTGCCTCAGACGCCATAGTAGCTCCCTCTCCGACATATAGGGTGGCATAATACAGTAAGTCATGTATCTTTTCTGGCGGTATTTTAACCTGATACTGTCTCAATTCTTTTTCCAGCTTTCCTTCCGATGTGATAAGAACCGTCCCGTATTTTTCAAGCTCTTTTACAAAATTAACCCTGTTTCTGATGCCTTTTTGCCCAATATCATGGCTTGCAGTCCACGATACAAATCTCAAAACGATGAAAGTGTCCCCCTTGCTGAGGCCGAGCTCGTCTAACACCGAGGGATCGGGCTTAAAGTAATTTGGGTGAAGATAAGCTAGCTCCATATACCCATTAAACTTAATCTGTTTTTTCCCAAGGTCCCTTCTAAACGCCTGTGGTGTGAGAACCGCGGATACAAAGGGAAGATATAATCTTATTTGCTCCATGCTATGTTCGGTATCTTCAAAATTAATACTGGTCTTCCTGAGAACTGCAGCAACATGAGAACCCCGAATTGAACCAAACCCTAAGATGATATCAGGATTAAAGGGTTTTATTGCTCTGTACATTTTAATATCAATAAGAGGCAAATTTATTGCTTTTTGGACTAACGATTTCCCATAACTTCCAAGTTTGATATAGTCGAATCCATAGATATCCAGCAAACGGAGAGCGATATCTTTATCTGTTGCTGTAATTAGTACTTCATGCCCTTTTTTCTCCATCTCCCATATAAAGTTTTTAAAATAATGGACGTGGGCAGGATGGTTTATATCCACTACTATTCTCATATTTACACCACCTTTCCAAATATCCAGTTGCTTCCGAACTTGTATGCTGGAGACGGTAGATATCTCACAATAGAGATTAAGATCCTATTGTTTCTGAGATTTCCTGCTTTTGGTATACTGGGGTAGTAACTATAGATCAGTGGGATTTCTTTTGTTCCCCACCTTTTTTTAAATTGTATAAGGCCGGTGTTTTGCCTATGTGCACGTCCAAAATCAAAATATCTAAAGCCACTATTAATTGAATCTTCAATTGCCTTCCAGAGGAACGCATGGTATGGGTGGTATCTAAGCATAGAATCTTTAGCCGCTCCGTACCCGTATACTACTGTATCTCTAAAAAGTAGCATAACTCCTCCTCCAATCGTATCATCATTAATCTTAGCTAAATATAACTGGGAATATTGCGAAGCATATCTAAATAAACTTTTAAAGAATCTTAAAGGATGACAGGGAACTCCTTTTCTTTTTTTAGTCTCACAGTTTAGCTCGTAAAATAACTTTATATCTTCTTTTGAATTGTTGGAAATTTCCACGTTAACTCCCAGTTTTGCGGCCTTTTTAATTGCCCATCTAACGCTGCCCTTGTCAAGTTTTTTCCACACTTCATCGAGATCATTTGATAACTCTAGAATATAGGTTGAGAAATTACAGGCTTCCTTAAAATAACCTTCAGAGGACTCTCTAATTTCTAAGGCCCCATTACCTAATTTTTCATTGTAAAGCTTAACTGCACTATTAAATGCCTCCCTAAGAAAGGTGGGATTTCCGATATAACCACACCTATGAGAGAGAGGTAGAGAGGATAAGCGGTTTCCAAAAAGTTTACTCCTGATTAACATCAGCGGTAAAAATCCCCTTATTTGTCCTGTATCATCAACAACAAAGATATAGTATGGCTTATACCCAAAGCTCTTCTCAAGAACTCTTTTCCACTCCGGAGTATGATATATCATGGCCCCTGGTGTTCTTTCAAGGAATTCCCTCCACGAGTCCTCCGACACTTTGTTGATCACAATCTCAAGCTCGCTGGCCATAGCGTATCACCAATTTTCCAATATTAAACACCAAATCCCTCAAACCCCCAATCCCCCAGTTAATGATGTTGTACCCCCACCTCTCTGGATGCACTGTTATGTAAAGCTTTCTCGGTCTGAGCTCGGTTAATGCTCTTATCAAATGATCCGTGCCCCTCACTTCACCGTTAATCGACTTCCAGATGTGTTTATCCCGAATGTTGTGTCTGTTCCCCCAGTTTCTCCCAGTATCGGTGATGTAGTAGATCTCGGGGTCATCGACTGAAAGGTATGCTTCGCCAATGATTCCGTATTCCCTAAAGTCATATCTGCCCCATAGTGATCTATTATCGTATTTTGATAACGGACTTCCGTGCATGCTTATCGTTTTTACGTCAACGATTTTCCTGAACTCCTGAAGTTCCCTTTCGAACATCCGAATGGCTTTTTCATAGTCCCCCTTTGCCTTGCTCAGCGTTTCGTAGTGATATCCAACCTCATGTCCCAGCTCATGGATTCTTTTAATTATATCAGGCTTGAAAGTGTAGGGATACCTGAAATAATAAGTGCTCTTAACCCCCATTTCGTTTTCCAGCTCCGCCATTTTAAGGGCGTTTTTTGGAGACCTGTCAACGTCATGCCTTAAAATCACAAAGTCTTTCTTCGGCCTTTCTACTAGGTATCCCTCAACCGTATATAGGTTGTAGTTATCCTGGAGGAAGCTGAGGAGCTCACGGTATTTGTCGAGCGTAAAATCCATTTCTCCTCTCCTCCTCCATGTCAAACAGCATTGCAAAGAGGAACATTATGAGTCCTATGGCGAACACCAACAGGGAGAGTGTGAGATAGTAAAAGAGCACGTTGTGATGAAGCACAAACTTCTGATAGAACGCAAACACAACACCAAATCCGCCAAGAGCGAGGAATATAATCCCGAAGATGTAGAAAAACACCAGTGGATGGAAGTTGTAGAGCAAATACTTCTCCTTCAGGCGCCAGAAGAAGTCTTTAAGGAGTAGCCATGAAACTTTAAGAATGAATTTGGTATATTTAATCTTGGACTTCTCTTTCCCGTACTTCGCAGGGATTGGGATGTCCATAACCCTGAAGCCATAAACGTTGAGCTTAACTAACAGGTCGTTGGGGTATCCATACCATGTATATACTTTGTCCAAAGGAATCGTTTCAAGTGCCCTCTTTGAGATTGCAGTGTAGCCGTTCTGGGGGTCCATCATGTGCCAGTATCCCGATGCTATTTTTGTAAGGAACGTTAGAATCATGTTACCAAAATACCTGAACTTTGGCATGTTCCTAACGTAGTCAGGCCCTAAAAGCCTGTTTCCCTTTGTGTAGTCTGCACGTCCATCTATTATTGGGTCTAGCAGGTCTGGTAAGTACTTTGGGTCCATTTGATTATCTCCTGCCATAACAGCAACAATGTCAATGCCGTCCTCAAGGGCTTTCTTGTATCCATCTATGATAGACTTACCGACACCCATGTTTTTTTCGTGGTTAATCAAAACTATTCTCTTGTCTTTTTTCATAAACTCCCTCACTATTTTCTCTGTATTATCGACCGAGCCATCATTGACAACGTATATCTTGTCTACATACTCTGGTATCCCAGATAGGGTCTCTCCTATGAGCTCTTGCTCATTATATGCTGGAACTACGACTCCAATTTTATGCTCCCTGTACATTGTTACCCCCTTTGTTTCAGTTAAAAATTTAATAAAAACTTAAGCTTTACCCACCCGATAGTACACAAACCCCAGCTCCTCAGCTTTGTGGGGTTCAATGACGTTCCTGCCGTCGATTATAACCTTGCTCCTCATCTCCCCCGCCAGCTTCTCAAGGTCGAGCTCCTTAAATTCCTTGTGGTCCGCAGTTATGACTATGGCATCAATGTCTTTGAAGTCCTCCTTCCATTCCGCTCCAAAGCGTTCGGCATCTTCCCTGGTGCACAGAGGGTCGTAGGCGTAGACGTTGGCACCCCACTCCTTAAGCTCCTCGATTATCGGTTTCGCCGCAGCCTTCATGAACTCTCTG
>Ga0256836_1001178_pt1 | contig 12034 bp, 18 predicted proteins | sample 4561380metaG_FD_185974 | JGI IMG/M metagenome (GOLD analysis project Ga0256836, IMG submission 185974) | Hydrothermal vent microbial communities from Guaymas Basin, Mexico - 4561-380 | ecosystem: Environmental > Aquatic > Marine > Hydrothermal vents | place: Mexico: Guaymas Basin | collected...
CCTATAATTGAAACCAAATTGTCTGAACTTGGATTATCTTACACAAAGACAGGAGATAACTATATAATGACCAAATGTCTTAACCCAGAACATAAAGATAAAACCCCATCATTTAGTATAAACACTGAAACGGGTTTTGGTAAGTGTTTTACTTGTGGGTATGCCATTAACTCGGACTTTTGGTTAAAAAATCTGGTAGATGAGGACACAATTTATGAAATAAATAGAAACATAAAATACAAACAAATAAGTGATATTATAAATCCTGAAAAGCAAATAGAAGTAACTACTCATTATTTACCTCCGTACGGGGGAAGCTTAAAGAAACCTTATAGGGGACTAAGTCCTGAGTTTTTGAAAAAACAAGGTATCTATTATTGTAATAAAGGAATATATGCTAATAGACTTGTATTCCCTTATTATTCATACCAAAGAGAATTACAAGGGTTTAACACCCGTCTCATTAAATCTGATTTAATAGACCCAAAGACTAACCCAAAATATAAGTATAGCAAAGGTTTAAAACCAAATGATATAATATACCCACTAATTAAACAACCTACAAATTATATTATCATCGTAGAGGGAATTATGGACGCTTTATCAGGAGCTTATTTAGGATTACCTACGATAATGAATTTTGGGGTAAACAACACAATAAAAGGAAATAAGATAAAGGAATTCCTGAAACTCGGTGTTGAGACTATATATATAGCACTTGATTTAGATGAGGCAGGAGCAGAGGGAATACAAAGGTACAAAGAAGATAAATATCTTAATGAAATTTTTGATATAAAAACAGGGCGAGATTGCCCCGAATTAGAAGACTTTTATAAAGCCAACGTTAAAGATTTAAACGATTATCTTGTTTTACTTTCTCAAAATGCTTTATAGAATTAGTTAATTTGCTATCATTGTCAAACAAAGGTAATGATAGCTGCTGTCCCTTTAATTTCTCATTATCTATTTTAAATCCCTCTCCATTTATATCCCTAAATCTGTACCCAAACATCCTAAATTCTGTATCCTTATAATACCCAAACGTAGGAAATACGAAGTCAAATTTTTCTCCATCTATAATATGTTTTACACCAAAATAGCAATTAACACATAAACGGGCGTGTGGGTGGGTTAATACTTTTCCACACATTTTACAAAGATGTAGTGTAAAAAACTTAAAACTTCTAAACTCATACCCCATAACTCGTGTATTATTAAAAATCAATCTAACATTAACAAATAATTTCTGATTTTTGCGGTTCAATAAATCTACTATATCAGCTTTGTTTGCTTCTTTTAAAAGACTTGGTAAGTTCAACTCTAATGTAATCTGGTCTTTATTATTGTAACTTACTACTACTTTATCATAGAGACCTTTATGCTCATTAAATAACAAAGATTTAACTTCACAAGTATAAGTTTTTGCTTTTACATAATAATTATAAATCTTATTTTTTGAATACACTAAAAAGTTTGAAAAGTTAGTGGGTAAATTGGTGGTTTCTGACACACTCATTATCTTACTTTGAACGTAGTACTCTTTAATTGAATTATAATTAGGTATCAGATGTTTGTAAGAACCTAGTTTAATCTCTCTTAAAGGTATAAATTTTAACACTTCTTGTAAGTTAGAATAAGTATAAAAATTGTAAGAAAATCCTAATAAAGAGTAAAAGGTCTTATTTTTGATTTGGTATCTAGCTCCTATAATACTAAATGAATAAAGGTTAAACATATTTTCTATCTCTTTTGAGACAACTCCTATTTTATTTCTAATTCTACCTCTTCTACCAAAATAAAAGATGTCACATTTAATACTTTTTCTTTTGTATTCCAAGCGGGGTAAAATAATAGAAGTGGGGAAAGATATACTAGGAGTAATTATAAATCTATTGGTCACATTTTGTGTAAGTTGACTTGTATTTTTCTCTATTTGTAAATCAATAAGTTTAACAATATCTTCCTTTTTTATCCTTGAAAAGTGGGGCAATAAATCGGTTGCTTGTTTCTTTGTTATGTGTAAAAAAATAGTCCTAGACATAAAAATATGTAAAAATTGCTGGAAATATGTAGGTAATTTTTTTATTGTATTGTTATAATCCCTATAACTATTACTACTTTTATATATTTCTGCTAATACTCCAATATATTCCTCGTCTAATTCAGTATCATTACCCAATACTATATTAGGGAATTTAGGAAACTTAATATACTCACATATTTTAAGTAAAACTGCCAGTTGAAACTTTTCCTCTTCTTTATATGTGAGTAAAAGAGACCTTAATTTGGTTTCTTTTAACAGTCCAGTTTTAAGGTTTATTATATCCTTAAAATCGGTTACTAATTTTTTAATAAACATTACATCATCCCCCTTTTGAGAAATATAAAGGTATATCGGTAGGCACTCCCAACTCCTCTCTTAATTTGTTTATATGTTTTGTTATAATTTGTTTTATCCTAAATCTACCTATTTTAAGATTTCTTTCTATTTTACTCATACTATGTTCTTCATAAAAGTACTGTGTTAGTATAAAGTAATCTAATTCAGGGATTGTACCTAAATAATCATCAAATTTACTGATTATATTTTCTACAAATATAGCCTCCACAAGTTGATTTTCTTCCCATTTTGGGTCAACAGGGTCAGCAAATTCTTCTGGTAATAAAGTCAAGTTAGATTTTGTGTTAGTTATATCCAATTTACGTACTGTTTCTTTGCCGTAAATTGAGTGCTTTGAGATAAAGTCTAGAATTGCTCCTTTTACTCTTAAATAAGCAAATCCCATAAAGTAGTTGTTTTTACTTTCATCATATTTCTGTCTCATCTCCAAATAGGCTAGACAACCCTCCTGGATTAAATCATCTAAATCTATACTAGAAAATGATTTTTTCCAGTATAGATACGCTATTCCTTGAATTTGTTTAAAGTCCTTTTCAGGTATTCCCAGAGTACTGTCTTGTGTCTCTTTCATACATTTCCTTTATAATGATACTGGATTTATTATTTGACTTTTCCACTACCATCATAAAATCAGCAAATTCTGGCTCTATTTCATTGTGGTGTGTGATTACAAAAATACTTTTGGTCTTTTTTAAATCATTCAAAATTGATTTAAGCATTTCTACTCCATCTTCATCTAGTACACCTAATAATTCATCCAACACAAGAAAATTTATTGATATATTTAATAGCATTTCCAAAGTTCTTAGAGTAGATATTAAGAAAATAATAGCAACTCTTGTTCTTTCTCCTGTGGATAAATTACTAAATGTTTTTTTCGCACCATCAGTAGTGGAAAAGTCATTTAGAATTTTACCATTTTTATAGTAGATTTCACAACATATTTCAAAACCTGTTAAATCTTTATAATAATCATAAAACTTTTGTAAATTATCTGTATAACTTTCCAAAGTAACATCTAACAATTTACCTGACTTAACTAAGTTAAGAAGTTCCTCTGATACTATTATTTCCTTTTCCAGCTCATCAATTATAGCACTGGCTTGTTTTATCTGCTCAGTATACTCCTGTTCTGCCTCTCGCTCTGTATCTTTTAAAGTCTCTTGTGCTGTTACCTTTTCTTTAAGAAGTGTCAAATCATTTAGTTTATTATCATATTCTTTTTGTATAGACTGCTTATCAGCTTTTAAAGTATAAAATATATCATTTGTATTAGCTAATAGATTTCTCAATTCTTTTAGTTCTGTCTCTAATTTTACTTTCTTTTTCATAAGACTTTTTAACTCTTCTAGTCTATTAGATAATTCATCCTGAGAATAATCTTTACCACAGACAGGACATTTACCCTTTTTTAGATTATCATAGTCAGTCTTAGCTTGTTTTCCTTTTGTCTTTATTTCAGTTAATTTATCTTTTCTTTCTTGAATTTTAAGTTGAATGTTTCTTATATTCTCTTCTTCAACATCAATCTTTTGGTTGTACCTTAATAACTCCACAGGGTAGAACTTAGCTAATTCCTCCTTTTGTTTTTCCAACTCTTCAAAAGTAGGTAAATCCCCTAAAATTAGTTCCTCATACTTTTGTTTTAATTTTATTTTATTATCTTCTGCTGTTTCTTTTCTCATTTGCTCCACAGCCAAATCTGTCTTAATTTTAGTTAAGTGCCTTTTAATTCCCTTTTCATATTCTTTTATCTTATCAACTTCAAAAAACTGATAAAGCATACTATCCTTATTAGTTAAATCTAATACATTTTCAAGACTTTGAGAGTTAAGATAAGTAATACTTGAAAACATTTCGTAATTAAATTTTATAATATCCTGAATTTTAGATAACTGACTATTTACCCCTTTTGGTGTAACATCCTTGTCCTCTTGCTTAATTAAAATATCCCCTCTTCCTCTTGAATTGTTTACAACCACTTTACTTTTATCAACAAACATAGTAAGTTCCAGCTCATATTTTTTATTAGTGTAAATGTTATTCACAGTGGCTATATTAGCTTTTGGATTTTTTATATTCTTATTAAACAATGTTTGATAAACAGAGGCAAAGAAAGCTGTTTTACCCGCTCCATTTGATGTTTTAAGACTTGTTTTGATTTTATCCTTGTCTTTATTCACTCCATCAACCAAATAAATACCTCTTTTAAATTCAAATTCAACGTCTTGGTAAGAGTAAAAATTCTTTATTTTAAGTTTATTTAATTCTATCTTCATTTACTCTCCTCTTTTGTGCTAAATTTGTTACAACCTATTTCAAATCCCACAAGATTAAATAAACTACAAAAATTATAAGTAGGATTACTTTTATTATCAATAATGATATGATTGTGACTACAATTTTGACATAGCCTATTTTCAAAGTCATTATAGATTTTATCAATAAGTTTGTCTAATATCGCGTATTCCGAATTGTATAATTCAATATCTCTTACTTTATCTTTTGCTTCTTCTCTTGTCATTATATTCTCCTTATATAGTGTCCAAAATTTTCCTAGCTATTTCTCTATACTCTTTGCTTGACTGATTGTCACTATAAACTTTTAATATAGTATCTTCCACAGAATTGTTATCTACTGTTTTATCTAAAACCTTTTCCTCCAACTCTTTGATTACCTTACTCTCTTTTGTAAAAGAAAATTTTACAATGTTACTATATTTACTTATTAGCTTTTTGTCCTCTATGTTAGGCTCTGCTGCTATATATACTTGATATAGATGTCTAGGGTCTATATATTTATCTAATTCCAATAACTGCTCTTTATTAAGGTCTAGTATCAGTAGGTTAGGTAAATCTAATTTAATCCATTCCGCTTTAAAATCTTTCTCCCCAAAATCAAGTATCATATAACCATTTTCTGCTTTACGAGAAAAAGATATATTATAAGGAGAAGACACATATTCTATGTTTGGTTTAGGAAAAAGTCTGTAATGTATATCCCCTAAAATAACTCTATCAAAGTTAGCAGACACTATATCATTATCCACTTCACTTGAAGCAAATCCAATATCACTTCTATAATGTCCTAATAAATAATGCTTCTTACCATTATCCTCGGGCTTCTGCTCTGCCAATCTACTATTATGGTGGTCTAAAAATAGCACATCATAGTTTTCCCTCTCTATCTTTGCCACTTTATTTACCGAAAAAGGCAGAAAATAAAGATAGTCATATAAAGTAGTTGTTTTATCTACTTCTTCGTGATTACCTGAAAATAGTTCCACAATGCGGAACCCGTCCACAAAATCAGCTCCTGCTTTTAACTCTTCCAATGTAGGATTAGCACTATCAAAAAAGTCCCCTCCTATTAGTAAAGTTTCTATACCTGTCTTTAATAAAGTTTCTTTTAATAATTTTAGTCTGTTTAGTTCAAACTCTTTAAATCTGTTTAATTTTATATGTAAGTCCGCTATAAAAAGTGTTTTACCTGTAAATACATAGTTTAAATTTATTACATCATCTGTCATCGCTTATCCTTTAAAGTAGGTTAAAAAGAAAAAAGCCAATCAGAGATGGCTTTTAAGGTGGTTTAAAATATCATAACCTGTTTTTAGTTCTGGTAGATATTTGTCCTCAATTTCATAATCAAATTCTAGCTCTATTTCTTTAATTAAAGTCATAATATCTAAACTATCTGCGTTATACACAGCCGAAATATCAACTTCCATAGAAAACTCATCAGGGTCAATAGCAAGAGACCCTGCTATAATTCCTTTTACTTTCTCTTCTAAATTATCCAAAATCAATATCCTCTTCGTCTATATCATCAGCTACAACTTCTCTTTTAGCAGGTGTTGTATTAGAAGTTGTCTCACTTGTACTACCACTGTCAGGTTTATCTGCTTCTAATAAACTTTTATTATAACTTGCTATCCACTCGTTCCAAGCTTTCATAGCTTTACTTGTTGCTTCTACATCTTTGATAATGTCTGCCTGTGTTCTTTCCGTTACACTTAAAGGATGAAATACCCAAGCTGGTTGATATTGAGTAGGAATTTTTTTACTCTCTACCTCAATAGTATACCTAAACATATAGTTATCTACACCGAAGTCTTCTTTTAAACACTTCCCGAAATACGCAAGGTTTGTTCCGTGTAAGTAATGAATATAAGGTTTTAATCCCTCTGGTGTTTCTACCATAAGTAATAAAATACTATTAAAAGTAATTCCCTCTACTTTATCTACTTCTTTAAGCTGTTTAATAGTTTTTTTAGACTTAACATCAATCTGTTTTTTACTATCATACGCACTATCAAATAGTTTAGTCTGAACTACAATTTTTCCATCTTTGTACAGACTGTTTTGGAAAATTCTACCTGCTACAAAAAATTTTATTTTATTACCTAAATCTTCTCCCTTTTCTGTAACTTGTAAAGTTTTATTATCTACTTTATATCCGTGGATAAAGTTACCTTTTTTAACTCCTATATCAATTAAAACATCTTTTTGGTCATAATTTAGTTTTAAAATAGGAAATGGTGCTGTACTTCCACCCTCATCCACAGCCCCTTTAATTATTGTTTCTGCTGTTTCTCTGTCATATCCCATTGCTACTAATTCTTCTACTGTTAATGGTTTGCTTTGTGCCATTTTCGTTCCTTTTTTGGTTTATTTTAGCTTAAAAGATTGTATCTTTTGTATCGCTTCTGAAATTATAGCAGAAGTGATAACCTTTGTCAAGATATTTTATAAAAACTTTTTTCTTTTTCTGAAATAAAGTACATTTTAGAGAATAATTTGATAAAAAGCATTTCCAAATCACTATGTGATATTGTTAATTTATCCGTACTTAATTGCTTAAAGAAATTAGTCTCATCAGATTTTGTTTGAAAATCAAGAAAGTTTAATAAATAAGTGTTTCTCTCAACTAGTTCCGTTAATCCTCCTACATCCTCTGGTAATCTCATACCTCTGACTTTATTAGATAAAGCTGTTTCTATTTCACTGATTAGACTACTACCATTTTCAGTCGCTTTTTGTTTTAGTTTTAGAAAAGTCTTAACTCCTAATTTGTAAATCCCTGTCACATTCTCTTTCGGAGAACCGATAAATATATCCATATCTTTTTTATCTTCTACTGTATACTCATATTCCTCTAACACTTTTGAGTAAGGTATGTTTCTTCTTCTATCAATATGAAACATTGTAACCTTTTCCGGTTTTAGTAATTTAAGCCAATCTTGGTCAGAAGTAAATAAAACATACTTATCATCAGTTTCATTTTTTGTAATCAAATAAGCTAAATCATCTGCTTCGTATCCATCTAGTTCAATTACTGTTCCAAAGTATTTTAAAACATTATGAATTTTTCTATAATCTTGTAGATATTCTTGTAATAATTTATAATCAGTAGGTTTCATAGATTTTCTTTTCTTTTCATCTCTATGATTTTTATAAAAGGGGTATTTATTTTGTTTAATAGAAGTAGCACTATCTATTACAAAATAAATTTTACTCGGTGTGATATTTTTATTTATATGTTCCCACTCTTCTACAATATACTTTAAGTATTCGTTAATAGGTCTTCTTTGATAGAAAAGTTTATAAAGTATAAACTTGGTATCTATTACTACATTTACAGCCATTATTTCTCCTTAATAAGTTGTTATTAAAAAGAATTATAGCATTTATAAACTTAAAGCTACCTTAAATCCCCTCATCTACATAAATAGAAAATTCTGACCCTCTACCCTTAAATCCATCACTCAACTCTACGTAAGGTTGAAAAATCCACTCTCCTTTAACATCAAAAATATCATCAGAATTAGTAAAATTTAAGACTTTTTTATCATCATCCTTTTCCAAGGCATAAGAAATCTTTTTCTTGTTTGGTTTTCTGATTATTAACTTACCTTTATCTATATCCTCATAGTGTATATTAGCAAAGGTTATATCTATACTTACTCCTATGTCTCCTATGTAAATCTTTTCCATTTTAACTCCTTTAAAAAATTACAAAACAATGATTATGGTTTTTGACACTTATTGTTTTACTTGTATTAGTTCATAAATCTTTATATTAAAAGCCCTAGTTACGGTACTGTTAAATTTATATTGTTTATTTAGGGTATTGTTGTTATTCATAATTTTATTTATTATACCTACCCCTACTTTTACGCTATTGTTTACTAGTGATTTAACTCGCATTTTTTAATAACCTTATTTGTAATTTTGGAGGTATAAGTTCCTATAAATTTAACTATTTTTGCTAAAAATTTAAAAGGCATACCTCTTGTTACTAATTTATTATATTTTCCTAATCCTCTCGTTATCACACTTTTTTCCTGTAATAAACACTATCCTCATTCTTTTTGTTATTTCTGTCGTATAAGTCATATCTAGCTAATTCATTACCTTTTGTATCATAAAATATCATTTGATTATCTTTTATCTTCCAAGAACCGTATTCCATCTCATATATTTTAGAAATAAAATCCTCTTCTATATTTATAACACTTCCTCCAACTCTTTTACCTTGATAAACTATCTTAAAATAATATCTTCCTGTAAAGTCAAAATTAACTACACATTTATAAAAATGGTCATCTATCTTCTCGTAGGTGGTATCTACTTTTTTATACTCTCCATCTTTTAAAATATATAATTCTATATCATCTGGGTCTAAATCAGCATAAATTTTAAGGAAAAGGGTCTCATCCCTATCCTTAAATATAACTTTATTAGACAATCATTTCTCCATCAATACCACCTAAGTTATCAATTTTGTCTTCAATGTCTTCTAACTTATTTATAACATCTGTATCATCGTACTCAACTACTTCTACCTTTTTTGATTTATTCATAAGCCCGATAGACGGATTTCTAATAACAAAGAAATGGATACCTAATACATCTAAGGTTACATTTGTTCCATATACACCTGTATTCCCTACTTCATCAATTTTATCTCCATCTGCTATATCATCAGATAAGGCATTTCTTGCTGTTAAGATGTTGTCATCTGTATTAACTGCTTCTACATAAAAGTAAATGTTTTTATCTTTTACTTTTGCTACCATACCTACTTTCCATCCAGCTACATCATCAACTTTTACATCTTTTGTCCCTTTATCTGAACCACCACTAGCAGTACACGATTGAGGGTCTGATATATTTTTAATAAACTCACTGAAAGTTCCTACATCCGTAGTAGTTCCATCAGGATTACCATAGAAACATTGGAAAGTTGACCCATCCAATCCATAAATATCTTTTTTACCTAAGTCAATCCCGACTGTATTCGGTTTTCCCTTTTTCCAGATAGCACTCATAATATGCTCCTTTTTAAATTTAATTGTTTAAAGGTCGTTTTCTAGACAACCTTTAAACAATTAAACCATTATATCGCTGTCATCCCCGTCAAAATACTCATCAGATACTCTAATTCTTTGTTTATAGTCTATACTTGCGTTGTCATTTATCCAATGAAAAATATAGTCAGCTTCTTTAAAAAGATAAAAAGGTTCCGTCCACCAATAGGGGTCATCATTTACTACTTTAACATCAAGTTCCCATTCTGTTAATGGGTCATAAGTATACGCAAGTTTAAGAGTAAAATCTTCTGCCTTTATTTTAATAAATCCACTTGCCTTTTTAATTCCTAGCACAATAGGTTGCCCTTTTTTAAAAATTGTCAAACTCATATCTCTACTACTCCGTTATTTTCATCAGTACCAGCAGAGGCAGGAGTAAAATATCTAACACCTGTTATTTTAGTTCCCTCCTCTGTAATATAAAAGTCTTCTGACATTTTATAATAGTCTACGATAAAATCACTAAAAATGAACAGTGATTGATTAGTTCTAAAATCTAAAATTTGAATATACCAATTAAAAATAAAATTTCCCCTCTCATCTATGTTGGTTAGACGTAATTGGAACTCATTCGCAATCTTTTTATACTTTTTAACAAGATAATCAGTTGTTTTGTCTGAATTACTTCTTACAAAAACTTTAAATTCCCTTAATACTGCCATTTACTTATCCTCTTAAAAAGAAAAAGAAAGAGAGTAGATTATTCTACTGCTCCGTCTCCTCCATCTGTTTCTTCTGTTTCTTCTGTTTCCTCTGTTTCAGGGAAAAGAATACCTGCTACAAGATTTACTAGTCCGTCTGTATCAATCTTAACCATATCAGCTGCTGCGTCTTTTGTTACATAGTTTGTAACTAAATCGCCTTTAACTGCCGCTACATCATCTCTGTTTTGAGCAGAAAGTAGTTTTAATTCAGCAAATTCTTTCGCTAGTTTGTCTGCTTCCTCAGTTAATTGACTAAAATAGTCTTCAACTTTTGTATCTAGACCACTAACTCTGCTGTTTACACCATCAATAGCTTGTTGTAAAAGAGCTGCTTTTGCTAAGATTTCGTCGGGTGTAATTTTACCATCTGTGTTATCATCAAAGGCTTTTAAAAAGCTGTCTGCCATCTCTTTGATTTTACCAAGACTTTCTCCTAGACCATCAATTTTAGATAACTCATCAACTAACTCTGCTTTAAGTGTAGCTTTAACTTCTGCGTCCCCTTTATCTACATAGTTTTTAATGTTAGATACAACACCTTTTAAAACTCCACCTAATTGTTCGTTAATACTTGCGTTGATATTTTCTACTGTTTGAGCCATTTTGACTTCCTTTTATTGAATTTTCCCTCCATTATCCCAACCAACCACCCAAATGAAAGGGTCATTTATGACTAAATAAGACCTCTATACCTATTGTTATTATCGTAGTAATAATAACACTTGTAACTGTCCAAAAGATTTTATTATGCTTAGAAATCTCTGCTTTAATCCACTCAATTTCTTTTTCAACCACCCCGTGACTAATACAAGGTCTGTTTCTAATATCTTTTTCCAATCTACCAATTTTGACCTCAGTACTTGTTATACTATCTTGAACACTTGTATAATCCTGTGAGTACTTTTCCTCCATAGCAGATATTTTAGTTAGTATAACCTCTTGTTTTGTCAAACTCTCTGCTATTTTTTGTATCTGTTCATTAGTTTTTTTAACTCCGTTAATAAGCTCATCTAATGATTTGCTCATATATTCAAGTTTTACCTCTTGAATGTTAACTTTGTTACTTAGCTCATCCGCCATTTTGTTTCCTTATACGAATTTTGGGTAATAATCTGTACCTAATAGTATGATATGCTTTTACAGCTGTTATAATTGGGTATTTGCTTGTGTTATTTATATGTAAATCACACATACAAGTCCAAAAATAATCATCAGCTAAACTATATTGTTTTAAATCACACAAATAGTCGTGTATAATAGCACAAGGTAAATAGTCTGTTCTATTAGGTGGATATATTACCCAAAATAGCCGAGGAACAGACGCACCATCACTTGTAAAACCCGCGGGTATTACAATATCTCTGTAAGGAATGGGATGTAAAACTTTAAACTTGAAGTCTCTCATAGGTTGTAAAATAAATTGACTATATTTTAACATTACATTCCTTTGGTTAAATTTATATTTATATCGTAATCAAGTGGATAGGATTAGGTGTCAAAAACCATAATCATTGTTTTGTAATTTTTATTTTTAGATTTAAGTGTTCTTTAAG
>Ga0256836_1001179_pt1 | contig 12034 bp, 9 predicted proteins | sample 4561380metaG_FD_185974 | JGI IMG/M metagenome (GOLD analysis project Ga0256836, IMG submission 185974) | Hydrothermal vent microbial communities from Guaymas Basin, Mexico - 4561-380 | ecosystem: Environmental > Aquatic > Marine > Hydrothermal vents | place: Mexico: Guaymas Basin | collected...
TCTACGGCATGTGGTACACCGGCGGTGGTAGCGAAGCCTACGCTGAAGGGGGTCTTATGAACGTCCTCGGAAACTCCGACTCCGCACTCGCACTTCTCTGGGGCAGTTTTGCGATGGTCGTCGTTGCCTTCACCCTCGTCCTCGCAACAAAGCAGATGACCATTGAGGAAGCGGAAGATGCGATCGTCCGCGGCATGAAGCAGATGGTCATAGCCAACACCATACTCCTGCTCGCATGGAGCCTGAAAAACGCGACCGAGGCAGTTGGAACGTCCTCCTACGTCGTCAGCATTGCAAAGGACGCGGGCATAACCGGGGCGTGGGTTCCGTTGATAGTCTTCCTCATCTCAATGTTCATCTCGTTCACAACGGGAACCAGCTGGGGAACGTTCAGCATAATGCTCCCGATAGCGATTCCGCTAGCCTACGGGGTTACGGGTAGCGTTGGCCCGGAGGTCTTCGCTAGCATCGGTGCAGTCTTCGCGGGCGGCATCTTCGGCGACCACTGCTCCCCGATAAGCGATACAACGATTATGAGCTCTATGTTCAGCGGTTCCGACCACATAGACCACGTTACGACTCAGATACCCTACGCGGTAACGGCATCAAGCGTTGGCTTAATCCTCTACGTCCTGTTTGGCATTGGAGTTAGGAGCTGGGTGATACTCCTCCCAATCGGCGTGGTTCTCCTCGTCATAGCGTGGTACTTCCTGAGCGAGTGGTACGGCAAGAAGTACGGTATACCGCACGGCAAGGTGCCGGTGTACGTGGTCGAGGAATGATTTTCTCTTTTTCCCTCTAAACCCTTTTAAAAGCTCCGCTCAACTCCTTCTGGAGGTGATGAAATGCTCGTCAGAGCTTTTGTTCCAGCGCACATAACTGCCTTCTTTGTCCCGGTCTTTCACGATGATCCGCTCAAAGCCGGCTCACTCGGGGCGGGAATAAACCTAGACAAGGGAACGAACGTCTTCGCCAGCATAGAAACAGGCACGCTGGAAAGGCACATCCATGTGGCCTTCAACGGGGAGCCCGTGAAGAGGGAAGAGGCCGTCATAAGTTATTCCGTCGCCGAGAAGATCGTTCCAAAGGATTTCATAGGCGAGGTTGAAATCTGGCAGTATTTTGATTTCCCGAGCGGCTACGGCTTCGGCAACAGCGCGGGGGGCGCTCTCGGCACGGCTTTGGCACTGAGCTACGCCTTCGGAGGGACGTGGCTCAAAGCGGCCCAAATTGCCCACGAGGCGGAAGTCGTGAACAAAGGCGGTCTCGGGGACGTTGTAGCCCAGCTCGCGGGAGGAATGGAGGTTAGAATCAAAGCCGGCGGGCCAGGGTGTGGAGTCGTTGACAACCTCTTCTTCGAGGACTACAAGGTTCTGGTCGTTCCCCTCGGAAGGCTCTCGACGAAGGAGATACTCGACGGCGAGGTTGTGAAGGTCATAGAAGTCGAGGGGAGGAAATCTTTGGAGAAACTCCTGAAGGATCCAACTCCAGAAAGGCTAATGGCCCTCGCCAGAGCTTTCGCCGAGAGGACTGGCCTGCTCACAGGTGAGCTCCTTGAACTGGCGGGGGAACTCGACAGGGTTCTTAAGAGCCCGAGCTCGATGATAATGCTCGGGAAGGGCCTCTTCGCGCTCGTCCGGGAGAAGGAACTAGAAAGTGCGAAAGCCCTCCTCGCCGACCTCAATGTACCCTACGACGTGGCGGAGATCCACGAGGGGAAGCCAAAGGTCGGAAGATGGTTTGGGGAGGGATACCGATGAACACAACGCTGTTCCTGATCGCGGTCGTCTTAATCATCGCGGCCACGTACGCCAACATGGAAAGGGAGCACAAACTCGGCGTTGTACTGTCCGGCACCGCCGGAGGATTCGCGGTGTGGTTGCTCTTTTACGGCAAGCTGAACCCCATCTTGGCCTTCGCAATTGGCTTCACGCTCACTGCGATTTTTGAGGCAATGAGGTTCCTTCCGGGGAAGCGCTGAGTTTTTATCCCCTTCACCGTATTTCAGTCGGTGGTGAGAGTGGGTGACATGAGGTACTCCGAGTTAGCCGAACTTTACAGGAGGCTTGAGAAGACCACGCTCAAAACGCTCAAGACGAAGTTTGTGGCGGACTTCCTCAAGAAAACGCCCGACGAGTTGCTTGAGATAGTGCCCTACCTGATTCTCGGCAAGGTCTTCCCGGATTGGGACGAGCGCGAGCTCGGAGTTGGTGAAAAACTCCTGATAAAGGCCGTTTCGATGGCAACGGGTGTCCCCGAGAAGGAAATCGAGAACTCGATTAAAGATACCGGCGACTTGGGCGAGAGCGTGGCTTTAGCCCTCAAGAAGAGAAGGCAGAAGAGCTTCTTCAGCCAGCCCCTCACGATAAAGCGCGTCTACAACACCTTCGTTAAGGTTGCCGAGGCGAGCGGAGAGGGGAGCCAGGACAGGAAGATGAAATATCTGGCCAATCTCTTCATGGACGCCGGGCCTGAGGAGGGGAAGTACATAGCGAGGACAGTCCTCGGAACTATGAGGACCGGGGTTGCCGAGGGAATCCTGCGCGATGCCATAGCCGAGGCCTTTAAGGTAAAGGTTGAGCTTGTTGAGAGAGCTTATATGCTAACGAGCGACTTCGGCTACGTGGCGAAGATAGCGAAGCTTGAAGGGAACGAGGGGCTCTCGAAGGTGAGCATACAGATCGGGAAGCCGATAAGGCCCATGTTGGCACAAAACGCCGCGAGCGTTAAGGACGCACTCATTGAGATGGGCGGTGAAGCCGCCTTCGAGATAAAGTACGACGGAGCAAGGGTTCAGGTCCACCGCGACGGGGATAAGGTGATAATCTACTCGAGGAGGCTTGAGAACGTCACCCGCTCGATTCCAGAGATAGTCGAGGCGGTAAAGGCCTCGCTGAAGCCTTCTAAGGTCATAGTAGAAGGTGAGCTGGTTGCCGTCGGCGAGAACGGTCGTCCGAGGCCCTTCCAGTACGTCCTGAGGAGGTTCAGGAGGAAGTACAACATCGAGGAGATGATTGAGAAGATCCCGCTCGAGCTCAACCTCTTTGATATTCTCTACGTCAACGGCGAAAGTCTCATCGACACGAAGTTCACCGAGAGGCGGAAGAGGCTCGAGGAGAGCGTCGAGGAGAGCGATAAGATAAAGCTCGCCGAACAGCTCGTTACGAAGAAGGTCGACGAAGCCGAGGAGTTCTACAAGAGAGCCCTGGAGCTCGGCCACGAGGGGCTCATGGCAAAGAGGCTTGACGCGATCTACGAGCCCGGAAATCGCGGAAAGAAATGGCTCAAGATCAAGCCCACGATGGAGAACCTCGATTTGGTCATCATCGGCGCCGAGTGGGGCGAGGGAAGGCGCGCACACCTGCTCGGTTCCTTCCTCGTCGGTGCGTACGACCCGGAGAGCGGTGAGTTCGTCCCGGTTGGAAAGGTCGGGAGCGGTTTCACCGACGAGGATCTGGTGGAGTTCACCAAGATGCTCAAGCCCCTCATCATCCGCGAGGAGGGCAAGTTCGTCGAGATTGAGCCAAAGGTGGTCATAGAGGTTACCTACCAGGAGATACAGAAGAGTCCGAAGTATAAGAGCGGTTTCGCGTTAAGGTTCCCGCGCTACGTGGCGTTGAGGGAAGATAAAAGTCCGGAGGAAGCGGACACGATAGAGAGAGTCGCCCAGCTCTACGAGCTCCAGGAGAGGTTCAAGGCGAAAAGGTAAAGTCCCCCTGCTCAGGAGCGATTGTGGGGGCTTCTGGATTTTCCTCCTCCAATCTCGCTTTCCTTCTTTCCTCGATTTTCCTTTTGCCAAGGACGTATGCGACTTCAAAGACGCGGTTGAGGCTGCTGAAGAGCAGGGCGAAGCCAGCCATAGCCAGGGGGACAATGAGTATCAGGGCATCCTCCGCCCCAAGGAAGGCAAAGATCACCGGGGCGTCGTAGATAGCGTGCAGGAGGGAGGCCTTGACGTAGCCGCCCCTAAGGCTTCCATTTACGATGGCAGATTCCAGGGCAATGGCCGTGAGCACAACGTGGACCATGATCACCAGGAACCTCAGCAGGGCCGCAATCAGGTTGCCCATCATCAGGAGGTTAATGGCATAGAGCACCGCCTCGATGATGCCGAAGTAGAAGGCCCCTCTAACTGCGAAGCGCCATCTGGTGAGTGTATCCCCTTTTTCAACGACGAAGGGGATGAGCTTGGCCCCTTCCTCAGCAAACCCTATTAGGAGCACGACAATGGAGGCGAGGAGTAAGGAGGAATGCATCGTACCGCTGGCGATGGCCTCCTTGAGCAGGAAAAAGCCACTTAGTTCAACAATCACAGCAACCACAACGGCGACAAAGCCGTAGGCAAAGCAGCGCCTTTCGCTGACCATCGGCAGGACGCGGTCGAGCCTTTCAAACCAGGATAAGCCCCTGATTAGCATTATCGAGCCGAGAACCACAACTAGAAGCACGTAACCCAAAAGGAGAAGGAGTGAGAGCATGGTTTCCACCTCACTTCAACCTTATGGCGTCGAGGTTGTTGGGGGCCCTTGTCGAGAGGTTGAACTTCTTGTGCAGACTGGATGCGAGGTCGAGGCACTTGTGGGGCTCGCCGTGAACTGTTATGACGCGTTCCGGCCTCGGCCTTAACCGGGCGACGTAGCTTATGAGCTCCCTTCTGTCTGCGTGGCCCGAGAAGCCGTCTATCGTGTGCACCTCCATGTTGACCTGAACTACTTCCGTCCTGCCATCCTCCCCGACGAGCGGTATCTCGCGTAGGCCCCTCTGCACCTGCCTTCCGAGCGTCCCCTCGGCCTGGTAGCTGACGAAGATTATGCTGTTCTTCGGATCGGGGGCGAGCTGCTTGAAGTACTCCACGCTCGGACCGCCGACGAGCATGCCCGATGTGGCTATGATTATCGCCGGCTCTCCGGAGTCTATAATGTCCTGCCTCTCGCGCGAGTTGGCGACGCTCTTGAATATCGGGTTGAGGAACGGGTTGTAGCCCTCGTGGAAGATCTGCTCGCGTAGGCGTCTGCTGAGGTACTCTGGATAAGCTGTGTGAATCGCCGTTGCCTCCCAGATCATTCCGTCGAGGTAAATCGGAACGTCTATGCCGCCGACGCGCGCGTACTCCTCGAGGACCATCATTATCTCCTGGGCCCTGCCGACGGCCATCGCGGGGATTAGAACCTTTCCTCCGCGCTTTATCGTGTGGTGGATGACCTCTATGAGCCTCTTCTCGGCCTCATCGCGGGGCATCTGGTAGTCGTTGCTTCCACCGTAGGTGGACTCCATAACGAGGGTCTCAACTCGCGGGAACCTGCTGACGGCGGGCTCAAGGAGCCTCGTTGGGATGAACTTGAAGTCACCGGTTATGGCTATGTTGTGCAGTCCGTTGCCGATGTGGAGGTGGACTATGGCCGAGCCGAGGATGTGACCGGCGTTGTGAAGGGTGAGCCTTATGTCGGGGGCTATGTCCCTAACCTCGCCGTAGTCGAGGGTTATGGTATGCTTTATGACCTCCTTTATGTCCCTCGGCCGGTAGAGGGGCTCCATTCCGTTCATGTGCTGGATCTCGATGAAGTCCTGCTGGAGGAGGGTCATCAGATCCCTCGTCGGGGGGGTGGTGTAAATCGGCCCGTCAAAGAGCTTGTAGCGGAAGAGGTAGGGAAGCATTCCGCTGTGGTCGAGGTGGGCGTGGGTTATGATTATCGCGTCCAGAAGGCCCTCATCGAGAACGTAGCGGAACTCAGGGGCGTCGAAGTGCGGAAACGCTTTGAGAGGATCCCTCATCGCGGCTATGTTCACACCAAAGTCCACCAGAACGTAGCTCTCATCCGTCTGGACAAGGAGCGCGCTCCTGCCGACCTCGCGGAAGCCCCCAAGGCCGGTAATCCTTATCCACCTACTCTTGTACTCGGGCTTGCGGTAGATGTTCCTGCCGACCTGCCTCAGGAACTTCCTCCTGTCCTTACTCTCCGTCTGGAGGATCTGTCTGATCGAGTAGATCGTCTGACTCTGTATCGGAGGAGTTCTTATCGCCTTCGGTGCCCAGTGAACCTTCTGGGTGATGAGGCGGAGCGTTTCGCCGTTCTTACCTATCACGAGGCCGGGTTTTCTGGCCTCTATAATGACCTCACCAACGGAGGGGTCGAAGCTTATGTTGGTTATCTCCGCCTCTGGCGGGACGATCTGCTTTATCATCTCCTCAGCCTTCTCGGGAGGTATCAGGATGTCCGGATCCGGGCGGACGCTTATCCTCTTCTTGAGCACTTTGGCAAGGTTCCTTATCAGGTCGCCGTCGCGCATTATTGCCTCGGGGTTCTTGACGTAGATGACCAGCTCAGGCCCCTCGAACTCAACCTCGGTTACCTTCGCCTCTTTTGGAACCATCTGGTTGATGACAGCCCTTATGTCCTTGAGTATGTCCTCGACGAAAGTTTCTCTCCTGATCAAGCCCATCACCTCACTTCAGAACCGGTTCAAGCTCACGGTAGCCCTCCTTTGTGATCGCGACGACCGTAACTCCCTCGCCGGTGTAAACATCCCTTCTTATGGCGGCCTTAACGGCTCTAACGGCCAAATCAATGCCCTCATCAAGGCCCATCCCATCGGAGAAGTTTTCCTCAAGAAGGGCGAGGGCGAACTCCATACCAGAACCGGCCGCGATGAAGCGCTCCTCGGTAACGCCTCCCGCGGCGTCTATCGAGTAAAGCCTTGGCTTCACATCGTACCCCCCGATCAAGAACCAGGCGAAGTAGGGGAGGTGTCTGCTCCCGTGCAGAACGTTCGAAACAAGTGTTGCCAGAGCTTTAACTGACATCTCCCTGCCGACCTTTGCCCTGTAGAGCTTGGCCTCCGCCCTGAGAAGTCTGACGAGACTGAGTATGTCGCCAACGAGACCGGCACCGGCTATGGCGAGATGATCGTCTATCTGGAAAACCTTTGTTACCTCCTTTGACGTCACCATGTTGCCCAGCGTTGCCCTTCTGTCCGCTGCGAGCACGACGCCGTTCCTACACACCACGCCAACGGTCGTGGTGCCCTTCATTGCACTCGGACTCCCGTTCAACAGTAACACCCCTGTATGGTCTGTGTAGAACAGAAAAACCTCAAACCCCGGTTTGAAAAAGGGGTATTTAAAGATTTCGAAAGGCTCAGAAGGTGTAGTAATCGACCCCCCTGGCCTCCTTGCCGCCCCTTCTCTTCCGGCTCTCCTCGAAGTTCTTGTAGTAGTCGATCATGTAGGGAGTTATGCTGGGCTTGACCTTCCGGAGGGCCATCTCAAAGTCCCTCCTCGAGACCTTCAGGCTCTCAAGAAACTCCTCCCCCTGCTTTTCCACGACCTCCCTTGGAAGCCTTGAAACGGCCCTCCTGAGGGCTATCAACGCCGCCTCCCTGACGAGGGCCTCGATGTCCGCCCCGGAGTAGCCTTCCGTCTTCTTTGCCAGTTCCGCAAGATCCACGTCCTCAGCAAGGGGAACTCTCCTCGTGTGCACCTTGAATATCTCCAGCCTGGCCTTCTCGTCGGGCGCTGGAACGAGTATCAGCCTGTCAAACCTTCCTGGCCTGAGCAAAGCCGGGTCTATGATGTCGGGCCTGTTGGTGGCTCCAATGACGACGACACCGCTGTTCTCCTGAATACCATCCATCTCGGTGAGGAGCTGGTTGATAAGGGTATCAAGGTGTCTTCCTCCCTCGTAGCTTCCTCTGGCAGGTGCTATCGCATCGATCTCGTCTATGAAGACAACCGTCGGAGCGGCCTGACGAGCCTTCCTGAATATCTCCCTTATCCTTTTCTCAGTCTCGCCAACCCACTTACTGAGAACTTCCGGCCCCCTGATGGCTATGAAGTTTGCCTCGCTCTCGTTCGCTACAGCCTTCGCGAGGAGCGTCTTACCCGTTCCAGGCGGACCATAGAGGAGTATTCCCTTCGGCGGTGTTATGCCGAGCCTCTCAAAGGCCTTAGGATATTTAAGCGGCCATTCTACCGCCTCCCTGAGTTCCTGCTTCACGTCTTCAAGGCCTCCTATGTCGTCCCAGCGGACGTTCGGAACCTCTATCAAGACCTCCCTAAGGGCTGACGGCTCGACCATCTTGAGGGCCTCATAGAAGTCCTCCTCCCTGACCCTGAGCTCCTGAAGAACCTCTGGTGGAATGCGCTCCTGCTCCGGACTCACCTTGCCCTCCTGAATGAGCCTCCTGAGAACGACCATAGCGGCCTCTCTTGCGAGCGCCGCGAGGTCCGCTCCAACGAAGCCGTGCGTCCTGTCCGCTATCCTGTCGAGCATCCTGTCAATCAGCTTTGCCTTCACTTCGGAGTACAGCTCACCGTTTTTCTTCAAGATCCCCTTGATTTCCTCCTCGCTCTGGGCGGCCTCAATGAGGGGCCTTATCCCCTCAACTTCCTCGGCGAATTTATCCGTCCTTCCGGCCAGCCCCTCAAGCACCGTCAAGACTTCCTCCTTGTCAAAGGACGGCTCAAGGGGCATTCCCCTGGTGTGTATCTGGAGTATCTCCTTCCTGCCCTGCTTGTCCGGGACGCCAACCTCAATCTCCCTGTCAAACCTTCCCGGCCTTCTCAGCGCGGGGTCAATGGCGTCGGGCCTGTTGGTTGCGGCAATGACTATGACCTTGCCCCTGCCCTTCAGACCGTCCATCAGCGTCAGGAGCTGTGAAACAACTCTCTTCTCGACCTCACCGACAACTTCCTCCCTCTTCGGCGCTATCGCGTCTATCTCGTCGATGAAGATGATGCTCGGTGCGTTTTCCTCGGCTTCCTTGAAGATCTCCCTGAGCCTCTCCTCGCTCTCGCCGTAGAACTTGCTCATTATCTCCGGCCCGTTGATGGCTATGAAGTGGGCGTTGGCTTCGTTGGCGACGGCCTTCGCGAGGAGCGTCTTACCTGTTCCCGGTGGACCGTAGAGGAGAACTCCCTTAGGCGGTTCTATTCCCAGCCTTTCAAACAGCTCCGGATGCTTGAGAGGGAGCTCAACCATCTCGCGGATCTTCTGAATAGCATCGCTCAGGCCACCGATGTCCTCGTATGTGACCTCCGGAATGCTCTCCTCACGTACCTCGACCGCCTGTGGGAGAACCTCAACCTCGGTGTTATAGGTTATCTGGACAATACCCTTGGGGACTGTGTTCACGACCACGAACTTCAGCTCGCCGAAGCCAATTGGCATGGTCTCAAAGAGGCCCCTGATGAGATCATCGAGGGGACTCCCATAATACCCGGTCTCACCCCTGCTGCTCGCGACTATTATGTCCCCCTTCACAACGGGCCTCCCAAGGAGGTTCTGCTTGACTATGTCCCCAGGTATCTGGAGTATGACCCCCTTCTGGGCCGGGGCCAGGACAACTTTCTTCGCCTCCTGAACCTGGGCCTTCCTGACCGTCACGTAGTCGCCTATGCTAACCCCCGCGTTCTTTCTGATGTAGCCGTCCATCCTAATGATGTCGAGGCCCCTGTCGTCCGGGTGAGCGTTAGCTACTATCGCGGCGGTTGAGCGCGAACCTATGAGCTCGACTATGTCCCCGGTGGATACGCCGAGCTTCCGCTGGTACTGCTTGTCGAATCTGACTATCCCCCTGCCAACGTCCACCTTCAGGGCCTCTGCAACCCTGAGCTTTATTTCCTCCACGTTCTCCTCGCCTCTCCCAAAGATCACAGCTCGCACCTCCAATGCTTTTTCACGACGATGATCCTACGACTCAAGGGTATAAAACTCCTCCGCTACTTTTTCCGCCTCTGCCGCTCTATAGCCTCTTCGAGCGTCATGTTTCCAAGGGCTACTTCCCTCGCGAGCCTCGTGGATATGGTTATGTTGCCGCTCAGCTCCCTGCTCCTCCTTTTGATGTCCTCTATCTCGCGCTTTGTTGGCTCCCTGACCTCAAGCAGCTCGCCAATGGTGGTCTCTCTCCCCTCCCTGAGGCCGATGTTTATCGAGGCCACTATGTCCTGAACTCCGGGGGCCTCGGTGTTCCCGACCCTTGGTGTAGTTCTCGCCTCGTTCACGAGTATAACGCGGTAGTCGTAGCCGAGGGCCTGGCCGAGAGCCTTAAGGGTGAGCGTTCTCTGCCTCCTAGCACCGTGACCTATCTTTATTCTCGCCCCAGGGTACTTTTCGAGGAGCTCAAGAACTATAGAAACATCCCTCGGGTTTCTCATCCTGTGAACTTCAAGAACTCTGTTGTCGGCCACGACGCTGACACCGGGCCTCTCCCCTGGGTCTATGGCGATGAAAATCCTCCTGAACTTTTCCCTGCCCTCAAGAAACGCAAGGAGCTCGTCTACAAAACCCCCGTCCTTCACGAGGATTTTGGAAGGAAAATTCACCTTCTCCCAGCTGGCCTCATCAACGAGGACGACCTCAACGTCGAAGGGGATCTTCTCACCTGGCCTGAGGCTGTAGAACCCTATCCCGTAGGCCTTGAGGGTCTTCACGATCAGGTAATAGGCCCTCGCGTCCTCCGTGATGACCGCAACCCTCATCCCTAACCCCTGCCAGGATGTCGGGGAAAAGTCTTAAATCTTTCACCCCCAAATATGTGTGAGGTAGGTTCCATGTCCCCACCCAAAAAGAAGGTTAAAGTCGAAGACGATGAGGATTATCTCGAGGAGGAGCTCTGGGAGGAGGACGACTTCGAGGAAGAGGACTGGGAGGAAGAGTGGGAGGACGAGGACTGGGAGGAGGATGAAGACTGGTAGAAAAGCCTCTCCTCGAATTCCCTCTGGATTTTTACACCCATCTCAAATACCCTGCGGGACTTACCTAAAAGTTCCGGATCGTTTTTCTTCTTTGCCTCCCCCAGCATCTCAAAGGCGAGGAACTTGAGGAGGCGGGCAAGGAGGTAATCGCTCTCCGGTAGCAGGACTGTCTCCGCAAGATTTCTGTCGAGCAGTCCCCTCACCGCAACCTCCCGCAGGACGAGCAACCTCCTCACGGGGTCTCCTATCTTTGGAGAGAGAAAAGCAAGTTTGTCAGGCTCTCCCCTCTCAATCGCCTCGATAGCGAGCAGATAAGCAAGATCTTCAGTTCTCCTGGCTTTTTTGACAAGCTCAAGGGCTTTCCCTAGAATCCCCGCCCGAAGGTAAATTAGCCCAGCAGCCTCGAGGAGTTCATCCCCCATCGGTTCTCCAAAGAGTTCAGCCCAGTACTCAAGCTCACCAACGTTGGCCATCTCCTCGATCAGCCGTAAGTAGCCCAGCAAATAGTGGCTCTCCCTCCCTCCAAATCCGAAGTCCGGCCTTTCCGGAGGACTTCTCGGGGCCTCGTTGAGGGGGACCACCTCGTTCCTGAACTCCCCTTTCATCCTGAGTATCTCTCCACCGGGCATCAGCTTGCCGTCCTTGAGGCTTATCCCCCCGGGAAGGGGCTTTAAGACCTCGACGTCACTCTCGTCAAGGCCGAGCTCGCTCAGGCTTATCTCCGTCCCCCTTTCAACTATTGCCTTGGCCAAGATAGTGGAAACACTTTGAAGGGCCTTTTTTCGGGCGAATTCCCCCTTTATCCTTCTGGCAACGTCTATGGCCAGTTTGAACTTCCCCTCCCTGGAAAAAATGTACGAGAGGTCCGAGAGGGTATCGTCCCTCAGGGATTCGGTCGAGATCGTCTCCGCGATCTGAATGGCCCTTTCGGGGCTTTTAGGGGCGTAGGCCTCCGCGACCCATCTGAGGGCGTAGTCCCTCCAGTAGGGCTCCTCAATGCTCTCCGCGATGAGCAGCGCAGTTTCCAGCTTCCCCTCGGAGAGGAGGGTTCTAACGTCGATTAACTTCTCATCCATCTCAACCCCTCAGCCCCGGGAACCACACCTTCTTTCCGGCTTTTTCCTTCTCCTCGTCCCATTCGGCGAGTATCTTCACCGCCTCGCTCGCGACCATCGCGGCTTCCTTCTCCCCGGCTTTGCCGAACTCGTTCGTAACGCGGTTCGCGAAGACGGCGCACACGCAACCGGCCCTAAGCCCGTAGATGTTGGCAAGCGTGAACAGCGTGGCAGCTTCCATCTCGAAGTTCGTGACGTTGGCCTGCCTGAGGTCGTCGAGTATGTT
>Ga0256836_1001182_pt1 | contig 12019 bp, 12 predicted proteins | sample 4561380metaG_FD_185974 | JGI IMG/M metagenome (GOLD analysis project Ga0256836, IMG submission 185974) | Hydrothermal vent microbial communities from Guaymas Basin, Mexico - 4561-380 | ecosystem: Environmental > Aquatic > Marine > Hydrothermal vents | place: Mexico: Guaymas Basin | collected...
CAACTCAATGACCTTGAAGCCAAAACACTTACAACGGGTTCTATGACGACAGAAGAGGCCATCATCAGGAAACAGGAAGCGCAGCTTGTACTTAACTTCATAAACAGAGCAAAAAAGGTACAGCTTAAAGGGAAAGTAGTCATCAACAAAGATACAAACCTCTCTTTGATAACTCTGGAAGACCAAGATGAGATTTACATCCCTAAAAGAAGTCATATGGTCATAGTTCAGGGTGAAGTTATGCTTCCTGGAGCACAAAGTTATGTGGAACATATGAGCTTTGATGACTACATTAACTCTTGTGGAGGCTATAGCTATCGAGCAAATAAAGACAGTGTACTTATCATCAAGAAAAATGGACAGGTGATAAGCTACGATGCAGACTCTGCGTTTAATGAAGAGTACAAAGTGGAACCGGGTGATGACATACTTGTCATGGGCAAAGTAGATAGCAAATATCTTCAAGTTGTAAAAGATATCACACAGATTGTTTATCAAATTGCTGTTGGTGCTGCTGTTGTGTTGAGGTATTAATATAATTCACAAGTAGACTCGAAAGTGAAGTTTGTTTTAATACTGTTCATTGGAACGAGTAAAGTATATTGAATAATAGTATTCAATATATTAGTACGATTAATCATAATTAAATAAACAAAAGGTATAATTTGAAAATTAAATTTATTTTATATTAACTTTTTTTAAGTTTAAAAATATTTTTGAATAAGAGGTGATGATGCAAAGTAGTTATGGATTATTAGATTTTAAAAAACTTGGAGATGATAGAGGGTCTTTAATCGCTATAGAAGAGGGATATAATGCTCCTTTTGATATCAAGCGAGTTTATTATATTTTTGATACAAAAAAAGGTGTTATTCGTGGTTATCATGCACATATAAAATTAAAACAGATTGCTATTGCCGTGAAAGGGAGTTGTATTTTTGTTATTGATAATGGCAATACAAGAGAAGAAATTAGACTTGATAACCCGAATCAGGGACTTTTAATTGAAGGTCTTATCTGGAGAGAGATGAAAGATTTTAGCGAAGATTGTGTGTTGGTTGTATTAGCAAGTGAGCATTATGATGAGAATGATTATATTAGAGATTATCAAAAATTTATAGATGTAGTGAATGAAAATGAAAAAATTAAGTAATTTTATTGAAGTAGTACGAGATAGTAATGTCAAATACACACACTATGCAACAAGTCCATTAAAAAACAGTGTTTGCTTTGTTTTAAATTTAGAATATCTTAATATTGCTAATAAAAATGATAATATATCAGCAATAATTACCACAAAAGAGCTTGCAGATAGAGTTGATTTAAAAAAAGGTTTGGTTGTTTCCGAAAATCCAAAAAAGGATTTTTTTGAGCTACATAATAAGTTTATATATGATGGGTTGAATAATATAGAAATTTCAACACAGATAGATAAGACAGCAAAAATTGCAGATACTGCTAAAATATATGAAAATGTTTATCTAGGTAAAAATGTTGTTATTGAGGATTTTGTAGTTATAAACTCAAATACTATTATCGAAGATAATACATACATAGGACAAAATGTAGTTATTGGTGCTAGAGGAATGCATAATACAATGATAGATGGTAAGTTTATACATGTTGAAGACGCAGGTGGTGTTCATATAGCAAAAGGTTGTGAGATTTTAACTGGAGCAATAATTCAAAAATCATATTTTGCAGAATTTGTGACTATTGAAGAACAAACAAAAATCAGTGTAGGTGTCAAGATAGGACATGGGTGCAAGATAGGAAAGAGAACACTCATTGCCGGGAGTGTTCAAGTGTCTGGATATAATGTGATAGGAGATGATGTATGGATAGGTCCTTCAGCAGTATTGGCTCATGGTTTGAAGATTGGAAATAGTGCAGAGATAAAACTTGGAAGTGTGGTGGTCAAGGATGTGAAAGAAGGTGCTGAAATCTCAGGAAATTTTGCATATAATCATTCTAAGAGAGTAAGAAACTTTATCAAGGAGCAACGCTAATGATAAAAGAGAATTTAGAGTTTTGTTTTAAAGGTGAACGAACTTATGTGCAAGGTCCAGATATTTTTGATGCTGCAATAGTTAAGTTGTCAAATTATTTTGATTTAAATGAAATATCAAGTATCAAATATGCTGCCCATGATATGTTGAAAAAAAATGCTTTTATGATCATTGTGGAAAAGTTTCAAGCAGAAGATTACGAAACAATAAATTCTATTATCACATTTAAATATGAAAATAAAAGTTTTTATGTAGTTGTTGTTGAAAATGAAAACTATATTGAGTGCGCAACAGTTTATAGTGAAGAGACAATACGAACAAAATCGATTATAAAAGATAAAAAAATAGAATTTCAGAATAATCTAGAAGATAGTTTAACTGAAATTATTGTTTCGATGAATAAATATTATCTTCAAGAAACAGTAACTAAAGATGGAAAGTGGATAGTTACAAAATTTGATTATAAAAACTTAACAGATATTCAAAATATAACAGATAAAAATATATCGCTAGAATTGAAAAATAATTTTAATAATAAATTGACAAAAAGTATTATACTTATTGATGGTTTAATGGTTGGTCATTTATATTTTTCAATGATTTAAGGACAAAAGATGTTAGGAATAAAAGAGATAGCAAGTTATTTACCGGGAAAAAGAGTTTCAAACTATGATAAAAAAGAGAAATTTGACTTAGATGATGACTTTATAGAAAATAAGATAGGTGTCAAGTACCATGCACTTAAAGAAGAGAATGAAAAGTCTTCTGATTTAGCTGTGAAAGCATTTGAAAACTTAACAAAAAAAATGAGTATAGATAAAGAACTTATTGATTGTTGTATCGTTGTGACTCAAAATCCAGATTTTAATATACCACATACTTCGGCTATAGTGCATGGTAAGTTAGAATTCTCTAACGATTGTGCCTGTTTTGATATATCTTTAGGGTGTAGTGGTTACATTTATGGACTTTCAAATATCATAGCCTTTATGAAATCAAATAACTTAAAAAATGGACTGCTTTTTACATCTGATCCATATAGTGAGATAATAAATCATAATGATAAAAATACTGATTTGATATTTGGTGATGGTGCAACTGTAACTTATATTTCTAAAGATGCTCTTTATATTCCAAAGGCTTTTAGCTTTGGAACAAATGGAAAAGCATATAGAGAGATACTTTGTGATAAAAATCTTTTTATGAATGGTAGAGCTGTATTTAATTTTACAGCAACTACAATCCCTAAACATATTCAAAAATTGCTTAGCGATAATAGTTTAGAAGATAAAGACATAGACAAATATATACTGCATCAAGGAAGTAAATATATAGTGGAGACTATACGGAAAAGATTAAAAGTGGATGAGGTAAAAGTACCCTTTGATATGTATGAATATGGTAACACTGTCTCATCAGCTGTGCCTATAATCTTGGAAAAAGAGTTATATGATAATCATAAGAGATTACTGCTCTCAGCCTACGGTATAGGGCTGTCTTGGGGTAGTGCTATTTTAGAAAAAAATTCAAATTAAAACAAAGGAAAAAGAGATGAAAACAACAGTAGAAAATATTAAAGAAGTAATTGTAGAAGCAGATGTATTAGGTGATGTAGATGAGATGAAGAGTGATGTGCCACTAAGTGAACAAGGAATTGACTCTTTAGATATAGTTAATGTTTATTTATTATTAGAGGAAAAGTTTGAAGTGTCTATACCAGATGAAGATTTGGAACAAGTAAAAACTATAGATGATATAGTTACATATATAAATAATAAATTGGCTTAAACTTAAAATGATTCCGTTTTTAGATTTAAAAGCTATTAATACTCAATACAGAGAAGAACTCATAGAAGCTTGTACAAAAGTAATAGATAGTGGTTGGTATATACAAGGTAATGAGCATCAAGAATTTGAAAAAGAGTTCGCCAAGTACTGTGGTACTAAATATGCTGTTGGTGTTGCCAATGGGCTTGATGCACTTATCCTGATACTACGAGCCTATAAAGAAATGGGAATTATGAGTGATGGTGATGAAGTTATAGTACCTTCAAATACTTATATTGCTTCTATATTGGCAATCTCAGAGAATAATCTAATACCTGTTTTGGTGGAACCTCGATTAGATACTTATTTAATAGACTTTTCAAAAATAGAAGAAAAAATTACTTCTAAAACAAAAGCTATCATGCCTGTGCATCTTTATGGACAAACTTGTGAGATGGATGAAATAAATACTATTGCTCAAAAATATGACTTGAAGGTGATAGAGGACTCTGCTCAGGCTCATGGGGCTTATTATAAAAATAAAAGAGCTGGAAATTTAGGTGATGCCAGTGGTTTTAGTTTTTATCCTGGAAAAAATCTTGGTGCATTAGGAGATGGAGGTATTGTAACAACAAATGATGTAGAGTTAGCGCAAACTGTAAAAGCATTAGGAAATTATGGTAGTTTAAAAAAGTATGAGCATATGTATAAAGGGGTAAATAGCCGTTTAGATGAAATACAAGCTGCAATGCTGAGAGTAAAGTTAAAAAATTTAGATAGTGAAATTCAAAAACGAAGGAATGTTGCAAATTATTTTTTAGAGAATATCAAAAATAGTAAGATTATCTTACCAAAAGTTATAAATAGTGATGCTCATGTATGGCATCTTTTTGTAGTTCGAACGGAAAACCGAGAAGAGTTACAGAACTACTTAGAGGGACATGGTATAGCAACACTAATACATTATCCTATTGCACCTCATAAACAAAAAGCATATCATGAAATATCAATTAAAGAATATGTAATTAGTGAATTAATACATAAGGAAGTTCTGAGTTTGCCTATTAGCCCACTACTTAGTGAAGAGGCTATCACATATATAGCAAAAACGATAAATGAGTATTAGATGAATGTACTTGGTTTTTTTCACACATATGCACAAGATGGTGAATTTGGTAGTTTTATGCTTGAACTTATTAAAGGTTTTGAAAATTCAGGTATTAATTTACATGTAATTAAAGCAAATGATTTGGTTGATAACTTATCTGCACACTCCTACAGCGATAGAATAGATGTACACAAACTTGAAGAATTGATTAAGAGTTTAAATCCTGCATTTATTTTTTCAACAAATCATGCTGGAATAGGTAAGGTAATTAAAAAAAAATATAAACATATTCCTGTAGTAACATGGATGGTAGATAGAAACCCTTTTTTACACTCGGGTTATGAGTTGGATAAACTGTTTTCCAAACAAGATTATGTAATAACATCTTCAACAGCTAATGTTGAGAAGTTAGAAAAAAGATTTCCTATTTTGGAAAACAAAGTTGTTTATTTACCATTTATGACAAATCCAAATTCATTTAATCACTCTCATTATAAAGATATCAATATATCATTTGTTGGAAGTGTTTTTGTAAATACAAAAATAATAGTAGATATGTTTAAAAATAATCTTTCAAATATGGAACTACGAACTAATCTATGTAATTTTATAAAAGATGTAGAAAAAAATTATGATTTGGACTTAAAAGAAACAATAGATAAGTATAAACTTAAAAGAGTCATTAAGGATAATAATTTAACTAATGAAAAATTTTTAGGTATTATAGCTAATATGATTTCAAATAATAAACGGTTTCTATATTTAGGAAGTATAGCAGATTTAGGTTTACATTTGTTTGGAACAAAAAATTGGCATAGTGCTTTAAAAGTTTCTCCTAGACTGGTTTCAAGGTTTCATTTTAATACTTTTATCAAAACTCGAGAGCAACTGTGTAATGTTTATGATAGAAGCAAAATATCTTTAAATATTAATCATCATCAAGCGACAACTGGATTGGGTTATCGCGTTTTTGATATTATGGCATCTAGTTCTTTGTTAATCTCAAATTATCAAAAAGAATCTGATTTAGAGGTCCTATTTGGAAAAAATCATCCCATTCCTATATATAAAGATGAGATAGAACTTAGAGATTTAGTGCAGTTTTACCTTAATCATGAAGATGAAAGAGTGAAAATTGTACAACAGTGTAATGATTTAATTAAAGATATGCATACTTTTGAAAAACGAGCTGTACAAATAGTTCAGATTATTGATTCTTCTTTTGAAGGGAAAAAAGAAATACAACCTGCAGTCTTTTATGAACAAGATTTCTTTTTAAAAATTAACTCTGAACTGGTTAATATACAAAAAGAATTGACACCTTTAGAACGTAAGCTGAGAAAATTGAAAAAAGATCCACAGGCTTTTCTTCGTGATTCTAAAATATTGAAAATTTTTAGGAGTTAATAATTGGATTTTTTACTAATAGTGCATAAAAAGTATGAAAAAAATTTATTTCTTGAATATGTGATTGATAATTATTCAGCTCATGTTCTTTTTTATCATACGTCAGATTTAGAGAGTATGTCTTTAGATAAAATTGTGAAGTATATACATCAAATGAAGCCAAAATATATTGTTGTTGATGAATATAAATTTTTATATCAACCATTGCAAACAATGATTTCAAAACAGTTGTTTTTAATTAAGCTTGACAATCGTAAAATAGAATTTTATGAGGATAAAGTTAGTTTAATTTTGTTTAATAGATATGAGGTGTTGACTTTAAAGAAATTGTATCCTGATTCATTTAATGAAGTATACTGTTTTGAAGATTTTCAAGTAAATTATGACAAAATAGACAGAACTTTCTTATTCATTTTTCAGAGAACAACTGCAATGGATGAATTTTTCAATAGTTATCCAGTAGAAATTCAAAAGAAACTTTTTAAAAAAATACAAAGTTTTTTTGTAAATCTAGAAGAGTATTCATTTGATTATGCATTGAATATTTTAGTAAGATTTTCTACGGAAGTAAAAGATAATCTTGCGATACTTTATGATAGTTTAGAAGATTATGCTAACTCTTTAAGTGAGTTAGTTGAGATAAAAGAACAAAACTATAAAGTCTCGATACATACATTGAAATGTGACTTTTTACCATATAAATATACTTCTCATACTACTCGGAACAATAATCTATCAGAGCTTCTTTATACAAATAAAATCATTGTTTTACCAAAATATGAAAGTTCACAAATTGAAAAGTTGATAAATGATGTATGTGAGGCTTTATTCTTGGGATCGTATGTATTTTTACATGAAACAAATAAAATATTCATTGAATATTTTTCTTTTAAAAATATTGGTTTTTATAAGAGTTTTTCTCAAATACCAAAATTATTGGGTAATGTGAAGTTAAACCCGCAAGAAATACGTAACAATAAACGTTTAATATTACAATTCAAAAATACTCAATCAATGAGTGTTGAAAAGAGTTTCAAAGTATTTGGAATTGAAAAAGATAATTATCTAGTATATATTAAACCATATATATTTAAGGATAATTATAAGCTATTAAATATATCTTTTGATGACCAAAAACAATTTTATCTTTCTAACTTTATTTCTCTAACATTAGGTTATCCAGAGGGCATGGAAGTAAAGAACATAACTCTCTCTAACAAACGAAAATTAACAGAAGAATTGTCTCGAGAACAAGCAGAAAAAATTTGTTTTTTTGATAGAAAAAATATTAAATTCGATGAAAGCAAGTATCTCTTAGAATCAGATATTTATTATTATTCATGTGATTTGGAAGATTTTGATATTAATAGGGTACAACGAGACAATGAAACATATGTGACAAGTTCTTTATACCTTTTAGAATATTTTCAATCAAACAACTTACAATGTCTTTTGGAAACTTCATATAATGATTACAGTATTAAAGGTATGCCATCAAAAGAGATTGCTACTTATCTATATATGTATGATAATGAAAAAGAATACAAACGAATATATGAAAATGAATTAATTTCTGAAGTATCAAAGCAAAAATTTTCAGAATATATTGCAGAACAGGCTTTAGCTGATTATTCCGTTTTACATGATATGATCGATGATCAAGAGATTAAAAGTTTATTTAATTTTAATAATGTTGCTTATAGTACATTTGTAAATAATATTATAGCCAATCATTTAAATACGGAACTCTCATTATTGTCTTCTCCCGTAAATAGTCTTGATATATATGCAAATCAAATATTTTTATATAGTATTATGGATAATGTTAAAGCATTTTGTAATTATAAATATGATTTGGAAAATATTATAGACTTCTTAAATACTATAGGCGAATATAAGTTTTTTATTTATCCTCCTATTTTAGATAACTATAATTTATCATTATTACTGACAGTTATCGTTTCCTTAAAAAGGACATATGTTATTTTACCAGAATCGTTCAAGAATGGAATTGTAAAAATGGGACTCAATAGTGACATATTTTCTTTTTATAGTTCAAATACTGATATTGTGAATATATATGTAAGTTTAAAAGAAGATGTATTACGTAATAAAGCTATAGAAAACTATCTTAGTGCAATAAATATGAAAAAGACTTAGTTCAATGGATCGTCAACAGTTTCCTTTGGTATCTGTGAGAATACCAGTTTATAATCATGAATTATATATTCAGCAGTGTCTAGATTCAATTTATATTGATTCATATATAAATAAAGAAATTGTAATTATAGATGATGGTTCAACGGATAGTAGCAAAAATATCATTGAAGAATGGATCCAAAATCATAAGGATAATATTAAAGTGACTTTTGTTGCAAGAAAAAATTTAGGAGTTACAAAGACTTTAAATGAATTAAACTCTTTATGCAGTGGAGAATATATTGTTGGAATTGCTAGTGATGATTACTTGTTAAAAGATAGCATTAGTAAGCGAATTGAGTATATGCAAAAATATTGTTGTGATGTATTATTCGCTGATTGCATAGTTGTTAATGAATGTAATCAAGTAGTCTATGAAAGTGCATTAAAGGATATGTATAAGGTAGATGTGAAAAAATATGTAAATCAAAGTTCTCTGCAACATGAAATTATTAATAATTGGTCTATCCCCGGTGGTACACTAATAGTTCATAAATCTGTATATGATATGTATAAATATGATGAAAAAAGTATTGTTGAAGATTATGATTTTTTTTTGTTTGTAGTTTCTAAAAAAAAATTATGTTACTTGGATATAAAAGTCGCAGCATACAGGATACATGGTTTAAATAGTCATAAACTTAGTTCATATTTTAGGCGACAATTTAGTATACTACGGGCCTTGATGAGAAATTTTTCTAATTTTTCTTTCAGATTGCAGATAGATATATTAAGAAAGATAGTTTGGCTATCTAATAAGATGATTAAAAACTTTATAATGAGGAGAAAATTGTAATGAAAGGAATTATATTAGCAGGAGGTAGTGGCACACGCCTCTACCCAATAACGAAAGGTGTAAGTAAGCAACTAGTACCCATCTATGATAAGCCAATGATATATTATCCACTTTCTGTTTTGATGCTAGCAGAAATAACTGAAGTTTTAATTATTTCTACACCAACAGATTTACCAAGGTTTGAAGAGCTTTTGGGCGATGGTTCAGATATAGGAATGAAGTTCTCGTATGTGGTACAGCCAAGTCCAGATGGACTTGCGCAAGCTTTTATACTTGGAGAAAAGTTTATTGGAAATTCTGATGTTTGCTTAGTCCTTGGGGATAATATTTTTTATGGACAAGGGCTAGTACAACTTTTACAAAAAAGCGTAAAGAATGCTCAAGAAAAAAATAAGGCAACTATCTTTGGTTATCATGTTAAAGATCCAGAACGTTATGGTGTTGCAGAATTCAATGAGGCAGGAGAGGTAATATCAATTGAAGAAAAACCCACTAATCCAAAAAGTAACTATGCGGTTGTAGGCATTTATTTTTATCCTAATGATGTCTTGAAAAAAGCTAAGAAAGTTAAGCCATCTGCTCGTGGCGAGCTTGAAATAACTACTTTAAATCAAATGTATTTACATGAAGAAAGGTTAAGGGTAAAGTTAATGGGACGTGGCTATGCATGGCTTGATACTGGAACCCACGAATCTCTGCTTGAGGCAAGTCAATTTATACAAACAATAGAGAATAGACAGTCTTTAAAAGTGGCTTGTATTGAAGAAATATCGTATGAAATGGGATATATTACAAAAGAACAGTTATTAAAGTTAGCGGAACCATTGAAAAAAAATCAATATGGAAAATATTTAATTATGCGCGCAAATGAGCTTAGGTACTCTTAATGAAGTTTACATTTACTTCTTTAGAGGATGTTGTGCTTTGTGAGCCAATTATTTATGAAGATGACAGGGGATATTTCAGTGAAATATTCCGTCAAGATAAACTTGAAGATTTTATAGGGTATAAATTAAATTTTATACAAGAAAATGAATCAAAAAGTAAAAGAGGTGTTGTCCGAGGATTACATTACCAACTGCCACCTTTCGCGCAAGCTAAACTAACTAGAGTTGTTCAAGGAAGTATTTTAGATATTGCAGTTGATATTCGAAAAAATAGTGCTACATTTGGAAAATATATAGCGATAGAATTAAGTAGTGATAATATGCAACAGTTATATGTTCCGAGAGGATTTGCACACGGTTTTATTGCTTTAGAAGATGATACTCGTGTTTTATATAAAACGGATAACTACTACAATAAATCGTATGAAAGGGGTATCTTCTACAAGGATCCTAAAATTAATATTGATTGGAAGTTGGATTCTAAAGAGTTAATCTTATCGGTTAAAGATACGCTACAACCACAGTTAGCTGAGGTTGTTGACTTATTTGAAGATGGAACTAATTACTATGATTAATATCCTAGTAACTGGTGCGCAGGGGCAAGTTGGAAGTGAAATACAAGAACTTTCGTCGGAGTATATTTATAATTTTTTCTTTACAACAAAAGAAAACTTAAATATTGCTTTAAAAGAAGATGTTGACAATTTTATTATGGAATATAACATAGATATAATAATAAATACAGCAGCTTATACCGCTGTTGATGAAGCAGAGTATGATGTTCGTAATGCAGATACTGTAAATCATCAGGCAGTAAAATATTTAGCACAGAGTGCTAAAAAAAATGGCATTAAGTTGGTACATATTTCAAGTGATTATGTATTTGATGGGAAAACCTATAAACCATATACAGAAAATGATAGTACAAATCCAAGTAATGTGTATGGGAAAACAAAACTTGATGGTGAAATTGCTATGCTTGATATTAACCCTCAAAACTCTATAATAATTAGAACTTCATGGGTATATTCATCATTTGGGAATAACTTTGTAAAAACCATGCTGCGTTTAGGCAAGGAGAAAGATTCTCTTAGTATGATTTTTGACCAAATAAGTACACCTACTTATGCTAAAGATTTAGCAAAAATGATTTTAGACATTTTACCGGATATTGAAAATGAACAAGTTGAAATTTACAATTACTCAAATGAAGGTGTTGTGAGTTGGTATGACTTTGCAAAAGAGATTATGTATATGGCACAATTAGATTGTGATATACATCCAATAGAAACAAAAGAATATCCAACAACTGCAGCAAGAGCACATTACAGTGTCCTGAATAAAACGAAGATAAAAAATGAGTTTGGTATAATCATTCCATACTGGAAAGATTCGCTGGATAAATGTTTGAAAAAGATGAAAGAGAGAAGATAATGCAACACAAAAATAATATACTATTAACAGGAACAGCAGGCTTTATAGGAAGTAACTTTGTACCTTACTTTTTAGAGAAGTATCCAGAGTACAATTTAATTAACCTAGACTTACTTACTTATGCCGGGAATTTAGACAACCTAAAAGAGTGTGAAGAGAATCCTAGATATAAGTTTATAAAAGGTGATATCTGCAACCGTGAGTTAGTTGAGTTTATATTTTATGAGTATAACATACAAGGTGTTATTCACTTTGCAGCAGAGTCTCATGTGGACAATAGTATCAAAAACCCTGGTATTTTTATAGAGACAAATGTTAATGGCACTTTTACTCTACTAGATGTAGCGAAAAAGTATTGGATGGAGAAACCTTTTACTTATAAAGATGACTACAAAGGATGTAGATTTCACCA
>Ga0256836_1001184_pt1 | contig 12003 bp, 9 predicted proteins | sample 4561380metaG_FD_185974 | JGI IMG/M metagenome (GOLD analysis project Ga0256836, IMG submission 185974) | Hydrothermal vent microbial communities from Guaymas Basin, Mexico - 4561-380 | ecosystem: Environmental > Aquatic > Marine > Hydrothermal vents | place: Mexico: Guaymas Basin | collected...
AAAATCTTCTCTCTTTTCTCGGGGTCATTTAAAAGCTTCTTTATTGGGTCTCTTCCGTAGTATTTTTTTGTTTTCATAGTATCACTTTTTAGTCAGATAAAGATAACCTAAATATAAGCTGTGTTGTTGTTGGCAACTCCCTTCTAACAATCCTTAGCTCTGGTTTGTATATATACATTACATCCTTCTCTGAAAAGATATCAATCTCCCTTCCTAAAATCTTTGATATAACTTTAACTTCTTCTTTTCCACTAACTTTTATAGCCCCTCCTAAGGAGGAATCAACCTCTAAGACAATTGGGAGTTTTAAGTTTTCGCTCGCTATTTCCTTTAAAAATTCAAGCTCTCTCCTCTTTATTCTATGCCTTTTGCCATTTATTATTACATGTGGTTTTTCTTCACTCAACAGTTCTTTTAAAGTTTTTTTCTTAAAACGTGGATTCATATCTTTTATTATTCCCTTTATAATAGTTTCCACATCCTTCATATCCATCACAATGATAACCATTTTATACTTATTGGGATATTAAATATTATTGAAACTATAAATTACATCAACTATTTAATCATTTAAATTTAATCTTCAAATTTAAAATACATGTGAGGGATGCTCGTGAAAGCAGTAAAAATTGTTCAAAATAAAGAGGTTGTAACCGTCTATCCAACAACAACAATAAGAAAGGCATTGATGACAATGAATGAAAATAAATACAGAAGATTACCAGTTGTAAATGCCGGAAATAACAAAGTTGTTGGTATCATTACAAGTATGGATATTGTAGATTTCATGGGTGGGGGTTCAAAATATAATTTAATTAGAGAAAAGCATGGAAGGAATTTCTTAGCGGCTATAAATGAGCCGGTTAGAGAGATTATGGAAGAAAATGTTATAACTTTAAAGGAGAATGCAGATATTGATGAAGCAATAGAAACATTTTTAACAAAAAATGTCGGAGGGGTTCCAATAGTTAATGATGACAATCAATTAATATCTTTAATTACAGAAAGAGATGTGATAAGGGCTTTATTGGACAAAATAGATGATAATGAGGTTATTGACGATTATATAACAAAAAAGGTTATTGTTGCTACACCAGGAGAGAGATTAAAGGATGTTGCGAGAACTATGGTGAGAAATGGATTTAGAAGATTGCCCGTTGTTAGTGAAGGGAGATTAGTAGGAATTATAACATCAACTGACTTTATAAAGCTATTGGGTAGTGATTGGGCTTTCAACCACATGCAGACAGGTAATGTTAGAGAGATAACTAATGTTAGAATGGAAGAAATTATGAAGAGAGATGTTATAACTGCAAAAGAGGGGGATAAGTTAAAAGAAGTTGCTGAAATAATGGTAACAAACGATATAGGAGCTTTGCCAGTTGTTGATGATGATTTAAAGGTTGTTGGAATTATCACGGAGAAGGATGTTTTAAAATACTTTGCTAAATAACCAATAGTCATATAGATTTATTTTTTATTTGATTTTTTGATTTTTTATTGAGTATTTTAACTCATGTGAGGGGATTATTATGGACATCAAAAAAATTGAAAAGGAATTTAAAACTTCAATAAAAACTGGATTATCTACAAAAGAAGCTAAGGAGAGGTTAAAAAAATATGGTTATAATGAAATTCCTGAGAAAAAGGTTCATCCAATAATTAAGTTTTTATCATACTTTTGGAATCCAATTGCTTGGATGATTGAAATTGCCGCTATTTTATCTGCAATAATCAAACACTGGGTAGATTTTATTATAATTTTGATTTTATTAATTGTTAATGGTGTTGTTGGTTTTTGGGAAGAGCATAAGGCAGAGAATGTTATTGAATATCTAAAACAAAAAATGGCTTTAAATGCAAGGGTTTTGAGAGATGGAGAGTGGAAAACAATCCCAGCGAGAGAATTAGTCCCGGGAGATGTTGTTAGGATAAGAATTGGAGATATTGTCCCCGCTGATGTAATATTGGTTGATGGAGATTATTTGGTTGTGGATGAATCTGCCTTAACAGGAGAAAGTTTGCCTGTTGAAAAAAAGGTGGGGGATGTTGCATATTCTGGTTCTATTGTTAAAAAGGGAGAGATGACTGGAATAGTTAAAGCTACTGGTTTAAACACTTACTTTGGAAAGACCGTTAAATTGGTTGAAAAGGCAGAAAAAGTTAGCTCCTACCAAAAGATGATTATTAAAATTGGGAACTATTTGATTATTTTAGCGGTGATTTTAATATCAATAATGGTTGTTGTTGAATTACTTAGGGGAAGGAGTTTAATAGAAACTGCCCAATTTGCCTTAGTTTTAGCTGTTTCTGCAATTCCAGCGGCAATGCCTGCTGTGTTATCCATAACTATGGCAATTGGTGCTTTAAACTTAGCAAAAAAAGATGCAGTAGTCAAAAAACTTGTTGCTATTGAAGAGTTGGCAGGGGTTGATATTCTCTGTTCAGATAAAACTGGGACATTAACTAAGAATCAGCTTGTTTGTGGAGAGATAATAGCTTTAAATAATTTTACTAAGGAGGATGTTGTTTTATTTGCTGCTCTTGCTTCAAGGGAGGAGGATGCGGATGCAATAGATATGGCAATTTTGAATGAGGCAAAAAAATTAGGATTAATTGATAAAATAAAAACCTACAAAATAAAAAAATTTATCCCATTTGACCCCGTTATTAAGAGGACTGAGGCAGAGGTAACCAATGATGAAGAGTTTAAGGTCTCAAAGGGAGCCCCTCAGGTAATATTAGATTTATGTAATGCAGATGAAGATTTAAGGGAAAAAGTTAAAAAAATTGTTGATGAACTTGCTGAAAAAGGATATAGGGCTTTGGGGATTGCAGTTTATAAAAATGGAAAATGGCATTTTGCTGGAATTATTCCATTGTATGACCCTCCAAGAGAAGATGCTCCCTTAGCAGTTAAAAAGATTAAAGAGCTTGGAGTTAATATAAAGATGGTTACTGGTGACCATATCGCAATAGCCAAAAATATAGCAAAAATGTTGGGTATTGGAGATAAGATAATATCCATTAGTGAGTTATTGAAAAAACTAAAAAGAGGAGAGATTAAAGAGGAAAAGTTTGATGATATTGTTGAAGAGGCAGATGGATTTGCTGAGGTGTTTCCAGAGCATAAGTATAAGATTGTTGATTCTTTACAAAAGAAGGGGCATATGGTGGCTATGACTGGGGATGGAGTTAATGATGCTCCTGCATTAAAAAAGGCAGATTGTGGAATTGCCGTTTCAAATGCAACTGATGCCGCAAGAGCCGCTGCTGATATAATTTTACTATCTCCGGGAATATCCGTTATTGTTGATGCAATCCAAGAGGCAAGGAGAATATTCCAAAGAATGGAGAGTTACGTTATTTATAGGATTACAGAAACAATAAGGATTTTATTCTTTGTTGAGCTATGCATATTGATTTTGGGTATTTATCCGATAACTGCACTGATGATTGTGCTCTTAGCCATATTAAACGATATCCCTATATTGGCAATCGCCTACGATAATGTTGTTGAGCCAAAACTTCCAGTTAAATGGAGAATGAAAGAAATTTTAATTTTATCAACGGCATTAGGGTTAAGTGGGGTTGTTAGCTCATTCCTTATATTTTATATCTCTGATGTGTTTTTACATCTAACAATTGCAGAGTTGCAGAGCTTTGTATTCTTAAAATTAATTTTAGCTGGACATGCAACAATATTCGTTACAAGGATTAGAGATAGGTTGTGGAGAAAGCCATATCCAAGTAAATTGCTGTTTTGGGGTGTTATGGGAACAAACGTAATTGGGACTATTGTAGCCGCTGAGGGAATATTTATGGCTCCCATTGGCTGGAATCTGGCTTTATTTATGTGGCTTTATGCCCACGTTTGGATGTTAATTAATGATGAGATTAAGATGATTTTATTAAAAAGATTGAAAATTGATTAACTATTCGGGTGGAAAAATGAAAGTTTTTGTTTCAGGAATAGTGGACTTATCAACTATTGACTATCCAAAAAAGGCATCTGCTGTTATCTTTTTACATGGATGTAATATGAAATGTCCTTACTGCCACAATCTAAAATATGTTTTGGAGCATAAAAAGGAGATGACAGTTGAAGAGCTTTTTAATAATATTGACTTTTTCTTTGCTGATGCCATTGTTATAAGTGGTGGAGAGCCAACTCTACAAAAGGATGCAGTTATAGGGATAGCAAGATATGCAAAAGAAAAGGGTTTTCCAGTTAAAATAGATACGAATGGAACAAACCCGGAGGTTATTGAAGAGCTTATAAAAAATAATTTAATTGATTATGTGGCAGTTGATGTAAAGTGTAGATTTGATAGATACAAAGATTTTGTAAAATGCAGAGAAGATGGGAAAGAGATTAAAAAAAAGATATTAAAGATTATTGAGCTTTGTAAAGCTAATAATGTATTTGTTGAGTGTAGAACAACCTATGTGCCAAGAGTTATGGGCAAAGATGATATTGAAGAAATAGCAAAGACAGTTAAAGATTGTGATTTATATGCAATTCAGCAGTTTGAGCCAAAAGATGCCTATGATGATGAGTTTAAAAAACTTCCTATGCCCAAAGAAGATGAACTAAAAGAATTGGGAAAAATAGCAAAGAAATATGTTGATAATGTTGTTATAAGGACAATAAATGGAACTTTTGAAGTTTAACTAAAAATAAAAAAATAAATTAGATTTACTTTCCACCGATAACTCTTGTTATCTTGTATTGACCAACTGCCTCTATATATTCAACTTCTCCTCCTGGCTCTAAACCTTCAATACCTTCTGGGATTGGCAACTCCAATGTTTCATAAGTTTGCAAGTCCATAATTTGAACCATATCTCCCATTATAGCTAAGACCTGCCCTTTTCTTCTGTCAATTATTGGAACTTCTACCTTGCTTGATGTTGGGGCAACAAACTCCTTCTTAACTTTTTCAAATATTCCAATTCCTACAACTCTTGCCTTAGCTCCTCCGTGTTTTCCTGGCTTTGAAACGCTAATATCTACAATCTCACATGGAATTCCATCAATCATAACATACTGTCCAACTTTCAATGAACCAACATTAACCTGCTTTGTTCCTGGCATTATTATCACCTTTTATTATTTTTTATTGATTTTATTGTTCATTATTACTTTATGTTATTTATTGTTTATCTTATCTTAGAGTTATATCCTTAAAGATTTAAAGAGAGTTTTTAATAACTATCTCTTTATGTTATATAAACATTACCACTCTTTATTATTCATCTCATTCTCCTTCATGATTTGAGATATATACATCGTTAAGCCCCCAACAGTTGCAGCTATCTTTTTATTCTTTTCAAATACCTTCTCTGATACAACACTGTATAAATCCCTTGACTCCAATGCATATTTAACCATTTTCTCCTTCAATTTATTCATGTTTTGTTCAACATAATGGGTTGAGATATTCCCTTTTAAAAAGTTCTCCTCTTCTAAAACAGCCCTATGGAATGGCATGTTTGTTTTAACCCCAATTATAACATACTCTTTTAAAGCCCTCTTCATTCTCGCTATTGCCTCTTCCCTACTATTACCATATGTGATTAACTTGGATATCATTGAATCATAGTATGGAGGAATCTCAGCCCCTCCACAGACACCACTGTCTATCCTAACTCCTGGACCTCCCGGAGACCTATAAAGCTTTATTTTTCCAGGACATGGGACAAAATCATTTAATGGGTCTTCTGCGTTAATTCTGCACTCAATTGCATGCCCTTTTATCTCAACATCCTCCTGCTTTAAAGTTAATTCCTCTCCAGCGGCTATTTTAATCATCGCCTTAACTATATCTATCCCGGTAACTTGCTCTGTAACAGTGTGCTCAACCTGAATCCTTGTGTTCATCTCTAAGAAGTAAAAATTCCCATTTTCATATAAAAATTCAACAGTTCCAGCACTGTCATAATTTATTGCCTTTCCAGCTTTAATTGCCGCCTCTCCCATCCTCTCTCTTAACTCCTCAGTCATTATTGGAGATGGAGCTTCCTCAATTAACTTTTGATGTCTCCTCTGTATTGAACACTCCCTATCTCCTAAATGAATAATATTTCCATGTTTATCTCCCAATAGTTGAATCTCTATATGCCTTGGATTCTCTAAGTATTTTTCAATAAATACCGTTGGGTCACCAAATGCACTCTTTGCAATGTTTCTTGCTGACTCTATAACTTCTCTTAACTCTTCCTTGTTATAGGCAACACTCATCCCCATTCCGCCACCGCCGGCAGAGGCCTTAACAACTACTGGGAAGCCAATTGTTTCAGCTATCTCTATTGCTTCGTCAATATCTTCAACCGCCCCGTCACTACCTGGAATTAAAGGAACACCCGCCTTTTTCATGATTTTTTTGGCATTAATTTTGCTCCCCATTGCTTCAATTGCATCGGGATGAGGTCCAATAAATTCAAAGCCCGCCTTTTTAACTGCTCTTGCAAATTCAGCATTTTCTGCTAAAAACCCATAACCTGGATGGATAGCATCAACCTTTGCCTTTTCAGCAACGTTTAATATTGCCTCAATGTTTAAATAACTCTTTGCCGCCGGAGCTGGACCTATGCAATATGCCTCATCAGCCAATGTAACATGTAATGATTTTTTATCTGCCTCAGAATATACTGCTACTGTTTTAATCCCTAACTCCCAGCATGCTCTCATAATTCTAATTGCTATCTCTCCTCTATTTGCAATTAAAACTTTATTAAACATGTTTTCACCTATCCAAAAAAGATATCTAAAACATTCATTAAGTTGTCCTTGCTTTTAACTACACTTTTATCATAAAACTCAGAATAACCGCATTTTTTGCATGTTATAACAATGAATTCATTATGTTATTTGGGACATTTCCATCTTTTTTCCTAAAATATCACCAAAAATTAAAAAGGAAGATTTATTTAATGAAATTTATTTAATAATCATAATTACATCTCCAACATTTACTGCATCTCCTTCATCAATCAATATCTTCTCAACCGTTCCCTCAACAGGACTTTCTATTGGATGCTCCATCTTCATTGCCTCTAAGACAACAATAACATCTCCTTTCTTAACCTTATCTCCCTCTTTAACCTTAATCTTAGTCACCATTCCCCTAAATGGTGAAGTGACAGCCCCCTCCATCTCCGCAGTTATAATTTCTTTCTTCCTCTTCAACTCTGTTCCAATCTTTGGCTCTATCTTAACCTCAAATTTCTCCCCATCAACTTCTACAACATACTCTGTTGGAATCTCTAAAATCTTCCCTATATCTTTCTCTTTTGGAATTGGTTCTGCCTTCAACTCTCCTCTCAAAAACTTAACTGCTATTTGTGGATATAAAGCGTAGGTTAATATATCCTCTTCCTTCTTTACAATTCCCTTCTCTTCTGCCTCCTTCTTAACCTTCTCCCACTCTGGCTCTAATAAATCAGCAGGTCTGCATGTAATTGGCTTCTCTCCTTCATCTAACACCCTCTTCAACAACTCTGGGTTGATTGGAGCTGGTGGTTTTCCATAAAAGCCCTTTACATAATTAACTACTTCATTTGTTATAATCTTGTATCTCTCCTCAGTTAAGACGTTTAAAACTGCCTGAGTTCCAACTATCTGAGAGGTTGGGGTAACTAATGGAGGATATCCCAAATCCTTTCTAACCCTTGGAATCTCCTTTAAAACATCCTCAAATTTATCCAAAGCTCCCTGCTCTTTGAGCTGAGAAACTAAGTTAGACAACATCCCCCCAGGAACTTGATATACCAAAACCCTCGCATCAACAATTTGGGATATTGGAGAGAATAGCATCTTATATTTCTCCCTAACTTTCATGAAGTAATCTCTAATTTCATTCAAAAGCTTCAAATCTAAGCCAGTATCGTATTTTGTTCCTTTCAATGCTACAACAATACTCTCTGTTGGTGGTTGAGAAGTTCCCATGGCAAATGGTGAGATAGCACAATCTACCATGTCAGCTCCTGCCTCTATAACCTTCAAATATGTCATTGGGGCTAAACCACTTGTGCAGTGGCTATGGACATCAATAGGGATTGATACTTCTTCTTTTAATCTTTTAACAAGCTCATAACCCTCATAAGGAGTTAAAAGTCCAGCCATATCTTTTATACAAATGGAGTCACATCCCATCTCTTCCAACTTTTTTGCCAACTCCACGTATTGGTCTATTGTATGAACTGGGCTTATTGTGTAACATATAGCCCCTTGAACTTCAGCCCCAACTTTCTTGGCTGTTTTTATTGCAGTTTCCATATTTCTTATATCATTTAAAGCGTCAAAGATTCTAAAAATATCTATCCCATTTTCATGAGCTTTTATAACGAACTTTTCAACAATATCGTCTGGGTAGTGTCTATAACCAACTAAGTTCTGCCCTCTTAAAAGCATCTGTAATGGAGTTTTTTGAATTCTCTTTTTTAATGCCCTTAATCTCTCCCATGGGTCTTCATTCAAATATCTTATGCACGCATCAAATGTGGCTCCTCCCCAAACCTCCATAGAGTAAAAGCCCACTTCATCCATTTTTTCCGCTATTGGGAGCATATCCTCAGTTCTCATTCTTGTAGCAATCAACGACTGTTGAGCGTCTCTAAAAGTAGTATCTACAATCTTAACCATTATATCCCTCACAAATAACTTTATATTATTTAAAAAAGATTTATTAAAACGATAATATGAGTTTGTTATTTGGCTTGACTATACTCTTATAATCCCTCTTTTAATTTTTTAATTTTTAAGCAATAATTATGTTGCCCCATTAAAAACTGATTAAGAAAGTTTAAAAGTTTAAGAGTTGATAAGACAGAATTTTTTAAGGTTAAAACTACTCTAATGTAAAATTTTTATCCTTATTTATAAAACCATAATACTATTGATTAAAATGATATATATGCTTTACTTAGGTTTTGTTAAGTATGGAAATTTTCTGGGAATTTTCCACTAATAATCTTTAATATGTCAGTTCTTGTTATTATTCCAACAATTTTGTTGTTATCATCAACTATAACCAATCTTCCTACATTATTTTTGTTCATAATCTTTAATGCATCGTATATTTTTTCATCTTTGTGTATTGTTATAACATTTTTGTTCATAACCTCTTTGACTTTTTTGTTTATATGCTCTATATTTTCAGCAATATCATGTAAGCTGATTATTCCAACTAATTTCCCATTATCAACTACCGGAGCTCCACTGATATATTTTTCAGCAAAGAGTTTGGCAGTTTCTTTTAAAGTGCTATCTGGATTTATTGTATAGACCTCCTTAATTCCTACATCCCCAACTTTTATATTTGGAATGCTTGAAACTCCTAAAACATCTATTAATAAAATTCTATGAATGTCATCCCTACCAATAATTTTTCCGTTAATGATGATTTTGTTGTGATATGTAGGACCTACTCTAATAATATCTCCAATATTGAAATGTTTAGTATCTCCCTCAATGTGTATCTTTGAAGAACAGCACTTTTCATGAGATACAGTATCAAACTCTATTTTTACAACTTTAACGCCCTCAACTTTCTTTCCTTCTTTATATATGGGGACTATTATCTCCCCTTCATCTTCTAATCCCAAAGCCCTATATGCCTTACTCGTTGGGACATATCCTCCCTTAGGTCCTGGAACCCCATCAACTAAATCCAAAGCTCTCAAAGCTTGCATTTGATTCCTTATAGTTCCAGGGTTTCTATTTAATCTTAAAGCAATCTCTGTTCCTTTAATTGGTCTATTTTTTTCTCTATATAAGTTTATGAGTTCTTGTAGTATTTCTTTTTGAACAACAGTTAGCTCCATAAAAATCCCCTTATTGAAAATACTTATGATTATAAATTATAATAGATTATTGACATCTATGATAAATATTTATGGCAATAGAATAAATATATAATTATCGATTTAATTCAGAATAGTGGGGATGATTATGAACTACATAACATCAAAAATAGCTAAGAAAATTTTAAATTCCCAATATGAGGAGATTTTTTTAAATTTGGATTTAAATAAGACAGAAAAGAAAGAAAAAATAATAATAGATAGAGAAAAAGAAGTGGCTAAATTTCCAGAAGGAGAAGTTAGCTTTGACATTTTAAAGAAGATTGCCAAAGATGAAGGACATATATATTTTATAAAAGATGGAGAGGTTTTTAAAGCCGCGATATCAAATAACGGCTATTATAAGTTAGTTCCAACCATTCCGCCAACAATTGAAATAAATGGAATAAGGATGCACAGAACTAAGGAGTTTAATCCTTATCAAGACACATTAAACAAAATAAATACTGTAAAGATAAAAAAGGGGGAAAAGGTCTTAGATACATGTATGGGTCTGGGATATACAGCAATAGAGGCATATAAAAGAGGGGCTGAGGTCATAACAATAGAAAAAAATCCAAATGTTTTGGAGTTGGCTAAAATAAATCCTTATAGTGAAGAATTGTTTAAAGGAGGCATTAAAATTATCTTAGGAGATGCCTACGATGTTATAAAAACTTTTAAGGATGAAGAGTTTGATGTTGTTATTCACGACCCTCCAAGGTTTAGCTTGGCTGGGCATCTATATAGTGAGGATTTTTATAAAGAAATTTTTAGGGTCTTAAAGCCAGGAGGAAGATTGTTTCACTATGTAGGAAATCCAGGAAAAAAATATAGAGGAAAAGATTTACAAAAAGGAGTTATGGAGAGATTGAGAAAAGTTGGATTTGTAAATGTGAGGAGAGTTGAGGAAGCATTGGGAGTTGTTGCTATAAAACCAAAAGATTAATAATCAACTAAATTATTTTGTTATTTCCAATACTCTAATGCTCTCTTTAACTCTTTAACCTCTTCTGCTTTTTCTTCCAATGACTTCCCTTCCATAACTGCCTCAATACTTGCCCTCATTGCCTTGGCTCCAGCTCTTGTCCCATCTGGATGTCCATGAACCCCTCCTCCTGCCTGAATAATTATATCTTTTCCTAAAATTTCAACTATTTTTGGAACTAATCTTGGATGAACTCCTCCAGAAGAGACAGGAAATACTGGTTTAATATTAAACCATTCTTGATTGAAAAATTTATTCTCATCATCTGCCTCAACATTGTTATAAACTATTTCATCCCTAATTGCTTTAACCTCTTTCTCTCCCCCTTCCATCTTTCCAACAACTGTTCCTATATGAAGTTGGTCAACTCCCAACAACCTATAAATCTTAGCCAATGCTAACATAGATATTCCAAAATCCTTACTTCTTGTCATTGCCGCATGCATAGCTCTGTGAGCATGAATTATAAAATTAAAGTCCTCATCCCTAAATGATTGAACAGCTGAGAATCCACTAACAACAACATCTATCATTACATACTCACTTCCAGCATCTTCGGCAATCTCTGCCCTTCTTACCATCTCCCTATATGGGGCTGTTATATTTGGCATGTATGCCTTCCTTTCTCCTGTCTCTTCTTCTGCTTTATCCCTCATCTCCAAGGTTTTATAAATTCTATCTTCAAATTTATTGAATTCTTGGGAAGTTAAGTTTTCATCATCTTTAACTAAATCTACCCCTCCAACCCATGCTTCATAGGCAACTTTTGCATGCTCTTCTGTCTTTAAACCAACCTTTGGCTTAACAATAGTCCCTAATAGAGGTCTTTCTTTGATTTTTAAGGTTTTTCTAACTCCTTCAATTCCAAATCTTGGACCTTTATACGCCTTAATAAATTCTTCGGGGAATCTAAAATCCAATATCCTTAAACCTTTAACTATTTTCATCCCAAATATATTTCCAGCAATGCCAGCTAAAACTCCTGGCATGTTATTTATTTCAAAATCATATAATGGATATGCAATTTTTATTATTCCAACCTTATAGTTCCCTTCTTTTCCAATCTCTTTAATTTCATATACATTTGGCTTTAATTTTTCGTAAATATCGCTTTTCATTGTTTGAAGTTTTGTCCATGTTCCAATTGAGCTTTCACCAGCAATTTCATT
>Ga0256836_1001185_pt1 | contig 11997 bp, 12 predicted proteins | sample 4561380metaG_FD_185974 | JGI IMG/M metagenome (GOLD analysis project Ga0256836, IMG submission 185974) | Hydrothermal vent microbial communities from Guaymas Basin, Mexico - 4561-380 | ecosystem: Environmental > Aquatic > Marine > Hydrothermal vents | place: Mexico: Guaymas Basin | collected...
ACCAAGTATCTCTATGAGTGAAGAGATTAATGCGATTATTGCGATTGGTGAGCCTTTGATTTTAAAAGGTGTCAAGTTAATTATAGATGAACTTGATAAAGAGAAGTATCAGGTTTATGTGCAAGCAAAAATCGTAGAGATTAATAAAAACAAATCATCAGAGATTGGTGTAAAGTATGGTTTTGCAGCAGGAGATGTCTCTTCTTCTGGACTCTATGCTATGAGTGCTAATTTTGGTTCCAAAGAGCTTTCTTCACTTACCTCTGTAAAAGTTCTGGATTATCTAGGAAATATTGGTTCTGGGGCAGGAAGTGCATTGGCACTTGGGGCAACGTTGGACTTTTTACAGATACACGGTGCTTCAAAATCAATTTCCAATCCATCTATTCTTTGTGTAAATAATAAAGAATCTTCTATTTATGTCGGTAAAACTATCTCTATTGTAAGTGGAAGCGTCTCTAATAACACAGGAGGTGTTGGTACCGGTGTTACGCAATCATATAAACGAGAAGATGTAGGTCTTACTCTTAAAATAAAACCACGTGTATCTTCAACAGATAAGGTGACATTGGATGTGGAAGCTATTTTGGAAAATATTTTGGATGATGGAAGTCAGAATGCAACAAAACAGCCTGTTACGTCCAAGCAAGAGGTGAAGACACAGGCTATTTTACGCAGTGGTGAGAGTATTATTATTGGTGGATTAGTAAAAAGTTATGAGCGGGATGCAAAAAACAAAGTGCCTCTTTTAGGGGATATTCCTATAGTCGGTGAGTATCTTTTTTCTTCAACCTCCAGAACAAAGGAACAAGATAATTTGGTAGTAATTTTAACGCCTTATGTTATAGATAAAAGTGCAAAACTTTCTCAACTGCAAAGAGAACTTGGGACTTTAGCTAAAATTCAAGAGGAGTATAATAAAAAGGCTTTTGAGCTTGTTGAGAAGAAGAAGCTTGAAAAATCTGCAATAGTAAAACCGGCTCTTGAAAATGATATTTTTTCTCCAAAGAAGAGTAGATAATGGAAAAAGAGCTTGTACATGATCTTAATTTAGAAGCCTACGAGCCAGAAGAACTCTCAGCTGATTTGAGTTTGAAAAACTATCTTCTTTTTGCGCTATATGAAGAAAAAGTAGTTGCTTTTATGAGTGAACGTTATCTTGTTGAAGCGAGTAACTACTACTCAAAACTAGAGAAGCAGTATCCTCTTTATATGTTAGATGAAGACTCATATGACAGACTTTATAATAAATTTTTAGAATTAAGAACAGATAAGACCATTGAAACGATGCAAGAGGATAATGAAGATGAGGAAGAAGAACTCTCTTTAACTGATTTTTTACGTACCTCAAATGATATATTAACAAGTGAAGAGTCTGCTCCGATTATTAAATTTGTTAATGCACTTTTTTATCAGGCGATTAAAAAAAGAGCTTCTGATATTCATATAGAAGTTCAAGAAAAAAAAGGTGAAGTCCGTTTTAGAATTGACGGAATGCTTATAAAAAATGCAGATCTGGATAAAAAAGTGGTCAATCTTATCATCAGTCGTATTAAAGTGATCTCAAACCTTGATATCTCAGAAAAAAGAATACCACAAGACGGACGAACCCAGATTAAAATTTCAGGAGAGGTTTTAGATGTACGGGTGTCTGTACTACCAACATTTTATGGTGAACGTGTTGTTATGCGTCTTTTGATGCAGAGTTCACAAATACCTGAGATTGATGAGCTGGGTTTTGATAAAGAGCTTATCGATGATGTAAAAAAACTGTTGCGATCATCTCATGGTATTATTTTGGTTACAGGTCCTACCGGAAGTGGTAAAACAACCTCTTTACACTCTTTTTTACGTGAAGTAGAAGAGCCGCATAAAAATCTTATTACCGTTGAAGATCCGGTGGAGTACAAGTCAGATAAAATTGCACAGATTCAGGTAAATGAAAAGGTTGGACTTACTTTTGCAGCAGCTTTGCGTTCTATTTTACGTCAGGATCCTGATGTTATTATGATTGGAGAGATTCGGGATGAAGAGACAGCAGATATTGCGGTACGTGCTGCCTTGACAGGTCACCTGGTTTTTTCGACACTGCATACAAACTCTGCAGCGGCAACTATTTCAAGACTTTCAGATATGGGAGTAGAACCTTTTTTAATCTCCTCTTCTTTGCTTGGAATTTTGGCACAAAGACTTGTACGGATTTTATGCAGTGTGTGTAAAGAAGAGGATGAACTTGCTGAAAACTTCTCTACAGATTACAATTTGCCAAAAGGTGTGAAAATCTATAAAGCTACTGGCTGTAAAGTATGCAATTATTCAGGATATGCCGGCAGAAAATCTATAGGAGAACTTTTGGTAATGGATGACAAAGTGAGAGATCTACTAAAAACTACCACAGATGAGCACAGTATAAAAAATGAATTACAAAAAGCCGGATTTGTAACCATTGCAGAGCAACTCCGTGAATTGCTTTTAAAAGGTGAGACTTCTTTAGATGAAGCGATACGAATTGGTCTCTAAAAAAAGAGCATTTACCCTTATAGAAGTTATGATAGCTGTTATGATAGTTTCTATTGTAATTGCTGCACTTTTTAAACTCAGGGGTGATACAAATAATCTTTTTACACAAATTCAACAGAATCAAAAATACAAAACATATACTACGTTACTCCTTTGGGAGAGAGATTATGGATTTCATAAAAAAAGTTTAAATCTTTATCGTTTTGTAGAGAATTTTACTATTGATGATGATTTACGAAGAGAGTTAAAAGAGATAAAAATAGATCTGAAATATACAAAATTAAAGAGCATAGATTTAGATACGCAAAAGTTAGAAGTGGGTAGAACAGACTTTCATTTTCAAAATTTTGAACTTTATTTCAATAGAGTGATTTTACGATGAAAAAAGCTTTTACTCTTATAGAACTTGTTGTGGCTATTTTGATCTTGTCTATTTTGATGCTTTTTTTATATAAAAGCTATTCTGATTTAAACAGGGCAAATAAAACATACGAAAAAGCAGTTTTGCAACTCAATAAAAAAGAACTTTTAAAAAAAACACTTTATCTTGATCTTTTAATGGCCTATAAAAAGAGTATGCTTATCGATAATATTGATCAACATTTTGATTTTGTCTCTTTTATGACAAAGCACTCTCTTCACAGAAGGGTAAATCCTTATGTTACCTATATTGTCAGAGATGATATTCTTTATAGACTTGAATCACTGAAACAGATAGTTTCTAGGGATATCAACAGAGATATTGCTTTTGATGTAGATAAAATTAAATCGATAACAAAATTTAAACTTTTTGGTACAAGAGATATAAAAAAAGAGTTATATCTTCTGGATCTCCGTTTATCAGAAGATGAAAGAATTCTCCTGAAAGTAAAAGTGCTTAATTAATCTTTTCTATATTTTGAAATACCACAAGGTTGATTTGGTTTTGGAGGATTTGCTTTAAGGTATTCTAAATCTTCTAAAGTCTGTGAAAGCACTCTTTTTTGTTGTAAAATTGGCAACATTAAGTTGTCTTTTTCATTAAGCGGAATTCCCCAGTCTAGAAGGATTTTTTGGACTTCATCATCCAGATCTTTGAGTGCATTTTTTATATGTTGTATTGAATTATCTATTATCATAATCAAAGTATAGCAAAAATTTAGAAAAATTTAGGTATAATTGCGTCTCCAAATTTTACGTAAAGGATTATCGATGCCAAAAATGAAATCGGTAAAAGGCGCTGTAAAGCGTTTTAAAGTTAAGAAAAATGGTCAAATTAAACGTGGAACAGCGTTTAGAAGCCACATTCTTACAAAACAAGATGCAAAAACTCGTCGTAAGCAAAATGCTCCAAAAGTAGTTGCTAAAACAGATGCAAAAAATATCAAGGAAATGATCGTTAGCTAATTGCTAAACGGTTTTCATCTCCAACTTTAAGTAGTTGGGCAAGTCCACCATAGCAGTGGCACCTTGACTGCCAAAACAGAGCAGCTAGGTAAAGAAAAATTAAGGAAAGAAAATGCCAAGAGTTAAAACAGGTGTTGTTCGTAGAAGAAGACACAAAAAAATATTAAAATTAGCAAAAGGTTTTTATAGCGGTCGCCGTAAACACTTTAGAAAAGCTAAAGAGCAAATAGAACGCTCATTAATGTATGCATTCCGTGACAGAAAGCAGAAAAAACGTGAGTTCCGTAAACTATGGATCATCCGTATCAATGCTGCATGTCGTCTTAACGGTATGAATTACTCAACTTTTATGAACGGTTTACACAAATCTGGTATCGAACTTGATCGTAAAATGCTTGCTGATATGGCAATGAACGACGCTGCTGCATTTGCAACAGTTGTTGAAGCTTCTAAAGCTGCATTAGCAAAATAGCATTTCAAGCCATCTTTGGCTTGAAATACTTCTTCCAATCCATCTACTACTTTTTAGCTTTTATGTACAAATCTGCTTATAAGATCTTCAAAAGAAAGTGGCTTGGCAAAGAGATAACCTTGTCCTAGATCACAATGAACAGAAGATAAAAATTTCTCTTGTTCCACTGTTTCTATACCTTCTGCAACTATGCTATATCCAAGTGTTTTAGAGAGTGCCACAATAGCTTCAATAACGATATTATCAGAACTTCCTTCTTTAATATCATCAACAAAGGATTTGTCAATTTTAATGGTATGTATAGGGAGATGCTTGAGATACGACATGGAGGAGTATCCTGTCCCAAAATCATCTATAGAAATTTTAAAACCATTCTCTTTAAACTTTTTGAGTAGTTTGATATTCTCACTTGTCTGTTCCATTAAAAAGCGTTCTGTTATCTCTATTTCTATCTCTTGTGGTGTAAGATTATATTTTTTTACTATGGATAAAAAACGATTTAAAAGTTCTGGTTCTCTAAATTGAATACTTGAAACATTTATAGCAATCTGCTGAAGAAAAAGATTGTTTTTTTTCATTTTTTGAAATGCTTTACAAGATTCTTCAAAAATAAAATATCCAAGAGGTATAATTATCCCGTTGTCTTCAGCAATAGAAATAAATTTATCTGGAGGAATGAACCCAAGTTGCTCATTTTCCCATCGAACAAGCGCCTCAACTGCAACAATCTTTTTTGTTTGGAGTGAATACTGTGGTTGAAAAACCATATAAATTTCATTTTTTTCAATGGCATTATGGAGTGCCATATCTATAGCTAGTTTCTTTTCAACTTGTTGAGAAAGTTCTTGTGTGTAATATTTAAAGTTGTTTTTCCCCATATCTTTTGCTAAATACATTGCACTGTCTGCATGTTTTATTAAAGTATTGGCATCTTCTCCATTTTCAGGATAGATAGCTATACCGATACTTGCCGTGCTAACAAGATGGTGAGAGTGTATATGCATTGGCTCTTTAAGTGCATTTATAATACTTGTAGCTACAATGGCAGCCTCTTTTGCTGAAGAGAGATTTTCTAAAATAACTACAAACTCATCACCACCCCACCTTGAGATAAAATCACTGTTACGTAAAGTATTTTTGAGACGTTGTGCTATTATAATAAGTACTTCATCACCTATATCATGTCCTAATGTGTCATTGATAATTTTAAATCTGTCCAGATCAATAAATAAAATAGCAAGCATATTTGTATTGCGTTTTGCAAGCAAGAGTGCATGTGCGAGATACTCTTCAAAATTTACACGATTATACAAACCAGTGAGTGAATCATGATAAGCAAGATAATCTACCTTTGCCTGAGAATTTTCTAATTCGCGTAGATCTGTCTGTATCGCTGTGTAGTTGATAGTTTTTCCAAATTGATCAGAAACCTTTTTAATAGTTACCCATACAGGAATAAGCTCTCCATTTTTTGCTTTGTTTATGATTTTCCCACGCCATAGATTATTTTGGATGATTTGATTCCACATATCTTGGTAAAAAGTATGATCTTGTATTCCTGAATGTAAAAAGCTAAGATTTTTTCCTTTTATATCATCAAGTGTATAACCATAAATATTTGTAAAAGCAGTGTTAATTGAAGTTACTTTACCATGCTCATCAGCAATAATTATAGCTTCTTCCGTGTTTTCAAAAACACTTGCAGCCTGTGCAAGTTTTATATTCTGTTCGACATATTTTGTAATATCAAGTTTGATGGCAAGATAGTTGATAAGTTTGTTATTTAGAAATACCGGAACGATAGAAGCTTTTTCATAAAAAAGTGTGCCATCTTTACGTTTGTTGATAAATTCACCCTCCCATTTTTCTCCTCTGTTGAGCTTCTCATTCATAGAGTGATAAAAAGATTCATCATGTTGATCTGATTTTAAGATTCGAGGATTTTGACCAAGTACTTCTTTTTCAGTGTATCCTGTTGTCTTTTCAAAAACATCATTAACAAACGTAATTGCTCTATCGGGGTTGGTAATAACGACTGTATTATCACTGTGCTGCATTGCATATTTAAAAGCAAGTAGCTCTTTTTTATCTTTTAAAGAACGAATATGTGTAATAATGAGAACAAGAAGGAGTATGATTGTAGAGATAAAGAAAAGAAGTGTTATCAGCTTTTGAAGAAAAAGATCTCTTTTGTATATAGAATTTAGCTCTTTGTTGAGTGCGATAATAGTCTCATGAAGTTTTGAGTTGCGAATAGTAAAAGAAGTCTTCTTTAAACTTGAGAGTGTATCAAGCATTACCATGGACTGATGATAAAAATTTTTAAGAAAAATGTGTTTTTGGATTTTATTAAGCGTTTGAAGGTTTTTTAAGATATATTTTTTATCTATGTAGTCGTTCATTGTATAACGTAAAAGATAAAAAAGGGTCTCATTTATAAGATTTTTTGCCTGAAATGAGATGTCTTTTGTTTCTGAGATAGTGTTTTGTAGATCAAAAAGAAAGTGCGAATTACTGATCAATGATGCATTTAGAGATTTGAAATACTCTATATTTTCGGTTTTACTTGCAAAATATTCTTTGAGTTTTTTGAGATTTTTTTGAACAGCTGGATTGTCTGGATAGCTAAGCTGAAGATTTGTCTCTAGAAGTTCTAAAGTTTTTCTGAATTGTTTAATACTATAATTGATTTTGTCATAATTACTAAATTGATTTAAAGATATAGAAAAATCATTAAACTCTTTATCTAAAAGTTCTAAAGTTACAATCTTTTCATGATTCTGAGTATAATTTTGAATAGATTTTTCAACATAGTATAGATAAAAAAATAAAGAGATTAAAAGTGTGATAAAAAGAGTAAGCAAGATACTGATAATATCAATTCTATTGTTACTTTGCATTATTTAATTTCTTAATTTCTTTGGCAATTCGCCATTTAAAGCGTTTAAAAAGGCCACTATTTTATCAATATCCTGAGGAGTGATTTTTCTGCCAAGTTGATATTTTGTCATGGTTAAGACAGCGAGGCGAAGATCAAATGTACGTCCATCATGAAAATATGGTGCAGTTTGTGCAATATTTCTTAATGTAGGTACTTTAAAATAGTACTTATCTCTTTTTTTATGCGTAACATTGTATCTCCCCAAGTTAGAAGTGTTTGCATCTTCAAAAATACCAAATTTATTGTACATATTTCCACCAATATTTATTCCGTGATGACAGCTAATACAGCCTTTTGATTTGAAGAGTTCATAGCCCTCTTTTTGTTTTTGTGTAATTGCATTTTTATGACCTTTCAGATAAAGATCAAAAGGGGAATTGGGTGTAATGAGTGTTTTTTCATACTCTGCTATTGCATCGGCAATATTCTCTTTTGTAATTCCATCTTTATATATTTTTTTGAATTTTATGGCATAAGATGTTTTTTTAAGCATAGGGATAAGATTTTTAAAGCTATGTCCCATCTCTTTTGGATTTTCAATTGGTCCCATAGCTTGTTCTTTCAAATCGTTTGCTCTACCATCCCAAAATTGTTTAAAGTTAAATACGGCATTATAAACAGTAGGTGCATTTATAGGTCCCTCTTGCCCTTTAATGCCAAAAGAATGGCGTAAATTGTCATCACCACCTTCTTGGAGATTATGACAGCTAGCACAACTCACTGTATTATCTTTAGAAAGGCGAGTATCAAAGAAAAGTTCTTCACCTAGTGCTACTTTTTGAGGATCCACCTTTACATATTCAGGGATAGGCTCTATAGGTTCATGCGCACAAAGAAGCGTTGTTATAAATAAAAAGAATAATATAAAAAAATGTTTTATCATGTATGTATTATACATAAATTATTCTAGTTTATGACTAAATAGATATGATTTTTTCAGGAAGAAGTTTTTGTTTGATAAAGGTTTTGTAAAAGAGAAATATCATATCTTTATCTTTTTAAAGTTCCTTATACGGGAATTTTAGATATAATACACATATGAATATAATCTCAAAAAGAACAATAGTACAATTTTACCAAAAATACCCAGATGCTAAAACAGCTTTAGAAGTATGGTACAGTGATGTTAAAAAATCAATATGGCTTACTCCAAATGATATTAAAAGAGTATATGCTGATGCTTCATTTATAGCAGATAACAGAGTAATATTTAATATCAAAGGTAATCACTACAGGTTAATAGTTCATATTGACTATTTGAGAAAATTTGTAAGAGTAAAGTTTATAGGTACACATGCTCAGTACGATAAAATCAATATAGAGGAGATATAATATGAATATCAAGCCAATCAAAACAGAACAAGATTATGATACAGCATTAGAAAGAGTTGATGAGCTTATGGAATTAGATCCAAAACTCAATACACCACTCAGTGATGAACTTGAAATTTTAGTAATGCTTATAGAAAAATATGAAGAAAGAAATTGGGCTATAAATACACCAGATCCAATTGAAGCTATAAAAGTAAGAATGGAGCAAATGAATTTAAAACAAAAAGATTTAGTACCTTACATAGGCAATAAAAGCAAAGTCTCTGAGGTGTTAAATAGAAAAATATCACTATCTTTAAATATGATAGTTAATCTAGCTCAAGGACTGCATATACCCTTTGAGGTGTTTCTATCAAACTATACAAATAAAAAGTGTATGTATTAAAATTATGATTAAAGATAAATTTAGGAGATATACTTATGGATATTAAGGATAATGATAATAAAACAAGAAGCAGATAAAATCGGTGCTAACTATAATGGTTGTGATGATAATCAAGATTGTATAAAAGCTAGAAGAGATAAGCAGGTAGAAATAAGTAATTTTGATATTAGTCAATATTTAGATGATAAAGAGATAATAGCCGAATATCTATCACAAATATTAGAAGATGTCTTTAAATCAAATTAAAAGCTCTCTTAGATCTGTTAAATCTTATTTCCAATCAAAATATTAAATATTTCAGACCATTAGATCTACTGATTTTTAAAGAGATAGAAATTTTTAAATAGAGATGTTGTAAAAACAAGTAAATGGTGGACCCTCAGGGATTCGAACCCTGGGAGGTATGACCCTCGCCGGTTTTCAAGACCGGTGCATTCGACCAACTCTGCCAAAGATCCACATTTGTAGTAAAAAGTTTTTAAATTGAAAACTGGAGGTGCCACCCAGATTTGAACTGGGGATAGCAGCTTTGCAGGCTGCGGCCTTACCACTTGGCGATGGCACCAGTTTCAATTTATCAACATGGTGCCCGGGGCCGGACTTGAACCGGCACAGTATTGCTACCGGGGGATTTTAAGTCCCCTGCGTCTACCAATTTCGCCACCCGGGCATCGTGAGTGTTTCACAGTTTAACAATTTTAAATGGAGCGGGAAACGAGGTTCGAACTCGCGACCCCAACCTTGGCAAGGTTGTGCTCTACCACTGAGCTATTCCCGCAATTTTTCGCTTACTCTGTGTAAGTGAGCCGGAATTATAGCGATTTATTTTTCATTTGTAAAGGGTTTTTGTAGAAAAATAGTAAAAAAGTGCTATAATTCTATTAAAATTACCATAATTAATGAGAGTATTACTTCATTTTATGAAATAAAAGTAAGGATATTTATGAGAAGTGACATTATTAAAAAAGGCTTTGATAAAGCACCACACCGTTCATTACTGCGTGCAACGGGTTTAAAAGATGAAGATTTTGACAAACCGTTTATTGGGATTGCAAATTCTTATATAGATATTATTCCAGGGCACTTTTTTCTTCATGAATATGGAGAGATCGTAAAAGAGGCTATTCGTGAAGCAGGTGGTGTACCATTTGTATTTAACACAATTGGTGTTGATGATGGAATTGCAATGGGGCATGATGGTATGTTGTATTCTCTTCCATCACGTGAGATTATTGCAGATTCTATTGAGACGGTAATGAATGCACACAAACTTGACGCAATGATCTGTATTCCAAACTGTGACAAGATTGTTCCGGGTATGATTATGGGTGCACTTCGTGTAAATGTTCCTACTATTTTTGTCTCAGGTGGTCCGATGCCAGCAGGTCATAAAAAAGATGGTACCCCTATTGATTTAGCAACTGCATTTGAAGCAGTTGGAGAGTTTAATGATGGGAAGATGAGCGAAGAAGAACTCAAAGATATTGAGTGTAATGCCTGTCCGTCAGGTGGAAGCTGCTCTGGTATGTTTACGGCAAACTCTATGAATACACTTTGTGAAGCGATGGGGATTGCACTTCCTGGTAATGGTACTGTACTTGCAATGACTCCTGAGCGTATTGAGATGGTTAAAAAAGCTGCCAAAAGAATTGTTGAACTTGCAAAGATGGAAAACAATGAGAAGTACAACTTCAAAAATATCTTAAATGAAAAAGCGGTTCACAACGCATTTGTTGTAGATATGGCAATGGGTGGAAGCTCAAATACGGTACTTCATATGTTGGCTATTTCGCGTGAGGCTGATGTTGAATACAAAATTGAAAATATCAATAAAATTGCTGAGAAAGTCGCACATATCGCAAAGATCTCTCCATCATTAACGACTGTTCATATGAAAGATATTGATGATGCAGGTGGTGTAAATGCTGTAATGAAAGAGGTAAGTCGCAGAGGTGAGGATATTTTACATCTTGATGCTTTAACTATTACAGGTGAGACCTTAGGCGATCGTATTAAAGATGCCTATATTAAAGATACTTCTATTATTCATACAAATGAAAATGCCTATTCTCAAGTTGGTGGGCTTTCAATTCTCTTTGGAAACTTAGCTGAAGAGGGTGCGGTTATCAAAGCTGCTGGAATAGTAGATAGTATGCGTCACTTCAAAGGTACGGCGATCTGTTTTAACTCACAACCAGAAGCAATAGCCGGGATTATGGCACATAAAGTCAAACCTGGTAATATTGTTGTTATTCGCTACGAGGGTCCAAAAGGTGGTCCTGGTATGCAGGAGATGTTAGCACCTACGGCTCTTATTCAGGGTATGGGACTTGGTGAGAGTGTTGCACTCATTACCGATGGTCGCTTTAGTGGTGCTACAAAAGGGGCTTCAATCGGACATGTATCTCCTGAAGCGGCAGAAGGTGGACTTATTGCTTTGATTGAAGATGGTGATGAGATCGAACTAGATGTTGATAAGCATATTTTACGTCTTAATGTTGATGAAGAGACTATCGCGAAACGAAGAGCTGAATACAAACCGTATAAAAATGAAGTAAAATCGAAATGGTTGAAACGCTATCAACTACTTGTATCAAACGCATCAAACGGTGCAGTATTAAAAACTGAATTATAGGAAAGATTTTGAGCGCAATTGCAATAAAATATGAAGATAAAATAGTAGATCTGCAAACTGCAGAAGAGTTGGGGCTCAGTGGCCAAGAGATAGAGTTAGATAATTCACCAGAAGCATTAGAAGTGCTGCGTCACTCAACAGCGCATCTAATGGCACAGGCGATTAAATCACTCTACAGTGATGCTGAGTTTTATGTAGGTCCTGTTGTAAAAGAGGGTTTTTACTATGACTTTAAAACATCAGAAGAGATAGGTGAGGCAGACCTTAAAAAGATAGAGAAGCAGATGCTCTCTTTTGCAAAGAAAAAATTTCCAATTGAGCGTTAT
>Ga0256836_1001189_pt1 | contig 11970 bp, 10 predicted proteins | sample 4561380metaG_FD_185974 | JGI IMG/M metagenome (GOLD analysis project Ga0256836, IMG submission 185974) | Hydrothermal vent microbial communities from Guaymas Basin, Mexico - 4561-380 | ecosystem: Environmental > Aquatic > Marine > Hydrothermal vents | place: Mexico: Guaymas Basin | collected...
CTCAAAGACGGTGCAATGAAAAAAGATGTACCAATGCTCTTTACACATCTTACTGAAGCAGAAGCCATTAAACTATTTGCAAATACCTATCTTGCAATGCGAGTTGCTTTTTTTAATGAACTTGATTCATACACGTATAAACATGGGCTTAATTCTCAAGAGATTGTTGAAGGTATCGGACTTGATCCAAGAATTGGAATGTATTATAACAATCCTAGTTTTGGTTATGGTGGGTATTGTCTCCCTAAAGATACAAAGCAACTCCTTGCAAACTTTTCTGATGTACCAAATAATTTGATTAAAGCTATTGTAGATTCAAATGATACAAGAAAAGAGTTTATAGTTGATGCTATTTTGGAAAAATCTCCAAAAACAGTTGGTGTATATAGATTGATTATGAAAGCAGACAGTGATAACTTCAGAGCAAGTGCTATTTTTGATATTATTAAAAAGTTACAGGATAAAGGTATTGAAGTAGTGGTATATGAGCCTGTAATACAAGAGAGTTCATTTGATGGTATGAAGGTTATAGAGAATCTTGATGACTTTATAGAGATGAGTGATATTATTGTGGCTAATAGAGTGGCAGATGAGTTAGCAGAGGCGAAAGAAAAGGTATTTACAAGAGATATATTTCATTGTGATTCCTAAGTAGCATTTTTAATGCTACTTAGTTGATCTGTATTTGTGAAACTCTTGTGTTTTTCCCTCAAAAAGTAGTTTTTGTGTTATGTATGTGTAGCTTAAAAGATGTTTTTTAAGCTCTGCGCATTGCGTTGAATTGTTATCTTGACATTTGAGCGCTTTGTTCTGCAGGTTGTACTCTATATGTTTTCCATCTTCGATCCAGCCTAAAATACCATTATGAAAATAGGGTGCAAAAAACTTTGTATCGCTAAAGAGTGATTTTCCTGTTGCATTTGGTAAATATTTTTTATAATCACCAAAAATCAAATCCATTACTGTCGGTGCAATGTCCATTTGTGAGAGAACTGTATCAATGAGTTGAGGCTTGAGTTTATCTGCATAAACAACAAAAGGAATCTGGTAATTTTCCAAAGTACCATTAAGGTGTCCGCCACAATGGTCTGCAAAAAAGATATAGACGGTATTTGGATACTCTTTTTGCATCTTTTCTAAAAATATTCCAAGTGAATAATCTGAAAAATAGAGCGCATTTAAGTTTTTATTGAGCGCTTTATTATCGGTAAAATGTTTTGTTTTAAACTCTTTTGGCACAACATCATCATGGGTCGTTGCTCCATTAATACCAATAACAAAAGGTTTGTCTTTGGGTAGTTTTGTGAAGATAAAATTATAAAGATCATAATCTTGCACACCCCAGTAGTTCATTGGATATTTTCTCTTTTGTATATCTCTTTTACCATAACTTTGTGAAAAGCCAAGAGATTGTGCCAGACTTCCTGTTCCGCTTGTATCTTTGCTGGTTCCCTGAAAGAAGATGGACTCATACCCTTTTTTATTAAAAAAATAGATAAGAGAGTCATAATGATAACTCTGTAGTTGTGTTTTTGCTATGGATTTTCCAAGTGGGTTTGGGAATGATGTTAAGGTTGCAAACATACCTTCTGTGGTTCTGTGACCGTTGGCTATCATATACTTTGGTTTAATACCTTTTTCATAAAGTTTGTTGAAATTTGGTGTTGTATTTTTTGCAAAACCATAGGGTTGAAGCCATTTTGCACTCCAGCTTTCACTAAAAAAGAGGACAACGTTTGGTTGTTTTTCTCTGTATGGTGAGGCAAAGCTTGTGTGTTTGTCCCCATACAATGTTTGAAAAGTCTGTTGTATCTCTTGAGGTTTAGGCTGTGGCAATGGAAGCATCTTTGGCTCTTTTGAAGCTTTTGAGAGGGCATAGACGATATTGTAAACGCTATTGAGTGCAACCTGTGCTTTTTCAACATCGCCAATTTCATTAGCTTGATACGGATGCAAAGGAATATGTTGAAATTCTCCACGAATGAAAAAAACAGTCAAAAGAGTAACGGCAAGTAGTTTTAAAGGGGTTGTTTTTGTAAATTTTTGATAGAGATCAATTTTACTGAGCAGATATACTAAAATAGCAGAGACTATAAACCCTAGAATAGTCAAAAGAAAAAATTTATTAAAAGCTGTTTGCATCAGAGGGACAAAATCTACAAAAAAGTCTGTTATTTCATAACCAATATGTCGTCGTGATTCTGCAAAATAGAAGATATCTGAAATTTGGATAAGAAAAAAAGAGACACTCAGCCCAATAAAAAGAGTTTTTGAAAGTATCTTAGAAAACGAAAACAGCATTACAATAAGTGCAACAAAAGCACTGACGGCAAAATCAAATTTATAACCCCAAAAAATAGCATATATTTCATTAAAACCCAAATAAAAACTAAACAAAAATTTTGTCAATAAAAGAAGCGCGTAGTTGATGAAAAAAACAGTAAAATAATTTTTAAAAAATTGCATATATCCTCCGGATTAAAGAAATTATTCTAGCAAAAGAGTCTTCAGCCTTATTTAAAAATAAAAGCTTAATGTAATGTTTGGATCTCTCTTGGTTAAATCAATTCTCAAATCAGTATCATTTGCCATAAAAGCATCATGTATAAACAGAGCGATAAAGTTTCCTACTGCAGCACTGTACATTTGGTCTGAAAATGAGTGTAATTGACTCTCAATTCGTTGATATGCACTTGCAGTGGCTGTTAAATAGTTGATGCCGCAAATAGAGTATTTTGCCCAAAGAGGTATGTTCATCTGATGCACATTTCTTCTGGTTAAGGCAGCTGCAGCAAAGGGAGTGACTGCATGGTTTGATCCAAAAGCATCTTCATTACCACCACCAGGTGATGTTTTGTCAATATGGATGTTTGTAAAAGTAACATATCCTCTACCAATAGCTAAAGCAGAAGCTTCTACAGCTATTCTTTTTACCTTTTTTGTCATGTCTTTATCAGAAACAAATACAGCAGTTGTATATGTAATGGCTGTTGATATACTTCTGAAATGATCGGCATCCTCTTCAGAAAAAGTGTAGTCATCAGGATCATCTTTCATAATATGCTTTGTAATATCATCATCATATCCAGTAAGATCAAGCGTCAAGCCTGTAGCTACCGGTGCCCATGTCATAGGATCTACAGCAGCATTATACGCCGCACCTTTTGTTCTCTCCCAATTGTAAGAGAGACTCTTTGTACTACATGCAGAAAAAAAGATTCCAAAGAAGAGTATTGTAATTATTTGTAATGTGCTTGTTAGCTTCAATTATTTGCCTTTGATTTTTCTTTTTATATTGACCATATCTTCAAGTTTTTTGGCTTCACTGAGCACTATTGCTACTGCTTCTTTTTCATCAAAATCAGCCAATCTTGCATACTCTTTGGCTAGTATCGGCAGATCTTCATCAAATTTTGCCCAAAATTTATTAAAGTTTTTGAGTCCTTCCTTTGGTGGAATTTCTTTAAATTCCATACGATTGATATCTACGAGTGAGAATTTGTAACTGCCGTCATCTTGTTTTGAAATGAGAATATTGCCAAGTGAATAATCAACATGCCAGACACCTTTTTGATGAATTTCATAGGTAAATTTTGCAAACTCTTTGAGTATCTGCTCCACATTGTCAACTTTATGGTGAAAAACTTCTCTGATTGTAAAATCATAAGGCTCGTACCGAGAGATAAAATAGCTCTCACTTAAGAGCCCAAAGCTAAAAAATTCTATAATGCCTATGGGCTCAGGAGTATTTACTCCAAGTTCTTGAAGTTTTATAGCATTTATAAATGATTTTTTTGCTTTGCCCTCACGAAAAAAAGTGTAAGCAACTCTATTGATGAAATGGGGAACTTTAAATGATTTTACAACACATTTAATATTATTTATCTCAATTATTTTTAGCTCATTTCTGGCTTTATGAATAGAATTATGATTTTTATCAAATATATTTTGAATGTTTTCAATACTTTTTTTAAAGTTTTGAAAGTGAGAATTTATTTGAATTTTGGAATTTTTCATAGTTTTTTTCATTAATTTAATTAAGATCTTTTTTAAGTCTATCAATTACATCGAAAAGGTTATAAATATCTTCTTTAGAAATTGTTGATATATCTTTTAATTTATTTTTTATGTTGGTTGATGATATATTTTTTGTTCTTTTAATATACTTTACTTCACATAATGGTTTAAGGTAGTCAAATTTCTTTTTCCAATCATCTCCCATCACTAAGATATCTGCTTTATATTTTTTAATGTCCTTTTTCTTCTGATTCCATTTCTTTTCAGGGAATACACCATCTACGTATTTGATAGAAGCAACTATTTTAGCTCTTTGTTTATATGGTATGATCGTTTTTTTATTTTTTTTCTGATTAAATTTATCAGTAGAAATACCAACGTACAGTACATCTCCCATTTTTTTTAATCTCTTTAATAGTCGAAGATGTCCAATATGAAAAAGATCAAATGTTCCATAGGTAATAATAACTTTTTTCTTTTTCTTCATTTTTTACTCTTCCCCTTTTTCTGTAAAAATTTTCAAGTTTTTGATATGTTTTGGTAATTGTTGTTCTTTTGGAGGAAGTGACATATAATCACCATAAGTATGAGATAAATAATAATCACAGTCTTGAGGTGCATAGAATTCATTGCCTTCAAAGTTTATTTTTTTAAGAGGAAAAAATTTTCTTTTTTTGTAAACTCTTTTTAGTGCTGAATCATAGCCAAACCCAATAAGAGAAGAGGATGTTTTTTTTGCACTTTGAATAAGTAAAGTTTGTATGTTGTCAAGAAATTGAAGTGTAAAAATTTTCCCAATTAATCTATATTTGATTTTACCTCGTGATTGTATTTTTGTTTGTTTTATTTTAAGAAGATTTCTGGCAAAATCTTTTTTGATAAATCGTAATAAAGGATTTTCAGGTAAATTATCATAAGGGAATATATCAACAAAAAGTCCTAAGTGATATTGCTCTTTACCTGTTTCAAACCATTCTAATACTTGTGAATTTTTATCTCTTACTTTCATAGGAGATATGGTGTCAAAATAGCCTCGGTCTGTATGTTCAGTTTGTAAATATAAATTTTTTGGAAGTGCAAAAGGAGCTACTTTAATAAACTTTTCATAGTTTTCTCGTGTCATAGCTATATCAATATCATCATCCCATGGAATAAAACCTTGATGTCGTACTGCACCAAGAAGTGTTCCTCCATCAAGCCAGTATTCAATATCGTTAGATTCACATATTGTATGAATTTCTTGAAGCATATTAAGCATTATGAGTTGTGCTTTTCGTAAATCATTGATTACTGGCATTATTATAACCTTGTTTTAGATGTGTTATTATATCATTATTAATTTAAGGAAGAGTAATGCGTATTGCTGTAGTTGTAAGAAGTTTAAAGATTGGAGGAATGGAAAGAGTTGCGGTAAACCTTAGTGAAGCTTTTGCAGATGCTGGTGATGAGTCACATTTGATATATTTTAAAGACAAAAAAAGAGCATTTACTCCAAAAGAGAGTGTCCATTTTCATCATTTTAATCTTGATAGAATAGTAGATATAACATTAATAGGTTTTTTTTTGAAAATAGTTGCAAAACTTTTGAATGGAATTTTTAGAGGAACTTATTTTATATATAGTGGTGTATTGTTTTCAGTGGCATTTAAATACAAGTTGAAACAATTAGAAAATAAATATGGAAAATTTGATTTAATAATTTTACGAGGGCATGGAACTTTTGAATTAATATGGCCGATAAAAGATGATCGTATGGTTCAAATGATAGAAAGTATTTTTATAAAACATGGAACAGTAGTCAACGATTTTTATATAAAGTGTCTTTATACTGATAAAAATTTAGCCGGTGTCTCAAGTGGTGTAGAAAAAAAAATAAAAGAGGTTTTGTCACAGACTTCAGTACACGCCAAATCTGTAAACGTAGTCAATAATCCATTGGATATTTTAAGTATAAAAGAAAAAGCCAATGCTTATAAACCTGATATTTCTGAAAAATATATAGTTAGCGTAGGAAGAATTACACCCAATAAAAATATCTCTTTTTTACTAGAAAGTTATAAATATGCTAGAGAACAATTAGGCTTACAGTTGCCTTTGGTGCTCATAGGAGATGGGCACGATATGCCAAATATAAAGAAACAGATTCAAAACTTAGATTTAGGAAGATTTGTAACTATTTTGGGATTATTAGAGAATCCATATCCTTGGATTAAAAATGCAGAATTATTTACTTTGACATCAAAAGCAGAAGGCTTGCCAACAGTAGTATTGGAAGCATTAGCATGTGAAACAAAAATTGTTTCCACAAAATCACAAGGTGGTATTAGAGATATTATGTATGATGAACTAGAAAATTATTTAGTAGATTTTAGTGTTGAAATGTTTGCTCAAAAAATAATTGATACAATTAATGAAGAATATATATGGGATTTTGAAAAATTTACAAAGAAATTTGAACCTGCAAGTATTGTAAAAAGGTATAAAGAGCTTTATTTATAAAAAAGCTCTTTGTTTATTTGAAATTGCCTTACTTTTTTTATAAAATTTTTAGAGTCTTCTTGCTCTTTTTTTATTGAATTGATAAGATATTTTCGCTGTTTTATCTGCTGTAGCATCCATCTGTTTATTGAACGATTGTAATGGTATAGATCGTAATAATTTTGTAGATTAAAAATAATTTTGTCTGCATACTGGAAATCATAAAGTGTAACATTGGAAAAATTACTTAAAGTTTGCACCAGATAAAGCTTAAAGCGCATAAACTCCTCAAGCTGTTTTCTCTCTTCATAAACTTTATAGGCAAGTATGGAATAGGGCGGAAAAAATAGAATGAATTGAGTATTTGGATGATTTTGAATAAGAGGTTTTATATTGATGTCGAAGTTTTTTTTCATTAACGAAAATTTTTTTTCAGACTCTTTTGCTTCATTGTCAAAAAATTTACGATCTTTCCATTTTTGATGTAAAACTTTTAAAATCTCTTTTTGTTTTGTTTTGGAATGCCATTCATACATCTTTGAAAAATCATACAATATTGCATCTTTTTTTGAAAATAATACCTTAAAAGAACGTTTTAATGTATCACTTGACATAAGGTATTTATAATCATTTAATAGTTTTTCATCATAGAGATATTCCGGAAAAAAGGCCTCTCCATGCTTATATCTGTTAGGAGCACCGTAATAAGAAAAAAAGTCTATTCCTAAAAGTATATTTTTGATATTTTTATGTCTCAATGCTGTTTGCATAGTAAGACCCTGTTCGTATGCACTAGATCCGGCCATTGATAGCTTTATGGGTTTTTGCCATTGTAGTATCTTTTTAAAATCATTAATAGAAAAATTTTGTGTCATTGAAGTACCTATAATGATGCTGTCATAATCAAAATTTTTTGCCAATCCGGCATTGAGCTCTCGGGAATTTTCATAAGGAATTTTATAAAAAGTACTTTTTCTGTATTGTTGATAAGGGTCGACAATATAGTTGATGACACCTATGAGCAATAATATAACGATGCTTAACGACCAAGTTTTTATCCATTTTTTAGCAGTCATAAAATTTTCCTAAAAATCATAATATAAAAATGTTGTTGCATGGTTTATCATTAAAATTGCAAATAAGAATAAAAAACCGCAATAATAGGCCATATACTTTTTACGATATACCTTTTTCGCCATCTCTTGAGAATTTTTAAAAAACAATACAACAATAAATGCCAGGATAAACCAGTCTAAATGTATATGCATCGTTGAAGAGAGAGCAAAACCATTAAAACCAAACATACTTTTTAGAATTTCTAATGCATCGTTGAGATCTTTTGCCCGAAAAAATACCCATGCAAAATTTATAAAATTGATAGTTATAAACCATGCCAGTATTACAGGAAGTTTGTAGCCGATTTTTCGCCATATTCTATGAATAACCAGTGCCAAACCGTGTAAAAATCCCCAAAAAACAAAATTCCATCCTGCTCCATGCCAAAGTCCACCTATTAAAAAAGTTATTAGTAAATTTGTATAAGTTTTTAGTTCCCCTGTTTTGCTTCCACCCAGTGGGATATATATATAATCTCGCAAAAAATGTGAAAGTGTTATATGCCATCTTCTCCAAAAGTCCTGAATAGAAGTTGCTTTATACGGGGAGTCAAAATTGGTAGGGAGTTTAATATTAAAAAGAAGTGCAGCACCTATTGCCATATCTGTATAGCCGCTAAAATCAAAATAAAGCTGAAGTGTATAAGCAAAACTTGTTGTCCATGCCTCTATGAGATGAAGCGATGGCACATTGTCAAACCCTTGGTTTGCTATTGTTGCAAAGTTATCTGCAATGACGACCTTTTTGAAAAGTCCTATAGAAAAGAAGAATATGCCTGTAGCAATATTTTTATATTTTATAAGCATATTTGATTTAGAAGCAAACTGAGGCATCATCTCTTTATGATGGACAATTGGACCGGCTATAAGTTGAGGGAAAAAAGTAACAAAGAGAGCATAATTTAAAAAATCGTATTCATGTGTTTGGTTTTTATAACTATCTACTAAATATGATATTTGTTGGAAGGTAAAAAAACTGATACCAAGTGGTAAAGCCAAATGGTAAAAGCCTATATTCTCATTCCAGATATAGTTATAATTTTCTATAAAAAAATTTCGGTATTTAAAATAAGCCAGAAGAAAAACATTACTCAATATACCAAAAACAAGAATCATTTTTTTACTGACTTTTGTATTTTGTATATCTCTGTTTAAAACATTACCTACAGTATAGTTAAATAACATTGAGAGGAGTATGATTGGCAGATAAATAGGATTCCACCAACTATAAAAAAAGAGTGAAGCAAAAACAAGAAAACCTTTTGCTCCTACTAAAAGCCTTTTTTTTAATAGAAAAAAATAGATAAAAAAAGTAACAGGTAAAAAGAGAAATATATACTCATAACTATTAAATAACAACTGTTTTTCCTAAAAGAATTTTTTGTAGTTTTTGTGTTGTAGTACGAAAAAAAGCTCGTGTTTTCTTACTGCTCTTCTAAAATAACTCTTATCTTTGCTTAAGAGTTCTTTTTTTGACAATCTAGTACAGTTTTTATAGGCTCTTTTTAAAGATATGGGCAAGAAAGAGTCTCTTAAATCATGGATAGCTTCAAGAGCAAAATATTTCTCTTTTTGTAATGTATCCGTGAGGGAAAAAGAGTATATGCTGTCGTATTGAAATTCATTAAAATTTACAGGTAAATCTACACTGCCAAACATCTCTCCTATTGGATAAATTTCACTTTGTTTGAGATGATTTGTATAGAGTAATATTTGCGTATCTAATTCAAGATTATCTAAAGCCTTTAATAAACTGAGTGTTGTGTACTTGTGATCCGGATGTGAATCTATTTGAGGATGTGGAGTGATAATAATCGTTGGTTGCAGTTGTGTCAAAATCTCTTTGATGTCATTATAAAATGCTTGAAAGTTTGGATCAACTTTTTGGGGAAGTTGTATTTTGGCATGGTTGACTTTTCTGTACTTTTGCATAGAACCAAAATCTTTTATGGAAGAAACAGTATTTTGTTCTGTATTGTTATACATAAACTCTAAACTTCCACCAAAGTATCCAAGGGCTATAGAGTTTTCAACTGCTACTTCACCAAATGAGGGAATATGAAGTGCATCTAAAAGACGAAGATGTGCTTTTTTTTGAGCAGCTTCTGTTTTGTTGCCTTCGTAAAAATCACAATAGTTACACACACCTTTTTCTCCCATGGTTGTTGTCACTATTGTTACATTTTTGGCAGTTTTGTAGAGTCCAAAGGCAGCTATTTCTGCATCGTCAGCGTGAGGGGCCAGTATAAGTATAGTGTCACTTTCGAGATCTATTTTGTTTTTAAACCCATAGAGTTTAGATGTTTTTGAAACGAGTTTTATGTTTGTTTTTATCTGAACATTGTTTTTTATGTGAGAAATGTTTATATATCTAAGCCCACGTGCCCCATATTCAAAATAATGTTTTGTGTCTCCAATCTGCATATAGGGTTTGACAAAATAAGACAATAAATTAGTGGCAATTTTTATCTCTAAAAAAAGCGTATCGTAGTTATCGTCTGTTTGTAGGTCTAAATTTGTTGTATCTAAGTCTATTTCTTTTATGAAATGTTTTTCCAAATCATAGATATAATCTTTTTTTTGATCATATTTATATTTTGTAGCTTTTTTAAATACAATAAAAAAAGAGATAAATAATAGTAAAATAAGCATATAAAGCATTGTAAAAACTCCTTGTGAAATTTTATCCAAAGTTTACTGTGTTAAAATAAGAATATGAAAATAACTGCAAATATTATTACCTTAAATGAAGAAAAAAATATTGAAGATGTCATAAAATCAGTTCAAGAAGTTTGTGATGAGGTTTTAGTTGTTGATTCACTCAGTAGCGACAGAACTTGTGAAATTGCTGAGTCTTTGGGTGCAAAAGTTGTTAAACAAGCCTATCTTGGTGATGGTAAGCAAAAAGCTTTTGGTGTTCCTTTGGCAAAGAATGACTGGATTTTGAGTATTGATGCAGATGAACGACTTGATAGTGATGCCATAGAGGCCATAAAAGCACTTGATCTGGACAATACTGAGTATGATGGATTTAGTTTTGCACGAAAAACTTTTGTAGGAAAAGCCTACATAAAGCTATGGTATCCCGATAGGGTAGTGCGGCTTTACAATCGTAAAAAATGTTCTTATACAACAGCAGGTGGGCACGCAAAAGTAGATGCCAAAAATGTCAAAGATTTAGATGCACATATGTTGCACTACTCTTATGATGATTATGGACATATGATAAAAACTATGCATAAATTTATTACGCGTGGAGCAAAACTTGCTTATGAAGATGGTAAACGGGCAAATAAGCTAGATCCTTTTTTGCATGGAGCAGGGGCTCTTTTTAAAGCGCTTGTTCTAAAAGGTGGAGCTTTTCACGGTATAGACGGATGGAATGTAGCTGTTATTTCTGCATTTAGTTCTTATATGAAATATGCGTTAATGTTGGAGATGCAAGCAAATGAACAATAAAAAAACTTTAATAGAATTATGTATGTCCCCAGATCTTGGTGGGTTGGAGTTATATATGGTCCGTGCTGCTCAGGCTTTACGAGATGAGTTTGATGTTATATCTGTCATCAACAGTGACACTAAACTGAAAAGTTATTATACTCAAGAAGATCAGGTGGTTCAGATAGAGAAAAATTCAAATTTTTTAATGTATGGTGCCGCTAAAAAACTTGCACAACTTTTTGATGAGAAAGATGTGGATGTTGTGCATTTGCACTGGACAAAAGATATTGCATTTGTTGTGTTGGCAAAATTGCTCTCTAAGCGTAAACCAAAACTTGTACAAACGCGTAATATGACAATGACTCGATTTAAAGATGACTTTTATCATCGGTTTTTATATAAAAATATAGATATGATGTTGCCAGTTACTCATCAGGTTAAAGAGCAGTTGGAAAAATTTATTCCCCATGATATTCGACCAAAAATTGAAGTGCTCTATATGGGTTCAGATAAAACAGAGATGCTTAACGAGCAAGAGTTACAAGCATTTAAAAAAGAGATTGGTCTGCAAGAGGATAATTTTAATATTGGCATGGTTGGTCGTATTAATGAAGCTAAAGGGCAGCATCTGCTCATAGAAGCTGTGGCAAAGCTAGACGATGAAAAAGTTCATGCTTATTTTGTTGGGCATGAGATGAAAGAGGGCTATATTCAATCACTTGAGGCAAAAGCAAAAGAGTTAGGTGTTGGAGATAGAGTGCATTTTTTAGGATTTATGAAAAATCCACATCACTTTTTTCAGGCTTGTGATGCAATAGTATTGGCTTCAAGACGCGAAACATTCGGACTCGTACTCATCGAAGCTATGCAGGTGAAAACTGCAGTTATTGGATCAAACAGTGGCGGTGTGGTTGAGATT
>Ga0256836_1001191_pt1 | contig 11954 bp, 9 predicted proteins | sample 4561380metaG_FD_185974 | JGI IMG/M metagenome (GOLD analysis project Ga0256836, IMG submission 185974) | Hydrothermal vent microbial communities from Guaymas Basin, Mexico - 4561-380 | ecosystem: Environmental > Aquatic > Marine > Hydrothermal vents | place: Mexico: Guaymas Basin | collected...
AGGGGAAACACCCGGACCCATTTCGAACCCGGCAGTTAAGCCCTACAGCGCTGATGATACTGCTCCCTTCGGGAGTGGGAAAGTAGGTCCCTGCTAGGATTTAAAGTAAATACTCTTTTTAGTACTGCACTTTGCTTTTATCTCCCTTTCCCTTATTAAAGAGTCTGGCACTTGGTTTCTCTGCTCTTCTAAATGATTCTCTTTTAATTTGTAAGCTTTTAAATTATTTTAAATTATTTATTTCTTTTTTTTCTTATCCGAGTTAGTATAATTTTTTATAAAATGTGTTAAAATAGTACAAAAAAAGGATATGTTCTATGAGAAGTGATGAAGTAAAAAAAGGGTGGCATAGAGCTCCACATAGAAGTCTTTTTAGAGCAACGGGTCTAAAAGATGAAGATTTTGATAAGCCCTTTATAGGTGTTGCTAATAGTTTTATTGAAATAATTCCTGGGCACTTTTTTTTAAATAAATATGCAGAAATTGTAAAAGATGAGATTAGAAAAAATGGATGTGTGCCGTTTGAGTTTAATACAATTGGTGTAGATGATGGAATTGCAATGGGTCATGATGGGATGCTTTATAGTTTACCTAGTCGTGAAATTATTGCAAATAGTATTGAAACTGTAATGAACGCTCATAAACTTGATGCTCTTATTTGTATACCAAATTGTGATAAAATAACTCCCGGTATGGTAATGGGAGCACTTAGAGTGAATGTACCAACTATTTTTGTAACCGGCGGACCTATGAGAGCCGGTCATATGGCGGATGGAACACCTATTGATTTGGCTACTGTATTTGAAGGTGTTGGTAAGTTTGAAAAAGGTGAAATTGACGAAGAGACTTTATATAATCTTGAGTGTTTAGCATGTCCTGGCGGAGGAAGTTGTAGTGGTATGTTTACGGCAAACAGTATGAATACATTGATTGAAGCAATGGGAATTGCCTTAAAAGGAAACGGAACAATCTTGGCGTTAACTCCGGAGAGAGAAGAACTATTAAGAAAAGCAGCAAGAAGAATATGTGAAATTGCAAAAGATGAAAAATTAACTCAAAAATACAAAATAAGAAATATTATAAATGAAAAAGCAGTCCATAATGCATTTGTAGTGGATATGGCAATGGGAGGAAGTTCAAATACGGTATTACATATGATGGCAATTGCAAAAGAAGCCGGAGTTGGTTTTGATTTGCATAAGTTAAACGATATTGCTCGTCATACGTCTCATATTGCAAAAATTTCGCCGTCTCTTCAAACGGTACATATGGAAGATATTCATAGAGCTGGTGGTATGAGTGCTGTTATGAAAGAGATAAGTAAAAGAAGTGATACAATTTTGTATCTTGATAATCCGGTAATTGAAGGTGGAACGGTTGAAGATAGAATAAAGGATGCTGAAGTTAAAGACTATAATATTATTCATTCTGTTGAGAATCCTTATAATAAAGTTGGTGGACTTGCAATTTTATTTGGTAATCTAGCAGAAGAAGGATGTGTAATTAAAACGGCAGGAATTACAGGAAGTAGAAAATTTAAAGGTCGTGCAGTGTGTTTTGATTCTCAAGCTGAAGCAATTGAAGGTATTACATCCGGAAAAATAAAAGAAGGTGATGTAGTTGTAATTAGATATGAAGGTCCAAAAGGTGGTCCTGGAATGCAAGAAATGCTTGCACCTACTTCTCTTATAATGGGAATGGGCTTAGGAGATAAAGTAGCACTTATTACAGATGGTAGATTCTCTGGTGCAACGAGAGGTCTTAGTATAGGGCACGTTAGCCCAGAAGCAGCGGAAGGAGGAATGATAGGGCTTCTTAAAGATGGAGATATAATTGAGATTGATGTTGATAACTTTTCAATTAATGTTTTATTAGATGAAAAAGAAATTGAAAAAAGAAAAAAAGAGTTTACTCCTAAGAAAAAAGAAGTTCCGGGTAAATGGTTAAGACAATATAGAATGCTTGTAACAAATGCAAGTAACGGGGCGATTTTAAGGGCTGATTAATGCCCTTTTTATCAAAGGTTAGAAAATGAAATTGAAAATTTATATATCTATTATTTTATTATCTTTATTTGTTATAGGGTTTTCAATATATTTTACTCACAAAAGTATTTCTCAAGTTACTTTGCAACAAGCAAAAGAGTTATATAAAGATAGAATTAAAGAGTATAAAGTTTTTTTAGAAAATAAAAAAATTTTTTTAAATTCTTTTGCGAAATTTATATCGAGTTCTCCTATTATTAAAAAAGCTTATATTGAAAATAATAGAAGTTTAATTATCTCTTATATTAAGCCTCTTTATGATAATTTATATAAAAATGGTTTAATAAAAGAGATACATTTTTTTAAAAGACCGGCTATAAGTTTTGTAAATTTTTCAGATTTAAAAACGTTTAATATTAATGTTTCTAAAAGTAGAGCGGATATTTTATGGATAAATACTTCTTTTGCACCTTCTACACATTTTTATGTATGTAGAAATTATCCGGGGCTGAGAGCTACTTATCCTATTATAAGTAATGATAAACTATTAGGTAGTGTATCTTTTGGAGTTGATATTAGAGTATTTAAGACTTTTTTTCAACATATAGGTGCGGGAGATGTTAGTATTTATTTAAATAATGATGAGTTAAAATCAATGCTTTTACCTGATAAATATTCAATATATGAAAAACTTCCTAATTATGAAAATTTTAAAATATTTGGGAAACCGTTTAAAATTAAATTGGAAGAGGGAGTTGAGATACATAATAATTATGTTTTTTCAAAAATTAAAATAAAAGATTTTTTTAATAAAACTATGGCTTATTTGGTAATTAGAGATAATATTAAACCTTCTATTTCTATTTTGAAAAAGACTTTAACTGAAAAAATGATTATAGAAATAATCCATTTTTTACTCGTATTTTCTATAGTGTTTATTTTATTTAAATGGCTTTTTGATAAAATGAAAGAGTTCAATAATATCTTAAAGTTGGTAAAATCTCATAAATTTGAGGAAATTCCTCCTAAAACAAAACCAAGAGACGAACTTGATATTTATAAAAACAATTTAATAGATGTTGCGAAAAGTATTAAAACTTATATTAAGTTATTAACTCAAAAGGTGGAAGAATATAGTGATAAAATTTATAAAGACGGATTAACGGAAGTTTTAAATAGGAGATTTTTAGAAGAAAAAGCTCATGAATTATTTGTAAAATATACTCTGACGGATACATCTGTTGGTATTATTATGTTTGATATTGATGATTTTAAAAAAATTAACGATACATATGGACATGATATAGGAGATATAGTTTTAATAAAATTAACTCAAACCGTAAAAAAAATTATAAGAAAAGGAGATCTGTTTATTAGATATGGAGGAGAAGAATTTTTAATTATTCTTCCGAATTCCAATATCGAAAATACTTATAAAATAGCTGAGAAAATTAGAAAGGAAATAGAAAATTTAAGTATAGAAATAAATGATAAAAAATTAAAATTTACTATTAGTTTGGGAATTAGTGAAGTTAATATTTTAGATAATTCTTTATTTGATTCTATTAAAAGGGCTGATGTTAATCTTTATAAAGCTAAACAAAAAGGTAAAAATAGAGTTGAAATTTAAAATTTAAATATTTCTTTAAGTATGTTTATTATATTTGGGTGTTTATAGATTTCAGCGTGGGAAGTGTTGTTTATAATTTTTAGTTTATTTAGATTAGGAATGTTTTTTAAAAGATTTTCAAGATTTTTTTGAGGAATGATTTCATCATTTTCAACAGCTAGTATATTTACCGGTTGATTTACTTTCTTTATCCATTGAAATTCTTTAAATTTATGTTTTAGTAAGAGTTTAATTGGTAAAAATGGATATTTTGATTTGGCTATGTTTAATATTGAATCAAAAGGCGTAATTAAAACGAGTTTTTTATCTGTTTTAGAAGCCACATAGGTTGCTATTGCACTTCCTAAACTTCTACCTACTATTATATCCGGATTATAATAGTTAGCGATTTCTAAAGCATATTTAAGAATAGTTTTTTCACTAGGAGTACCTTGACTCTTTCCGTATCCGGGATAGTTAAATGCTATAAAGTTAAACTCTTTTATTTTTGTAGCCGTTTTTTCTAAAAATTCTAATACATTATTTGCATTTCCACTAAAATAGAGTATAAGAGGTAAATTTTCTCCGTTTTTTATATAATCACCTTCTAATTTAACATTATCTGATGTAGTGAAGTAAATAGGTTTTAATTTGTGTGGGATAAATTCTTTAGAGTAACGGGATTTAAAGATTTTTTTTTCTTGAGTTAAATAAAAATAAATATTAATGCCAATGTAAACTGTAAGAAGAAGTATTATAAACAGCATAAGAGGAATTAAAACTCTATTAATCCCTCTAGTGGTGAAGAAGCCGTTGCATATGGTTTTTTAGGAATTCTTCCGGCTTTATAAGCCATTCTACCTGCAATTACTGCATATTTCATAGCTTCAGCCATTGCGATTGGATTTTTTGCTTGAGCAATCGCAGTATTTGTAAGCACTCCATCGGCTCCAAGTTCCATTGCTACAGCAGCATCACTTGCCGTACCGATACCTGCATCTACAATTACTGGTACATTTACTGCATCTTTTATAAAAACTACATTATACCTGTTTTGAATGCCAAGCCCACTTCCAATTGGAGCGGCAAGTGGCATAACTGCTGCAGCTCCTGCGTTTTCAAGTCTTTTTGCCATAATTGGATCATCATTTGTATAAGCCATAATAGTAAAATTCTCTTTTGCTAAAACTTCACAAGCTTTTAGAGTTTCCATTACATCCGGATAAAGAGTCTTTGCTGTATCTCCTATCACTTCAAGTTTAATAATATCAATTCCTGTAGCTTCTCTAACTAATCTGAATAGAGTAATAGCTTCTTCTGCTGTTGTACATCCAGCAGAGTTTGGTAAAATTTTTACATCGGTATCTTTAAAATAGTCCATTAAATTTTCTTCATTCGGGTCAAGAATATTTACGCGTCTAACTGCTACCGTAATCATTTCTGCACTACTTGCGAGCGTTGCATCTCTTGTAGTTTGGAAATCCGGATACTTACCACTTCCGACAATTAATCTACTTGTAAATTCATATTTTCCTATTTTTAAAATATCACTCATTGAAACTCCTTTTTATGTATATATTCTATTTTATTCTCAAAATAAGAAAAAGTCAATACCTTTTTTATTTTAAAAGCAAACTACTTTGTTCCTTCCGTGCTTTTTAGCGTAATAAACTTTTCTATCTGCTTTTAAGATTAATTCTTCTAACGAATCGTTTCCGTTAAATTCAGCTACTCCTATACTTATAGTAATATTTATTTTCTTATTTTCACAAAATTTATGTTTTTCTATTTTTTGTCTTATAGTATCCAATTTTTTACAAGCGGCCTCCAATTTCGTAAACGGCATTACTACAAAAATTTCTTCTCCTCCGTATCTTGCTACGATATCAGAACCTCTAAAATTGTTTTTTAATAAATCCGCTAATTCTTTTAAAACGCAGTCTCCTATTAAATGACCGTAAGTATCATTTATTTTTTTAAAAAAGTCAATGTCTATCATAGCAACGCTTAAGGGAAATTTATATCGTTTCGCTTCTTTAATTTTAGAGGTTAAGTATTCTTTAAGATATTCTCTATTATAAAGTCCTGTAAGAGGATCAGTTATTGCTTTTTCATAGAGTTTTTTATTGTTAATTTCGAGTTCTCTTAAAATAAGTTCTTTTTCTAATGAAATAGCTAAGGGTATTGCTATTTTATCTAAAAGCATAGATAAAATCTTTTTATCTTTTTTATTTAATTTTTTTGATATGGATATAAAAATATCTCCTATTTTTTTGTTGTTTTGGACTAAGTCTTTTTTAAAAGAGTAATTTATATCCGTGGCTTCTATTTCAGTTATTTTATGGTCTGATGAAAATGCAAAACAGTGTTTATTTCCGGATAGTGGAGAAATACTACATATTTCTATTTTTTCTATAGAAGGTATGACTTTTTTGATGTTGTCAAATAAGTTTCTAAGTACAAGGTTAAAAGAACTAAGAGAAACAGTGTCTTTAAAAAACTGTTTTAATACTTCATCGGTTATATTTAAGATATATAAATCGCTTTCATGTTCATCAAGTAGATAAAGTCCGCACTCTAGTTCTTTCATTTTTTCTATTAGAGGATTTATCATTTCGCAAGGAATAATAGAGCCGTGTTGAGGTGCTATCATAGTAGGGTGTTTTTTTTGAATTTGTTTTAATGCGTGATGTAAAATTTCTTTACTTGGTATATAGTGTTTATGAAAAGGTTTTAAAGCTTCGAAATATTCGTCTACGCTTTTTGCATATAATGAAAACTCTTCCGTTAATCCTCCGAATAAATCGCTTGAAAATAGAATACCGGTTTTTTTGTCGTATGTACAAAATGCTCCCGGGAAATGTGCGTAAGGTGTAAATACGAATTCAAGTTCTCTATTTCCAGCTTTTAGTTTCCAGTTATGTTCGTCTATCAGATAAAAAGGTGTTTCCCATTTATAATGTTTTAATAGCATTTCAGTACGCCAATGAGTGACTATGTATTTTTCTTTATTCGGCATTATTTTTTCCAAAGTGGAATAACATCCTACAATATCCGGGTCTTGATGATGCATAATGATATATTTTATATCTCTTAGATTTACTAATTTAACTATTTTTTCCAAAACTACTGGGAATGTAATCATACTTCCCGGATCAATAAGAATGGAGTTTTCTTCGTTTCTTATTAAATATACGTGACATTGAAAAGGGTCGTTTGGAATTACATATCCGACCCAGAAAATATCAGGTGCAATTTCAACAGGTTTATTTATATCCATTTCTTCCTCTTCTAGTGATTTTAATGAAATGTATTATACCAAAACTAAAAATTTTACTTAAAAATTACACCTAATTAAAATATTTTAAAAAGTATGTTAAAATTACTAAAATATAATTAAAAGGGATTAAATGATAGACCTAAAACTGCTTGAAAAAGATTTTTCTAATGTAGCTAAAAGGTTACAGTTAAAAGGGTTTTCAGAAGAAATTTTAAATGAAATAAAAGAGCTTTTTATCAAGAAAAAAGAGTTAAAAACCGAGCTTGACAAGCTTTTAGAACAGAGAAATAAATTCTCTAAACAAATCGGAATGTTTATGAAAAAGAAAGAGTTTCAAAAGGCAGATGAGACGAAAAAAGAAGTAAACGCTTTAAAAAGCGAAATTGAAGAGCTTGAAAAGAAGTTAAAGGAGATTGAAGGGGAATTAAATAAAAAGGCTCTTATTGTTCCTAATATTCCGGATGAAGACGTGCCAATTGGAAAAGATGAAAAGGATAACGTAGAAATTAAAAGAGTCGGAGAAATTCCTAAATTTGATTTTGAAGTAAAACCTCATAACGAAATAGGTGAAAAACTGGGCTGGCTTGATTTTGAAAGAGGTGTTAAACTTGCTAAAAGCCGTTTTACCGTTATGAAAAAAGATGCCGCAAGACTTGAGAGAGCCCTTATAAATTTCTTTTTGGACCACAATAGAGAGTGGGGCTTTGAAGAAGTTTATGTTCCTTTTTTGGTAAATAAAGAGACAATGACGGGTACGGGGCAGCTTCCTAAATTTGAAGAGGATTTGTTTAAGGTGGAAAAAGAAAATTTATATTTAATTCCTACGGCCGAAGTTCCTCTTACCAATTTGTTTAGGGATGAAATTATTTCCGATTTAAAAGAACCTATTAAGCTTACGGCATATACGCCTTGTTTTAGAAAAGAAGCCGGAGCTTACGGACAAGATACAAAAGGGATAATAAGACAGCATCAGTTTGATAAAGTGGAGCTTGTAGCGATTACTAAGCCTCAAGATAGTGATAAAATGTTTGAAGAGATGGTTGAATGTGCAAGCAGTGCTTTAGAGAAATTGAAATTACCTTATAGACAGCTTATGTTGTGTACGGGAGATTTGGGATTTAGTGCGGCAAAAACTATAGACCTTGAAGTGTGGATTCCGTCTCAAAACAGATATAGAGAAATAAGTTCCGTTTCAAATACCAGAGATTTTCAAGCAAGGCGTGCTAAAATTAGATATAAAGACGGTAAAAAGAACTGTTTGGTACATACGTTAAACGGAAGTAGTTTGGCTGTGGGCAGAACGCTTGTGGCTATTATGGAAAATTATCAGACAAAAGATGGAAATATTGAAATTCCGGAAGTTTTAAGAAAATATTTATAAGGAATTAAGTGGCCCAAGAAGAAAATGTAATAATTATAGAAGAAGAAAAAGAGCAAAAAAATAAATTGCCTCTTATTATAATCATTCTTCTTCTTTTTATTATTATAGCTTTATTGCTTTTATTTTTGGTCGTACATAAAAAGAAAAAAACTCAAAAACCTCAGATGGAAATTCAAAAAATTACTAAAAAACTCTCAAAAACAACTCCGGCTACAAAAGACGAAATAAAACAACTGATAAAAAAAGCGACTATTTTGTATCAAAAAGGGGAAAAGCAGCGAGCATTGGAGATTTTGAGTAAAGTGTCAAGCTATTCGGAGGCTCTTTCTTATTATAATTTAGGTGTAATAAAATTAAAAGAAAAAGATTACAAAAAAGCCCTTGAATATTTTCAAAAAGCGATTAAAAATAAAGACAACAGAGCACTTAGTGCAATTAATGCCACTTATGCCTCTTTAATGTTAAAAAACAAAAAACTTTTTAATTATTACAGAAGTTTGGCTTATACATTTTTGCCGGAAATTGCCAATTTAAAAAATTATCCTTATTATTACTCTTTAGTGATGTATTATATGGGGTATGAAATAGAAACGCTACCAGCACTTATGAAAACGAAAGATTATAAAAAAGAAGCAAATGAGCTTCTTAGTGCTGTTTACGGGTATTATAATGAAAATTTACAAGCTGCCAATCTTCAAAGCGACCCTTTTGTAAAAGGTATTTTGTACGCAAGGGCTAAGGAGTACTCTTTAGCTAGACTATATTTGTCACAATCTTTAAAAAAGGAGGCTAAATTTGCTTTGGCATTGGTGGATTTGAAGCTTTCTATTTTTAAACAGGCTTCTATGTTACTGCAAAAGTTTCAAGATAACAATATTTATCCTATTTATGTCTATTTAAAACCCTCTTTATTTAACATTAAAGTAGCTCAAAAAGAGTTTGAAAAAAGTTTTTTGAATTCAAAACGGGATTTTTACGATTTGTTGTTTTATTATGCACCTTATAAAGTTTTTAATATGAATCAAACTATCTCTTATTTGAAAAAAGGGATAGCCGGAATTCCTATAGGTGCTATAGAAGAGTCAAAAACTTATCTTACTAAAAGTGCCGTTTATTCAGCTTTAAACATTCAAATTGCAAAGGCTTTGCAGCTTGCTTTAAACGGACACGTTTATTTGGCGAATAAAAAATTTAAAAAATTGATAAAAAACAGAGACAATTTATATATTTTGCATTATAACTTAGCTTTAACTTACGCTCAACTTAAAAACTACTCTTTAGCTTATAAACATTTCTTAAGAGCTTATCACCTAAATCCTAAAGATTTAAAAAGTGGACTTTATGCTTTAATGGTTCTTGATAAAATGAAAAAAACAAATTCTTATCTTGTTAATTCCATAAAAGAAGATTTTAACGATTCTACTACTTTAGAAGAAGGAATGTTGGCTATTGTGGGTAATAATACCGTAAATCTTGCTTCTTTTTTAGAAAAAGAGTCTAAAAACACTCCTTTATGGTTAATAACCAGAATGATTGCCAAACATATGCTTAACCGTTCTTTTTTATCTGAAGCTTTGATTTTAAAAAGTATCTATCCGAAAGATATAATTTCAAATCTTCTTTATTTATATGTTTCTTCAGATGGCTTAAAACATCTGATTCAAAACTTTCAGTCTCTTTATTTAACCGGCAGTTTAAATATGAACGATTTTTATTACGGGGCTTCTATAGTTTATGACTGGTTTTTTAAATTTAGTAAAATTTCCGGTCTTTTGAATAATTTGAGGTTAAAAGTATTAAAAAAGGCTAAAGTTGAAAGTTTTGATTTGATTCCGGTTTTAAAAAGACTTGCTTTTGTAAATCTTTATACGAAACATTTTGAAGAGGCTTATACGATTTATAACGATTTGATTAACAATAAAAACATTACTGACCCTCAAACACTTTATCACGGAGCCGTTTCGGCAATAGGTGCGAATCATCACTCAAACGCCGTAGCTTTAATGGAACTTGCTAAGCTTAAAAGTCCTAGCTATTATGAGGCTAGGTTCGGGCTTGGGCTTTTATGGCAGGAAGCTAATAACTTAAAAGCCGCTTCTATTCAATATGGAAAAATACCAAACGGTTTTAAAAGTAAATTTTTTGATTTTAATATCAAAAACTAATTTAACCTTTATTTAATTCAATATAGGGTATAATCTAAACAAAAAACAGGAGGAAATTTATGAAATTCAATTCTAAGGATTTTCAAAATTCTACGTATTTAAACGAAAATGTCGGTTACCGGGAAAACGTAATTACTGATATTAACGCTTTTGTAAAAAAGACTTATCAGCTTTTAGCTGGGTCTTTAATCGCCGGGGCTGTAGGTGCTTATGTTGGAATGGGGTTTGTTACTCATATGATGAATCTCCAAACCGGTAGTCTTAATTTTATGTATTGGGGTGCTGTTATTTTAGAATTTATTTTGCTTTTCGGGTTGTTTGCTGCAAAAAATAAAACTCCATTAAACTTAGTGTTACTTTTTGCTTTTACGTTTATGACTGGATTTACTTTATCACCTACATTAGCCGTATTTATCGCTAAGAGTATGGGGTATGTAATAGGTGAGGCTTTCGGATTGACGGCAGTAGCTTTTATAGCATTGACTATTTTTGCTATGAACACCAAAAAAGATTTTACTAGAATGGGAAAAATTTTATTTATTTCTTTAATTGTTATAGTTGTTGCTGGTTTGATAAATATCTTTTTACATCTCCCTTGGCTTCAACTTATAATTGCCAGCATTTCTGCTATTTTATTTAGCTTTTTTATTTTATACGACACTCAAAATATTATTCAAGGTAACGTTACAAGCGAAATAGAAGCTGCCGTTTCTTTATATCTTGATTTCTTGAATCTTTTTGTTTCTTTACTTCAAATTTTAGGATTTTTAAATGAGGAGTAACTCCTCTTTTTTTAGAACAATAGATGCTAATATGAACCGTTTAAAAGAGGGTATAAGAGTTGTAGAAGATATCTTAAGATACGAATACAACTCTCCTCTTAGCAAAGAACTAAAAAATCTAAGACATCAGGTAAGAGATGATGAGTATGAAGATATTGTTCTTGCTAGGGATGTAAATAAGGATATCTTAAAAAAAACTATTCTCAGTGAAGAAGAAAGAAAAGACTTAGAAGATGTCATAATAGCTAATTTAAAACGTGCCCAAGAGAGTGCCAGAGTTTTAGAAGAACTCAACAAATTTAGAGGTAAAGGCGAAAAATATAAAAAAATAAGATACGCTCTTTACGCTTTGGAAAAAGAAATAATAAGCTTTTTGAAATCTTCTTGAAATTTTCATTTTGTGCGAAAATAGCAAAAAAAGCAAAATAAAAAATCAAAGATACGTAATATCGGGGATTTTAAGGTTTAAAAATGAGAATTTGTATGTCTTGTGAGGTTGTATTTGATACAATTTTTGGTTTTTGGAAGCTACATATTTTAAAGAGATTTATAATCTGATGGGCTCCTCCAATCTGTCAATTGTTAAAGATAAGAAAGCCATCGCCATTATTGCATTGTCTGAAAAATAATATCAATTCCAAAATATTTAATCGATATGGGAATACTAAGATATGATAGATTAATCAAAGAGAGTAAAGAAGAGTTGGAGGAGTTGTTAAAAAAAGAGAGAGATGTAAGGGTACATAGAAGAA